>Ga0079305_1000754_pt1 | contig 59070 bp, 44 predicted proteins | sample LMS_cellobiose_e_FD_79183 | JGI IMG/M metagenome (GOLD analysis project Ga0079305, IMG submission 79183) | Rumen-fistulated moose microbial communities from Alaska, USA - LMS_cellobiose_enrichment | ecosystem: Host-associated > Mammals > Digestive system > Stomach > Rumen fluid ...
GTGCAAGAACGAGAAGAAAGGCGGTCACCGTGCCGCAGCTTGTGACGCCGGTCTCGATTTCCGAATAGGAATGCTCGCTCATGCACAAAAACTCCGCCATCCGGCTTTGCGTAAAGGCATATTGATATCTGGTTTTCAAAGCGAGATCTCTCAAGAAAGAAAGTCTGTATAGTTTCCAAATATCTCCGTAAGTCCCCCTTTTGAAAAGGAACTATTCAATAATGCCATGATCGAATACTCATACTTCGGTTTTCCATTTTCCATATGAATTAATTGTCTAATGTCGGATTCATGATAAGGATATGGGGCAGGGATTATTGTCCTTCGTACCGAAAATGGATTTTTCTTCATAAACTCTGTGAGCAAAACATTAAACTCAACATCAGATATAGAAAACATCGACTTGGAACCAGAAGCCCGTTGTAAAGACCACGTCCATATTTTGCCTGCATTTCGCAAATCATTTATTTCGTCAAGCCTCAAATGATTTTCAAAACTATACTTCGTACAGTTGATTTTGCATCTAAATGGATACACTCTATCTTCCCACACATGAGTTTCATCATAAAATGGGAATCCCTCTGCTTGCCAAATCCCGCACAGCTCTTGTTTGCCTATTATGTACATTAAAATGGACAGGAGCACCTCGTATCGGATGATACGAGGTGCTCCTGTCTGTATGCGAGACAAAGACGCGGCGGGAGAATTCCCCTCTTCCATCGCCGAAGCAATGCATGGAAGCCGGCAGGGCCGCCTGTCACAGAGACAGACGCTTCTGCATGTTTTCGTAGTGCGCGCAGTACATCAGCGCCGACTCCTTCGTGATCCGCCCGTCGCGGTACAGCTTGAGCAGGCTGCCGTCCATCGTGCACATGCCCTCGGCCGCGCCGGCCTGCAGGGCGGAGTCGATCTGGTGCAGCTTGTCCTCGCGGATCATGTTCTGGATCGCCATGTTCGTCTTCATGATCTCGAACACCGCCGTCTGGCCGCCGTCCGTCGTGGGGACGAGCTGCTGGCAGACGACGCCCCGCAGGATCTGCGAGAGCTGGATCTTCACCTGCTGCTGCTGACTCGACGGATAAACGTCGAGGATACGGTTGATCGAGTTGGCGACGGAGCTGGTATGCAGCGTGCTGAAGAGCAGCACGCCGGTCTCGGCCGCCGTGATCGCCGCGGAGATCGTATCGTAGTCGCGCATCTCACCGAGCAGGATCACGTCCGGGCTTTCGCGCAGCGCGGAGCGCAGCGAGTCGAGATAGCTCGGCGTGTCGATCGAGATCTCGCGCTGCGTGACGATGGCGCGGTTGTGCCGGTGGATGTACTCGATCGGATCCTCCATCGTGATGATATGGCAGTCGCGGTTTTTGTTGATGCGGTCGAGGATGCAGGCCAGCGTCGTCGATTTGCCGGTGCCGGCGGCGCCGGAGATCAGCACCAGCCCCTTCTTCGTCTCAGCAAAGGAGAGCACCGTCTCCGGGATGCCGAGCTTGACCGGATCGGGCAGGCCGAAGCGGATCACGCGGATCACGGCGGCAACCGAGCCGCGCTGCCGGAAGACGTTGACGCGGAAGCGGCCCAGATGCGATACGGAGAAGGAAAAATCGTCGTCGATCTCCCGCTCCAGATTCCGCGTATCGCGGCGGCTCGCCGCATAGATTTCGCGCACCAGCCCGCCGACGCGGTCCGGCATCAGGATCTCCTCGCCCACGCGCATCTGCCGGCCGCTGCACTTGAATGTCACCGGGATCCCGGCGATGAGAAAGATATCCGTGGCGTCTTCCTGTACGGCTTTGGCCAGAATTTCTTCCATTTTCATTTCTTTCATTGTCCGTTCTCTCCCGTTTCTCCGTTTCCCTGCCACAGATTTCCGATCTCCGTGTTCTCTTCCCAGGCGCGCGTGTGCGTCCACTCGCGCACGGTCCAGCCGTCCGCCGCCTGCTCCAGCACGATCTCGAGCCGGAAGCCGTCCGTGGTCTCGAACGCCGCACGGCAGCGCACGCCGTCGTGCTCGACGGCGTCGGCCAGCGGCGAGGCCGCCGCAAGGCCGCCTCGCTCGGCTGCCGCAAGAAAATCCTGCCCGCGCGTCTCCAGCTCGTAGCGCGTGCGGACGGTGTCCGCGTAGATCTCCGCCAGGCGCAGATCGGCCCGCGCAGTCGAGAAGGTCAGGATCGAGAGCGTGGTCATGCAGAGGACGATGACCGTGAGAAGAAGCGAAAGCGGCCCCAGCCGGATCGGCAGCTCCTTCATGACGCGCCTCCTCTCGCCGCGGTGGTCAGGTGATACACCGTCTCGCCGCTCGCGGCGTCGGCGACGTCGATCTCGCCCCGGATCGCACCGCTTTCGTTTCCGGGCGCTCCGACGCGCACCGTGACGACGAGCTCACCCGTCGGCGACGGCGTGCGGTCCGCGCCGTAGCGCGCGGTGAAGACTGCGCCGTCCGCCGTCTCCGTGAGCGCCGCGTTGCCCTCGTCGAGCAGGCGCAAAAGACCCTCTCCGCTCGGCGCAGCGGCAAACGCCTCCGCGGCGTTCTCCGCCAGGCAGACGGCGCTGTTCAGGCGCCGCGCCGCCCGGCTCTCCGCGCGCGCATAGCCGAAGACGGCGCTCAGGATCAACAGAACGGCAGTAAATGCGGCGACCAGAAGCACGGTCTCCACGTAAAACGCCGTGATGCTTTTCTTCATACGAAATCCTCTCTTCCCGCGTCTTTCCGCTCAGCGGCCACTCCGCAACCGGATGAGCACGCTGCCGCCGTCCGTTTTCACCTCAAGGAGGCCGTTCTCCCGCTCCGTGATCTGCCAGACGGCCGTTTTGCCGAGGATCTGCGCATTCTCTGGCGAGAGCGGGCGCGACGCGCGCGCAAAATCCTCGACGAGCGCACCCTCATGGACGTAGATGCGCCGCGCATAGCCGCTCTGCCCGGCGGCGATCTCGAGCAGCGGCCCGTATTCCGAATCCCGCACGGTGACGGCGCCCTCGCTGTCACCGGCCTTCACGCAGGTGGAGAGATACGACACCAGCGCGCGCGCGTCGGCGTTGCCGTTCTGGCTCTCAACAGTATTCCTGTACGCGCCGGCGCCGATCAGGACGAGCATCAGAAACCCCGCCAAAAACAGCGCGGAGATGCCGATTGTATAGTATCCGAGGCCGGATCTGCCTTGTTTCACCGCACTCTCTCCTTTCCGGTGCCGCCGTTCACGGATGCGTCGGAACGACGCGAACGGTCGGCGGAAGATTGGATGCGAACGCCTCGTAGATGACCGCGTAGTCGCGGTGGTTGATCCGGATGCCGTAGTGCGCCTCCAGATAGGCGAGGCTCGCGGGATAATTTCCCTCAACGACGTAGCACTGCTGCGCCGTCTTCTCGATGATCCGGCGGATCGCGGCGGCGCCCTCATCGCGCAGCGCGCGCCGGCTTGTCTGCGCGGCGGCCGCTGCCAGCGCGCCGACGAGCACAAGCAGCACGCAGAGCGGCACCAGGATGCGCCACCGTCTCCTTCGTTTGTCCGAATACATGGCGCGCCTCCGTCAGCCGACCGAGTTCATCATGCCGATCAGCGGCAGCATCACGCTGAGCAGCGAGAGACCCACCGTCACCATCAGCACGCCGGAGAGCAGCGGATCGACGATGCCGACCAGCCGGTCGACCAGCGTCGTGCAGTTCTCCTCCAGATGCGCGTTCAGCGTGCCGAGCACGCTCTCCAGGTTGCCGGAACGCTCGCCGGCCAGCAGCATGCGCCCGTAGACCGGCTCGAAGAGCGCCTCCTCGTAAGCGGCCTGCGAGATGCTGACGCCCTCCTCCATGCGGCGCACGATGCGCTTCAGCTTCTCCTCGACCGGCGCGCATTCCACCATCGGGATGCTGTCGAGCACGGCCTCATCCTGCATTTTGCCGCTGGCGAGAAAGGTCGAGAGCGCGCCGGTAAAGCGGAAGAGCCCCATTGAGGTGAGAAGCTGCGCCGTGATCGGGATGCGCCACAGCACCTTTTCCACAGCGGCGCGCCGTCCGTTTTTCCAGAGGATCGCGCCGATGACGAGCGCCGCAGCGAGCAGGCCCATCACGATGAGCGCCGCCCAGCAGAGGATGTACGCCACGCGGATGTAGCCATAGGAGGAAGCGGCGAGGCTGCCGCTCATCGTCTCGTACACGCCGGAGAACGCCGGCAGCACCATCGTCAGCATCACAATCAGCACCCCGAGAATCAGCGCCAGCATGGCGGCGGGATAGGTGATCGCGTTGTGCAGCTTGTCGGAGATCGTCTTCTGTTCCTTGTAATAGGCGGCCAGTCGGAAAAGGATGCTCTCGAGATGGCCGGAGGCCTCGCCGGCCTCGATCATTCGCATCGCATAGGCCGGGAAGATGCCCGTCTCCTGCATCGCCGCGGAGAGCGAGCGTCCCTCCTCGAGCGAGCGCTTCATCTCCGCGAGCGCGCTCTCCAGCACGCCGCCCGACGGATGCCCGCCGCTCTGGAGCAGCGAGATCGCCTCCTCCGTCTGAATGCCGGACTGCACCATCATGGCCATGCTTTCGCAGAAGGCGCTCACGCCGAGATGGTCAAGTGTCTTTTTGCGCATTGTCCTCTCCGTCCTTCTCAGTAGTAATAAAGGTCCGTGTAGTTGCTGCCGTCGCCGATGAATTCGCGGTCGGCGCCGTTCGCGGAGAACGTCAGATCGATGCGGTTCCATTCGTCCTCGCGCACCGGGAACCCGACGGTGACCCAGCCCGTTTCCTCGGTATAGAACATATTCCAGGCATGGTAGAGCCCGTTCGGCTCCACGTTGCCGAAGACCATTTTCGTGGGGATCCCCATCGCGCGCAGCATGGCGGCGGCCAGCGCGGCGTAATCGAAGCAGATGCCGCGGCCGTCGGCGAGCGTCTGATCCGGATCGGGAACGTAACCGGCGGCGACGGTGGCCGCCTTCTGCTTGTCGTAGGTGATGTTTTTGCAGATGAAATCGTAGACGCGGGCGACGACCATCACGGAATCGGAGGCGCCGAGCGACAGCTCCTGCACCGTGCGGATACAGCGCGAATCGGGCGTGTAGTTGACGTAGTTGTTGTTGACAAGGAAGGGAACGAACTCATTCTCGAGCGTGACGTCGATCGTGGTGGCGTACATTTCGGCGTAGCTGGTGCCGGAGACGTTTTCCATGATGCGGAAGGTATAGCTGCCGTTTCCGCTTTGGAGCGGGAAGACGGAGGGCGTACCGTCGCCCGGAATGTCGTAATTGTAGGTAGCGGCCTCGCACCGCACCTGGAATTTGAGCCGGGCGGCGGAGGTCGCCGCGACGGCGACGTATCCCTGCCGGACGGCGGAGATGTCGATGCGCGCGTCGTCGGTGCCCTCGCTCAGATTTTCATGGAATTCAGCCAGCCGCATGGCGGGCACCTCGTAGACGCCGTCGCCTTCCTTCGGCTGGGTATAGAGCGAGGTATCGCTCGGATCGGCGGAGGTGACGGGGACCGGCTTCGGGGAAGGCCCCCCCGGTGCGCCGCCGCATGCGGCAAGCGCGGAGGCGAGAAGCGCCAGAGCAAGACTAAGCGAGGCCAGCCGCCTCGTTTTGTGCTTCATACCCTAGGCACACCCTCTTTCCGCGTTGTTAATTGCTCTTCATAGTATTGTACCATATACAGAAGCAAAGTCAAGATTGGGAGAGAAAATTCCTCGCCCGAACCGCGGGATTTCCGCATTTCCTCCCCCTCCTCCGGCCGCCGCACGTCGTTTGCAGCAGCCGGAGGCGGGAGCCGCAAAAAGAACTCCGCACGGGAGCCGTGCGGAGTTCCGGGGTCGTTTTGGGCTGCGTCAGCAGACGTCAAATCGGTGCGTCATGCGCTTCGCATCATGCGCCGGAGGTCGGATCCGTCGGCGGCTTCGGAGTGTTCGCTCCGCCCGCCTTCTCAGCATCCCGCTGCGCCTGTTTCTGCGCGCGGTCTGCTTCGCGGTTTTCCTTCCGCTGTTCCTTGATCTGCTGCTGCAGATTCCGTGTCTTCTCTTCGAGCTCTTCCTCTTCCTCCTCAGCCAGTACCTTGCCGCGGTAGCGCGCCAGGCGCACGTCCACGAACCAGCAGATGGCGAAGAACAGGATCATCAACGGTGTCCAGCGGTCGATGAGAACCATCGGCGTGCGGAGATCCTCCGTCCAGATGAACGTGAGCACGGCGAGGATGACGTCGATCACCTCGATCACCATACCGATGCGGAAGCGGCGGAGGAACTTCTTTACCTGATAGTAAAGCGTATCCACGGCATCCGAGAACTCGTCGTCCGTCACGATCGCGCGCAGCGCGTCGCTCAGGCCGGCCGTCTTCGCGGCGGTCGGATCGTCGCCCGGCGCCTTCGGCGCTTCGGCCGGCTTGGCGTTCGGATCGGCGTTCGGGTCGATGGACTCGCCCGCCTTGCGGCGGTTCTCGAGCGCCAGGCGCTCGATGCGTTCACGCTCGAGCTTCTCCTTCTCCGCCAGCTTCTCCGCGGTGCGGAGATTCTTCTTGGCGTCGTTGACGCGGCGCATCATCTTGGCGCGGCCGAACTTGGCCTTCAGATGCATCAGCGGCAGCAGCACGTAGATCGCGACGATGACGCAGATCAGGTTGACCAACGCCCAGGCGTTGCGGCCATAGGAGCTGCCCGTCGGAGTGAAGCGGTCAAAGAAGCGGGACAGCGGCGTCTCGTTGTCGCCGATTTCCTCCCCGGCGCGGCTCGTCGTGACCGGCGGTTCGGTATCCGGCGGGTTCGTCACCGGCGGATTTGTCACCGGCGGGTTCGTGACCGGCGGCTGCGTGACCGGCGGGTTCGTCACCGGCGGGTTCGTCACCGGCGGGTTCGTCACCGGCGGGTTCGTCACCGGCGGATTCGTGACAGGCGGATCGGTGACCGGCGGATTCGTTACCGGCGGTTCGGTATCCGGCGGGTTCGTTACCGGCGGATCGGTGACCGGCGGGTTCGTTACCGGCGGTTCGGTATCCGGCGGGTTCGTCACAGGCGGTTCGGTATCCGGCGGATTCGTGACAGGCGATTCCGTATCCGGCGGTACCACGACCGGCGGCTGTTCAGCCTCCAGAATTTCCAGATCGGCTGCGACATAGGTTACTGTGAAATTGCCCTGAATCTCTTCGCCGACGGGAACGATCGCATTTTCGTAGATACCCGGCGCCGTATCGTCCGGATTCGCACGCACAACGGTGTAGGTGATGCTGTCGCCCTCGACGAGGTTTTCAACCGTGGCAGTGTACTCCGGCTCCTCCTCGCCTTCCGTAAAGGAGACAGGATCGGCAGTGACGGTAACGGTGCGGCGTGTCAGCGTGATCGTGACGGTCTGGGTCGCTGTCACAAAGCCCGGGTTCGTCGCGCGTACCGTGACGGTCAGCTCGCCGACATCTCGGAGGGTCGGCGGGGTGGTCGTCCAGGTGGCGCCGCCGTCGGTGCTGTACTCGATCGTCGTGCCGTAGGTGACGCTTGCCGAAGCCGTCACGCCATGCGGCTCTCCGTCGTAGACGCCGCTGTAACCCTCAACGAGAACGTTGAGCGCGGTAGACAGCGTGACCGTGAAGTCGGCCGCCTCATAAGTGACGGTGTAGTTGCCCTGACGCGCGGGACCGGTCGGAACGATGGCGTCAGAGTAGGTACCGACGTCCTCGTAACGTCCTGCGCTCGGGCGGGTGATGGTGTACTGGATCTCGAAATCGTCGATCACGCCGGTGACGGTAGCCGTGTACTCCGGCTCCTCGGCGCCGAACTGCTTCGAAACGTTGTTGGCCCGAACCGTGACGGCGGCCGGCTCAACGCGGAGCGTAGCCGATCCGGTGACGGGTTCATAGTTCGGATTCGTCGCACGGACCGTGACGGGCAGCTCGCCGACGTCCGTCAGCTCGGGCGGCGTGGTCGTCCAGGTGGCGCCGCCGTCGGTGCTGTACTCGACGGTCGTGCCGTCAGGGATGTTCGGCGTGCCGATCACGCTGTGCGGCTGGCCATCGTAGACGCCGTCGAAGACGTCGAGCGTCAGCGTGAGATCATTGGCGGGCGTGACGGTGAAGTCGCCCGCGACGTAGCGGACCGTATAGTTGCCCTGCACCGCCGCACCGGTCGGCACGATCGCACCGGCATAGCCGCCGACGTTCTCATCGCTGCCGGCGCCCGGACGGCTGATCGTGTAGACGATCTCCGCGCCGTCGATGACGCCGCTCACGGTCGCGGTCAGCGTCGGATCGTCGGCGCCGTAGACCTTCGAGAGGTTGCTGGCAGTGACGACGGCCTCACGCCGCGAGATCGTGACGGTGATCTCGTCTTCGGAATCGTAATAGTTGGGGTTGGTCGCACGGACCGTGACGGTATACTCGCCGGCGTCGGTGAAGGACGGTGGATCGGGCGTCCAGGTGACGCCGCCGTCGGTGCTGTATTCGACGGTGGTATCGTCGCCGGGCACGTTCGGCGTGGCGGGCACGCTGTGCGGCTGGCCGTCGTAGACGCCGGTATAGTCGGTGCCGGTGACAGTCAGGCCGGTCGATTTTTCGATGGTGAAGCTGCCGGGCTCATACGTGACGGCGTAGTTGCCCTGGCGGGCATCGCCGGACGGAACGAGCACGTCGGGATACACGCCGACGTTTTCGTCTGTGCCGACGCCCTGGCGGACCACCTCATAATCGATGCGGAAATCGTCGAGCACGCCCGTGACGGTCGCGGTCAGCGCCGGATCACCCTGGCTGTAGGCCTTCGAGAGATTGTCGGCGCGCACGGTGACGGGCGCGGGATCGACGGTCACCGTCGCGGCGACGGTGGAGGTGCCGTAGATGGGGTTGGTCGCGCGCACGTAGATCGTCGTCTCGCCCGCATCGCGGTAGGTCGGCTTCGACTCGGACCAGGTGCGGCCGCCGTCGGTGCTGTATTCGATCTTCGTGCCGTCCTCGATCGTGACCGAGGCCTCATAGGTATGCGTCTGCGCGTCGTAGACGGTATGAATGTTGTCGGCGTTCACGACGACGCGCTCGCGCGCGGTCATCGTGGCCAGCACGACGAAGCGTCCGCTCGTCGTTGCGTCATGGCAGGTCGACAGGGCGACGATCTGCGGCGAGCCGCCGTTTCCGATCTCCGTGCGGAGCGAAGCGACGTCCGCGGCGTCGATCTGCACCGCCGCCGTCTCTGCGTAATCGAGGATCTCGGTGAGATTGCGCGCGCCGACGCGGTAGATCTTCGACTCATAGGCGTCGGTGTTGATCGCGGCGAAGACGTGCAGGTCAAAGAGCCGGTTGTACGTGACGATGATACCCTCGCGGTACGAGCTGAAGTAATCCGCTTCGGCATATTTGTCGAGCGCGCCGAACATGGCGCCGTTGTCCATGTGGTGGCCGTAGATCAGGTTGTAGTTGTCGCTGAGATCCGGGCTGTTGGACGCCGCAAGGTAGATCGAGCCGGTCAGGCTCGTGTTGCCGAAGACGTCGTGCGACGCATAGTAAAGATCATTCGGGCCCTGCAGGACCGGATAATCGATCAGCGTGTCGTACAGCGTCAGCCACGCGCGGTAGTCCTTGTTGATGGCTGCCAGCGTGTCCGCGCCGGACAGCGGGCTTGCGCCGTCTTCAATGATCTCCGGCTTGTACTTGAGGAGTTCCCAGCTGTTGGAGAACGCGGCATTCTGCGTATAAAAGGTATCGTAGAGAACGTAGCCCGAGAAGAGGATCAGAAAGGCAGCGAGAAGGCCGGAGACCACGGAAATCAGGGTATTCCCTGCCGTGACGGCGGTTTTCAGCACCGAATTTACCCCTGTCTTGCCGGGAGCTGAGGGAAAATTGCTTTTCAGCTGAGCCATCGGGCGGCGTCCTCCTTTCTTGGAAAGTTCATATTGTCAGTATCACAGGTTGGTACGGCGGACGATCAGAACGACCGAGCCGAGGATTTCACTTTTCTTCACGGGCCCGAAGTAACGGCTGTCGGTGCCGCCGTTGCGGGAGTCGGCCAGGACGAAGACCTCATCGTCGGCCAGTGTCAGCGGGTAGTTGACGTGATCCTCGTAGCGCGGCGTCGGGTAGAAGATGTTCGACTCGATGACCGTGTTGCCGTTGACGACGAGGCGTTCGCCGTCGGTGATCTGCACGGTATCGCCGTGCGCGGCGACGACGCGGCAGATGAAGAGCTGCTTGCTCGTGACGCCGTCGACGGTGACCTCCTTCTGGATCACGACGAGCTGCTGCGCCTTGAAGTCCTTATCGAGGCGGTAGAACATCACGAGATCGCCCGCGTCCACGCGGGGATACATGTCGGCGCTCGGCATGTGGGTCAGGCCGATCACCTTGAAGAGCAGGATCCAGAGCACGAGGATGAGCAGCAGCACGCGGAGAAGGAACCACTGATACGCCTTGACCGAACGCTCGGAGCGCTTGATCTTCTTGCGCGTCTTCTCGGCCTTTTCCTGTTCCTTGAGGTCCTGTTCCTCTTTTTTGCGTTTTTCCTCGAGTTCCTTTTCGCTCAGCGGCGCGGCGGCAGCCGCACCGGCGGCCCCGGCGGCCGCACCGGCTCCGGCGGCAGCGCCGGCCCCTGCGGCGGCAGTTTTGCCGGAATTCTCAGACTTCTCCGCCTCGGGCTTTTCGGATTTCTCCGCGGCGGCGTGCGCGGCGGCGGCGCCTGCGGCCGCTCCGGCCCCGGCGGCCGCCCCTGCAGCGGCGGCGGATCTGCCGGAATTTTCAGATTTTTCGTCCGGCTCCGCTTCGGCGGGTTTTCCGTCGTCCTCGGCCTTCCCGGATTTCTCCGAGGCGGCGTGCGCGGCGGCAGTCCCTGCGACCGCGGCGGCGGCGACGGCCGCACTGGCGGCGGCAGCCCCGGCGGATCTGCCGGAATCTTCGGATTTTTCGTCCGCCTCCGCTTCGGCGGGTTTTCCGTTGTCGGACGCCTCGGCATTCCCGGATTTCTCCGTGCGGGCGCGGGCGGCGGCTACCGCGGCAAAGGTGGCGGCCACGGCGGCCGCGCCGTCAACGGCGGCGGGCTTGGATTTTCTGGATTTTCTGGATTTTTCCGTGTCCGTCTTCTCCTCGACGGCAGCTACGGCGTTCTCCGCGGCGGCGACGGTTTCGCCAACGGTCTGCCCGGCGGCAGCCTCGGCGGCGGCGACGGCGCCCTCCGCGGCGGCGACGGTCTCGTTCACCTCATCCTGTGCGGCGGCGGCGGAGTCGGATATCGAACTCTCCGCGGCGCTGACCGCATCGGCGGCGTCTGTCAGACTGCGCGGCGCGGGCGTAGGATTGTCTTTCATGATAACTCCTTCTGGGATTCAGGCGGTCGATACACACCTCCGTCGTGCGACGGGGGCATGTATCGACCGCCTGCTGGTGCAGGCGGCGATTTGCGTGGATTAGTTGTTCTGCGGGATGGTCTCGAGGACGGCGTCCTCATCCTCATCCTCGTCCTTCTTCGAACGCTTGGCGATCAGAAGGAGGAACAGGCCGGCGCCCATGATGCCCACAAACGGAGCAACGCGGAGAACAACGCCAGTCGGGGAGACTTCAACGAGCTCGTTGGTGAAGGTAATCACCGTATCTTTGGTTGCAACGACCGCAGTGGTATTGCCGCAGTTGACCTGAATGTCCATAACCGTCCGAGAATCATCTCTCGCGAGATTCACAGCAGACGTAATGTCAGGAGCAGTACCGTACTGAGTCGCAGTGGTGAGAGAATACGTATCATACGTATCGTTGGTTTCTTTGACGTCCACCAACACGCCCTTCGGAAGGCCGTAGACCGTATAGGTCTCGCCATCCTTAAGAGCAGCGGTGGCCGGCGCATCCGTGGTGGAGATAGAAATCGTGCCGGCAGTGCCGTTGTTGTCCACATCGGCAGTGATCGGGTGAGAAAGAGTGCCGGTGAACGTAATTTCAAACGGGAATCTGTGGTTCTTGTCAGCGAGGTTACCGGTGATGACCTTCTTCACCTGGAAATTGTAGGTGAAGTAACGGTCAACCTTGGTATCGTTGGTGTAATTGGTGGAGCCGGACGGATTGCTGCCGGGCTCGAAGCCGGTGGTCTTTTCCGTGGCGGTCGTGATCGGATCCTTACCAGCATCGCCGCCAGTCAGAGTGGTCTTAAACATGACAGCCGCGCCAACCTTAAAGCCCTGCTGAACGGCAGGAGTAGTCGGATCGTTATCATCATCTACCATATTGTTGTAGATGTACAGGTCAAGGTAACGGGTAGTGACATAATCGGAAGTGCGCGCTTCGAGACCGACGGTCGTAACATCGGTAGGAGCCACAGTTTCTTCGATCTTATAGCGATACACGCCGCCGTGCGTGAACACCGAAGGATCAACGGTCAGATTCGCAGTCTTCTGATCTTCGTAGCCATTGGTCGTAGCGGGAACTTTGGTGTTGGTCGAAGCGAACGTAATCGTAGTGCCGATCACACCGCCAGCAACGCCGTCATAAATGATCGCCTTTTTGCTGTGTTCATCCACAACGTACTTTTTGGCAGCGGGATCCGTAACAGCGTCGAGACCGGTCACAGGGGTAACGGTGTACGTGAAGGTCACGTCGGGCTCACGAACCAAGGTACCGTCGGTCGTGTTGAAGATCACGATCGTCTTGTTCAGCGGAATGGTGGTCGTGCCGGCGATGTCCTCAGTGGCATTCGTACCCGCCGTGCCAATGTACGTGTTGGTACCGGTACCTTTACCGTCCGCAGCGAACGCGGGGACGCTCATGGCCAGGATCATCATCATCGCAAGCACGAGAGCGCCAATCTTGGAAAATTTCTTCATGTTGGTTCCTTTCTTTGCCTGTTTTTCAGGCGAAAATAGATTTGTTTGCTGAAACTCGTTCAGCAGGGGAGGGGGGCGCTGCTTAGCGCTCTGGGAAAGAAATGGATTTGTCAATCATCCACCGCCCCCTTTCCCCGGGAACGGGTGACAATTTTTGCAGGAATCACAAGCGCGATTCCGAATGCAAACAGAATGAAGTAGGGCGCGGCGGTAAACGTGACGCCCGTCGGCGAGGGCAGGCTGCGCTCGTTCGTGAAGAGGACGAAGGTGTCCGCCGTCACGGGCGCAAGCGCCGCGGTGCCGCCGCCCTGCAGCGCGCCGAGATGATCGGCGTCCGCTCCCGTGCGGTACAGGGGAACGAAGGCCTCGTCCGGCGTCTCCGCAATCGTCAGTCTGGCGTCCTTCGGGACGTAGAGCTCAACGGACTGTTCGTGCTGGAGCAGGAAGAAGAGCTGCCCGTTCGCGTCGGTACCGCTGCTGCCGTTGACGTTCGGCTGCTGGAGCGGATGGCCCTCGCTGTCCGTCAGCGTGATCGTGAAGCCGAAGGTGCCGGTCGTGTCGAAGTCGTTCACAACCTTCTTCACCGTGACCTTCGCGAGCTGCGGGTTGACGACGGTGACGATCCAGACGTGGTTCTCGCCCGTGCCTTCCTCCGTGACCGTGACGTTTTTCGTCCCGGCGGGCACGGTGACGGCGGTGCGGGTGACCGAGACGGTCACGGGCGCGGCGAGCTTCTGGTACTGGTGGTTGTACATCTGCGTCTGCGTCAGCACGTGATTGCCGACGAGGACTTCGCCTTCCCAGACGAGGCCGGCCGTGCCGCCCTGGTTGGACAGGCCGGTGCCGAAATCGGTCACGTCCGTGAACGTGAACTGGCCGCTGGTCAGCGGAACGGCGGGATTGCTGTCGTCCGTCAGGACGATGCGGATCTTCTGCTTCTCGAGCGTGTTGGTGAAGGTAACGGTGGTGTCAGCGCCGAGCGTGAGCGTGTAGCTGCGCTCCGCGACGTTGAAGGTGCCGCCTGCCGGCGAGGCCGTGGCGTTCGTCGAATAGAGCGAATCGTCGGCCGTCTCGGTGATCTTGAGGATCGCGCCGGTCGGGATGTCCTCGATCTTGAAGCCTTCGCCGCCGCTGAGGGCCGAGTAGGCGGTCTGCGGGAGCGTGTAGCTTTCGTAATGCGTGGAATCCGAGCCGTTCATGATCTCGACGGTGTAGTCGAAGGTCTTCGCGGTCTGCCCGGCGGGCAGGAGCGTCTTCTTGACCGTGAGATCCGCGGTCTTGCGGGTGTTGGTGAAGATCACCGTACCGCCGGTGCGGTCGTTGGTCCAGGAGATGGTATTATTAGGATTCGTCGTTCCTGCGGGGGTAATCGGCCAGGAGTTGTTGTACAGACCGGCGATTTCCGTGCTCGTAGTGTAATTATCGTCAGGCGCTTCCGTGATCGTTACACTGGTAAGGTTGACAGTGTTATAACCATTGTTGTTGGTATTCTGCCAGCCAACATACACGATTCCGCCGACGGCAGTATCATCAGCATTGTACTTCTGTACGCCTACACGAAGTGTCGCGCGGTTTCCATTACCGCCCAGATTACGGTACATCTGGATGGTCAAATACTGGCCGTGGCTCAGAGTAAAGGTTTGGCTATTATCAATTTGTGTGTAACCACCGGAGTTATACCGTCTGTACTGTCCCTGCACTCGCACAGTGAACGTAAACGACTTGTCTTGATTGCCCGGCGCCGGAACGTACTTGAAGACCTTGACAAGGGCTTCCTTATCACTCGTTCCCCAGACGGCGTACAGATGCTTCTCGGATTCGATTCCGAAGAATGCGTTGAGATCCAGCGTCTGGTTCATATTCCCGCTCGAATCGATCGGATAGGTCGCCGTGGTCGCGTTCGGGTCGGGATCCCAGCCCTGGAACTCTCGGCCGACGCGCACGCGCGTCTGCGTCAGCGTATAGCTGGGCTCCGAAATGTCGAAGGACGTCTCCCACACGGCGTCGACCTCGTCGTTGTCGTGGAGGATCAGCGTGCGGGGCATCTTCAGCGCGGAGAGCGTCACCGTGACGGCACGCTCGGTCGTATCTTCATAGAATTGATCGGAGATACTGTAGGGCTGCGTGTTCTTGATCTTGGTAATCTGAGCGGGATCCTGCGAGCTGTCGCGTCCGGCATAAGTGCTGGTCACGGTCATCTCCCAGCCGGTACCGAGCGTGTTCGTGCCGCTCAGCGTGAAGTTTTCGCCTTCGCCGTAAGGCAGGACGAAGCGCGTCGTGCCGGGCTGCACCGTGATGCCGTTCGGATCGACCGGCTCACGGGAGAAGGATCCGTTCGCCTGGTTGACGACGCGGAGCGCCTCCGTGCTGGTCGAGGTGAGCTTGATGAAGAGCGGCTGATTCGTCGTGTTGACGACGTCCAGATAGACCATCGGCTCCCAGACGGCGTACAGCGTATGGCTGTCACCCGGGGAGACGGCGACCACCGCGTCCGCAGCGAAGTCAGGGATGAAGTCCGTATCCGGGGCATCGGCGTCAAAGCCGATCAGCTTATAGCCGTCGGTGTGGACGAAGTAGTTGATGCCGGCCGGATTGAGCGTTTCGCCCGTGATCTCGCTTTCCGTCAGGGTCGTCGCATACTTGTAGAGATGGACGGCCGCGTTGGACTGCGCGTCGCCGAAGAGGATCTGCGTTCCGGTGGCGTAATGGCTGCCGGGGTAGGTCCAGTTGGGCAGGTGTCCGCCGCCGCGGGAGAGATCGACCGAGAAGGTGCCGGTATCGCGCGCGTCCTTCGACGCGTCGAGCGTCAGGTTGACGACCTCCGGACGCCGGTAGGCCGTTTCGCGCCGCTCGTACACCGCCTGCATGTGGATGATCATGTTGGGGTCGGAGAACTTGGCGCGCACCGTCAGCGGCTGACCGGCGAGGTAGTAGACGCCGGGCTCGAGCGGGGTATAGACGTCGCGTCCGCCGACCTGGGAGACGCGGACGATCTGCCAGCCGCGGAACTGATAGGCGTCGGAGAGGACGCCGTTGACCATGATCGCGGTCGGCTCGTGCATGGCCTGCGTCGTCGCGCCGTCCGCGTACTTGCCGCCATCGCTCGGGTCAAGGAAGGCCTGGATGTTACCGGTGACGTAGTCGTTATTATCTGCGTAGTAATCGGGCGTGTACTGGAGCGTGTAGCCGCCGTTGAGGCGCCACTGCGCGATCAGCCAGGTCTCTTTTTCCGCGGGCTTGGAGAAGTCGAAGGTGGTCGATGCCATCGTACCATTCGGGCCGCCGATCATCTCATACCAGCCGAGGAGCTCGTAGCTCTCGCCGGGGCGCAGCGCGCGGTACTTTTCCGAAGACACGTAGGTACCGAGCCAGACAGAGTAAGCGAGCGGGACGAGCGTGTCGTTCTTGGCTGCGTTTCTCAGGCGTATCTCTTCTACATAATAATTGTAGTAAGCTTCCAGAGATTCGTCGTTGTCGAGCACATAGACTGCGTTGCGCGCGTCAGCCGCCAGCTTGCCGTCCTTCCCTTGCTCCATTCCGGAGTGATAGGTATAAACGTAGCGGTACAGGGCCTCGCCGGGCTCCGCGTTCAGCTCATCGACCTCCACGAACGGACGGACAATATTGCCGTACTCGGAGATCGTCTGGGTCGCTTCGTTGTCGAAGTACGTGGCGTAGCCGTTGTAGGTCGCGCGGGTCAGGCCGGTGTCCGCGAGCAGCGCCGCGTAGCCTTGAAGCTCCGTCGGATCGTTGATCAGCGAGTTGTTGTTGCCGGTATAGTTGATATGATCGATAATACCGCCGTTCGGGATGATATGGATCGGATACTCGATCAGCGACCACTTGGCGTAGATAATCTTGTTTGCCGAAGGCATGGTTGCCCCCGCAAAGCTGTACTCTACCGTGCCGCTCGCGTCCTCGAACCAGCCTGCGAAGTAGTAATTGCTGTTCGGCAGGGCGGGTGCGGGAGTGCTTGCGTAGGAAGCCAGCGATGTCTGATAGGGGATATTCTCAAAGACAACGTCCGCGGGCTGCAAACCGCTAAGTGCGGGTGGGTAGTTTGCGTTGAATGACAGATTGTATGACTTGCGGGAGTAATAGAAATTCGCTACCAGATTTCCGCCTGATACTCTGTCTGTGTTGTCAAAGCCAGCGTACGAAGGCGCATTCTGCTGGTTCAATTGGTTATTGCTGGAACGTGCGATAAAGCTACTGGCCAGATAATAAGTAATACCGTTAGGCCTGGTCTCCGTCGTTTTGCCCGTGTAGTCAACGCCGGCAAGCACCTGCAGATAGATATTATACGTCCAGTCATTCGGTGTGGATATTCTGTAACTGGCGATCAGGAAGTTTCCGTCCGATGAACTCACGTCGCCGAGGATATCCTCGTCGATCGTGGAAACAACGCCTTTGACCGTATCATTCTGTCCAGCTGAACCATACAAGTCTGCGCTGGCCATCATCCACCAACCGGAAAGTCTTCGTGTGTTGGTGTTGCCGTTGGGATTGGCTGCGGGGAACTTGGCATATTCCGGCCACAAGTCAGATATCTCTGCACCGTAATTCGCCCGAATCACATAGAAGTAATACCGTTCGCTGTTATAATCATCATGCTGGATGCTGGCGGCGGGATATGTACATATTTCGGACAGATCGCTCGTTGCGGCAGTATCCCAGTTCATACCCGTACCCTGGGTAACATACGCCTGCCAGGTTATCGTGTTCGGCGGGCGGTACGTCCCGTTAAGCACAGGCACATAGAGCGTGGCAGTCTCAGAAACACTCTGATATCTCTTTGCAAAAACGAACTTCAGGTCATAAGTGATGCGGTCATAATAGATATTGATGACCGTACTGCCCTGCGGATCCACAGTGACATTACTGTCGTAACGTCCAAGCTTGAAGCCGGTGAAGGATTTGCCGAGGAGATTCTCGTTGCTCACGGGACTTCCCGATGCGTTCTTTCCGGCAAAGCTGCTCAGAACAGCGGTCGTGACAGGATTGCTCGTGTTCCACGCATCATTATAATAATATGTCTCATAATCGTAGGTTTTTGCATCGTCCGCAATGTCAGCCGCGTCGGAGGCCTTCTGTTTCCAGATGATAACCTTATAACTCGCGCTCGCTGACGCCGTCCACTTCGCATGGAGCGTAGCGTCCTCCAGCGCTTCGTATACACGCAGCTGTCCATTGACGATCGTAAACCCGATCTCGCCATTGGCGATTTCGGCCGCGGTGGCGGGTATGTTGTCATATGTCAACGTCTGCGTTATATGTCCCGCGCCGTCGTCTGTGTTGTGAACGCGCGCAGTGACTGTGATGCCCGTGAGAATATTGCCGCTCGCATCCGTAATCTGCACGCCGGCGCCGTCCGCTTCTGTGAACCAGCCGCCGAACGTATAGCCGTATCGCGTGGTGACAGGCAGCTTTGCCAGCGGGAAGTCGTCCTCGGTGCCGTTCGCAAAATCGCTCGTATACATGAACTGCGGGCCGAGGTAGAGCGCGCCGTTTCCGGCGGCGCCGATATCAAAATTGATCCAGCGCGCCTGCACGAATACCGGGAACAGATCGATGTTGGGGCGGTTTTCATCGAAATATTCCGCCTTGACAAGGAAATAGGTACCCACCTTGCCGGGTTCATTGATTTCGTTGCCGTTTTCATCGATCGTGCGGATGACAGACTCCCAGTTATGGACGTTCGCATAGTCCGCGTCGGTACCGTTCTTCGGCCCGATATAGCGTTCCCAGCCGACGAAAATGACGTGCTGCGGGTCGGTGCTGGGCGCAGTGATATCGCTGACGCGCACTTCGGTCTGGTTGCTGTTACCAAGAACGGCCAACTTGCGCGCCATGACGTTTTCACGCGTGGTCGTCTCGTCGCGTCCGCCGAGATGGAAATTCACAAAGTGATAGTTGCTGTAGATCGGCGCGAGATAGATGTGCGCGCAGCCGTCGTTATCAATGACCGCGTTCACCTCGTCCGTCGTACCGGTAATCCCGTTCACGGTCCAGGTGATCTTTGTCACTTTTCCGTTCGCGTCCTTCTCAGCCACGATTGACACAATTTGATCGAGCTCAACTCTTTTGGTGTCGTCCGGCCAATAATAGGTGATATTGCCGCCGCTTACGCCGCCGTCCGCCTTCAGCTTGACAGTGTACCAGCCGTAGAAGTACGTCGACGTCGTATTCATCGGGGATTCGATGGCATCGATCTTGTCGCCGTCGCGGAGAATCAGCGTCGTCTGCTTGTTGTTGGCCTGATCCGTCGACTTGTTGAAGAACTCATACGGGGTCGAGGTATAATAAGCGACGTTTGCGAGCACGCTGGGTTCATAATCTTCCGCCACCGGCGCGATGAAGTGGAACTCCACGCGCGGGACGTTGACAGCGCCGCCCTCGTGATCGACAATGGCGTACACGGAGAAGCCGCCCGTCTGGAAGACGACGGTGTCGCCGCCGGTGGTGGTGGCGGTCATCCTCTGCGGCTCATCGCCGAAGTGGACGACGCCGAGCGTCTTGTAATTCTTCTCCGGATCAAGAAGCTGGATCGAAACGTCGACCAGCGCGCCCTCCGCGGGCTGATAGCGCACGGTCGGATCGGTCTTTTTGACGATTCGGATGTCAAAGAGCTTCATGAACGCGTCTTTCTTGGCGCCGAGCAGCGCCAGAGACTGCGTTTTGTATGCCGCGTAGTCTTCATCCGACTCAAGCAGCTCGCGGACGTCGAGATCGGCGTCGGCGGGAATGCCGGTTTCATCGGTGAAGGTGACGGTGATCTTGTAGGTGTTGCCGTCCGTGGCGGTGATGATCTTCTCGATCGTGGTCGTGACGGCGTAGGCCGAGAAGCCGTAGGCGTCAAACGACACGCAATCGCCCTCGAGGGTCACGTTCTCAACGAGCACCGGCACGCCGTCCGCGTTGTAATGGTAAACGTAGACGGGCTGGCCGCCCTCGATCAGCGCGCGGATCGCGTCGGAGCGGATCGTCACGGTGATCGGCGCGTCCTCCTGGGGCTCAAACTCGCTGTCGTCGAGAGAGAAGATCGAAATGTCATACACGAGGACGTTCTTCAGCGTCTCCGCAGCCGGCGCAAGCGTCGGAACGGCGGATGCCGCGACGCGCGCGCCCGCGGGGAGCACGCCGTCCAGCGTGAGGGTGGCAGCCGGCGCGTCGTCGTCGGACGCGGGCAGCTCGATTTCCATCGTCTGCTCGAGCGTCGTCAGCACGACGAGCGCGAAGCCGTCGCAGTCGCCGCGGAAGAAGGTGTACGGTTCGGTGGCGGCGTTGATGCCGATCTGCACCGGCGTCTCATCGAGAACGCCGTCGCGGATGCCGTACAGGGCGAGCAGCTCGCCGGGCAGCAGCTCGGGCAGCATGTTCATCCCGACGGTCAGGCCCTGCGCCTTGTTCTGCCACTGCGTGAAGGTATAAGCCTCGAGGACTTCCCAGCCTTCCTGCGTCAGAAGCTCGGTATACGCGATGCGCACCCAGGCGTTCTTCGCGCCGTATGCGGTGAGATGGAGGAATTCGGTACTGACGCTTTCAACCTTCCGGGACTTGGAATCGACAGAAACCACGGTGCCGCCGCTCGTCGGGCCATCGTTCACGGTCTTACCGCCGTTGATATCGGCGGAGCCGCCGATCGGCTTGATCGTACCGGGAGCGAGCAGTGTGAGGCCGCCTTCCAGCGGCGCAAGCACTTCGTCATCCTCCGCAACGTCGCTGTTGCCAATGACGAGGTAGCCGTCTTCTTCCTCGGGCACCGCATCATCCGAATCGGTTTCCGGCACGGCGCTCTTGCCGTCAGCTGCGGGCGCTTTCTGCGGACCGCTGACTTCGGGGGCATCGACGGTCTTGTCGGTGTCGTCCGTTTTGTCTGTCGGATCGGTTTCGATTGGGTTCAATTCTATCGGACCCGTCGCGCCGCCTTCGGCGGGATCGGTTTCCGTGGGATCAGTTTCCGCGGGATCAGTCTCCTCGGGATCGGTCTCCGTGGGATCGGTTTCGGTTGGATCTGTTTCGGTTGGATCCAATTCAACAGGATCCGATGTACCAGTTTCCGTGGGATCAGTCTCCGCGGGATCAGTCTCCGTAGGATCGGTTTCCGTAGGATCAGTTTCGGTTGGATCCAATTCAATAGGATCCGTTGCGTCCGGATCGGTTTCCGGGTCGGCCTCCGGCTCTGCATGCCGCAGTACGCGGATCGCAGTCTCACCGATTATCGCCGCCTCGAAGTGCAGCGCATCGTTCTCAAACGAGATGTTCTCCGGCAGCAGCAGCGCGAAGTTTTCGCTCTCGCGCTCGCCGAGCTCGATCAGGAAGAGATCGCCGGCTTCGGCGGCCTTGGTGATCACGCTGTCGCGCAGCGCTACCGTGAGCGGCTGGTCGGGAAGCGGAGCAAACTCGCTGCCATCCGCCGCGATCACGGAAAGTTTCATTTTATAAAGAGTGTCCAGACCGTCGCCGGCGTCGGCCTCCTCGGCCTCGCCGTCGGTCTCACCGATCGGCTCATCAGCGACCGGCGCCGTCTCGACCGGCTCCAGCTCAACATGCAGCTCAGCATCAGCCGGGAGCATGCCGCTCAGCTCGATCTCGATCCACGCGGTGCCGTCTTCGTTGGTTTCGGCGTGCGCGTACAGGGTACGCTCCGCCATCGTCAGCTTCACGAGCGCCAGGCCGTCGGCGTCCTTGAGAAGAACGTTGCCGCCGTCATCCGTCGTGTGAACGAAGGCGATCGGCTCCTCGCTCAGCTTGCCGTCCTTGAGCGCGTAGAAGGCGAGCAGCTCACCGTGCGCCAGCTCGGGCAGCTCCGGGAGGACGGCGCTCAGGCCGTCCGCGGAAGCGGACTTCGTGATGACGTAGGCTTCGAGAAGCTCATGACCCTCGCTCATCTCCGGCTTCGCCGGATTGAGGACCGCGCCGGCGTTCTCGCCGCCGAACAGTGCGATCGTCAGGTACTTGCCTTCGTAGGTATCGCGGCGTTCGGCCTTCTCGGCCGCTTCGCCGGTGAGCGTCGGATCGAGGCCGAGAACGATGCGCGTTGCGGTTTCATCGTCGGCTGCCGGCGTCTCAGCAGATGTAGGATCTGTGGTGGGTTTATCAGTCGCCGGAGTCTCCGTCGCAGGAGTTTCCGTTGCAGGAGTCTCAGTCGAAGGAGTCTCAGTCGTGGGAGTTTCCGTTGCAGGAGTCTCCGTCGCAGGAGTCCCGGTCGCCGGAGTTTCCGTTGCAGGAGTCTCCGTCGCGGGAGTCTCGGTTGCAGGAGTTTCAGTTGCAGGAGTCTCAGTCGCAGGAGTTTCCGTTGCAGGAGTCTCGGTCGAAGGAGTCTCGGTCGAAGGAGTCTCAGTCGAAGGAGTCTCGGTCGCGGGCGTCTCGGTCGCGGGAGTCTCGGTTGCAGGAGTCTCGGTCGCGGGAGTCTCGGTTGCAGGAGTTTCAGTTGAAGGAGTCGCAGTCGAAGGAGTCTCGGTCGCCGGAGTCTCCGTCGCGGGAGCCTCGGTCGAAGGAGTCTCAGTCGCGGGAGTTTCCGTCGAAGGAGCCTCGGTCGAAGGAGTCTCAGCCGCGGGAGTCTCGGTCGCGGGCGTCTCGGTCGAAGGAGTCTCGGTCGCGGGAGTTTCCGTCGAAGGAGTCTCGGTCGCAGGAGTCTCCGTCGTGGGAGTTTCCGTCGAAGGAGTCTCGGTCGAAGGAGTCTCAGTCGAAGGAGTCTCAGTCGAAGGAGTCTCGGTTGCAGGAGTCTCCGTCGCAGGAGTCTCCGTCGCAGGAGTCTCCGTCGCGGGCGCAGCCGTCGAATTAGTATCGGAAGAAGGCGTTTCGTTCGATACTTTATTCACATTTTCCGCCGATTCCACACTCGACGCGGGCGTATCCTCCGCCTGAGCAGGCAAAACCATCGCACGGAGAGGCAGGAGAAGCAGCAAGCCGGCCGCAATCGCGGTCGTCAGCGTACGTTTCATGCGCGAAACACCTCCTTTTCTGTATACTTGCAGGGAATATTCATCATTATTCGCATGTTTCACCGTTGTGGCACTCTTTCACTGATACCCCAGATTAGTGTCGATAATATTATATTCGAATCCGGAGATCAAATAAACAACTGAAAGCGCAACATATTAAAAACTTTTTGTGAACTGTGAAACGGATTTTGGGGTTTCTTTCGTCTTTGTGCCTCACTGTACATGCATTTATTGGGGTCTACTTATGCAACTGAACGAAAAGCCCCCCCCCCCCGACACTATTCGTTTTGGGCTCAATACGTTCACAATTCGGCCGCAAATCCACAACATCTTGTACCAAATCGATAATTTGCTAGCAAATATGCGATATCTGGGGGACACCCCCTCTTCCGCCGCGATGCAGACCAACGATTTCCATTGAACAAAGTCGATATTTAGATATCGAATAAGCGTTTTGGGAGTGTCCCTCATTCCGGGCGGCGCAGGTAGCCGTAGACGCTCCCGTCCGGCTCTGTTTCCTCCCAAACGATCATACACGGCTCGTTTTCGCCCGGCCGGTAGAGCGCAAAATCATGCATACCGCTCTGTTCGGCGCGCAGCCGCGTCAGCGTTCCGTCCTCCCACAGCCACAATTGATTGAATCCGTCCAAACGGCGCGAATCCGTGTTCCATCCGTGGTAGAAGAACGAGTCCTTCGTCGGCAGAGGCACCGGCGAAAAGCCGAGCTCGCCGCCGCCTGCCGCGACCAGCTTGCCGTACAGCGCCCATTCGGAGGCGCCGGCGGAGGCGACGTGCTCGTGGAAGGCATAATTCTGCCCGCCCTCGAACTCCTCCAGGCCCAGGATGCCGACGCGCCCCTCCATGACACCGGCGTGCGCGAGGATCTCCGCCGCCATGGCGTCGTCGGCGCGCGCCGTTTCCTTATAATCGGCGACCTCGGAGGCGCCGCCGATCAGAAAGAAGACGATCAGCACGGCCGCCGTGACGGTATACGGCCGCACGCGGCGGCAGAGCGCACGCAGGCCGACGTCGGCGATCAGTGCGAGACCGACGAAGGACGGCACCGTCGCGCGCAGCGAGAACCACGGATTGGCAACCACAAAATACGGTGCGAGCGGCGCGAGGGCGAGGAGCGCGCCCCAGACGAGCGCGCCCTTCCACTCGCCGAGGGAGATGACGGTGGAGCGATTCTTGTGCGGCCGCAGAAGATACACGTAGCCGACGGCCAGCGCGGCGGTGAAAAGCAGGAAGATCCAGCCGCCGAAGGAGGTGACGGCCATCCTCAGACCGCGCAGAAAGCCGATGGCCGCCGTGCGCCAGCCGCCCGTAAGGAAGGCCGAGGCGATCTGGCCGAGCAGCTCGGGCACGAAGACGGTGCGGTACCAGGGACCGAATTCATCGACCAGCGCGACGCGGCCGCCGAGCGAGCCGCTTCCGGAATGGGCGTGCGTGAAGGCGAAATAGGCCGCGAGCGCGGCGAAGGCGGTCAGGGCCGCCCAGGCGCGGCGCGTGCGGCGGACGGAGCGGAGGAAGATGAGCCCGGTGAGGGCGAAGGAGAGGACGAGGATCTGCTCATAAAAAGAATAGGAAAGAAGAACGAGCGCGAAATGCGCGGCCACGCGCCACCAGCCGCCCTGCTCGATGAAGACGGTGAGCATCGCGGCGGCCGCGGCGGTGAAAAAGAGGCCGGTGACGATGCGGCTGGAGGCGGAGAGCCAGTACGTGCCCTCGCAGCCGAGCGGAAGGAGAGCGTAGACGACGGCGAAGGCGGTGCCGGTCTGGAAAAAAGTGCGGAAAAGGCGGGTAAAGAGCGCGGCGGAGAGGCCGTGGAGAATCGCCAGCAGCAGAACGGGCAGAAAGAGCCAGCCGCGCAGCGGGCCGACGACGAACAGATCCATCACCGCGGCGAGGGGGCGGGAGGCGAAGAGGCCCTCCTGCTCGATCAGCGCGCCGTAGTCGGAGGAGGAGGGGTAGTTAATAAATTGGATTGAGTCATCGAGAATTGGACGATACCAAAGCCCGCCGAAGGAGGCGCGCAGAACGAGCGCCGCGACGCAGAGGACGGCGGTAACGAAGAAGATATAACGCGCGTCGGCGCGTCCGTCGCGCGCTGATGCGCCGTCGATGGAACGGTTCATGCGATACTCCTTTCTTTACAGGCGGCGGGCGGCCAGTGGCCGCGGCCAAACGCGCTCAAAGCTTCAGCGAAAATGAGAGACATCACACGGAATGTGCTTATGGCGAGAGCCTGCTCACGCAGTGTGGCCATCAGCGGCCAGTGGCCGCGGCTCTGATGCCGACGGCAATCTCTTCGGCGAGCGGTGGCTGACGCCTCAGCCCATGCCTTTATTCTTTCTCCACGGCTGCGCACGATGTCCCACATGGGGCGGGGGCCGCGCCCGGGGGCAGGGGGGCGCGCAGGGGTGCGGGGTTGGGGGCATTGCCCCGGTTTCCCGAAGGGAAACGCGCCGCCGACTTTTGCGGCGCGAGGGGAAATGCGGTGGTAAATCCGGCCATCGCCGGTTTACCGCAAGAGCCCCCGCAAAACAGGCTGACCGCCCGCAGACATTCCGTCTGTACAGACACTACATCACGCGAGCACAAACTCCACGTCTCAGACTTGAATCCTAAGGAGAGAGCCCCGGGCCCTCTCCTTAGGAATCCACTCCCGCCGTGGTAAAGTGGCCTTAAGGCCACTTTACCACAGGGCTCACGCCCCCTTCAAGGCTTCTGTGGCAAACCGGCCGATGGCCGGATTTGCCACCGCATTTGCCTCTCGCGGCCGAAGAGGCCGGCCGCGTTTCCCTTCGGGAAACCGAGGCAAAAGCCCCGGCAGGGGGATTCTTTTGTCGTGGGGCATAAAGCCCCGAATCCCCCTGCACCCCCGGCTGTGTATCCAGACACCGGCTGACGGACGTGCAGCGGTTGGGGGCATAGCCCCCAAACCCCCACATAAGTGTTGAGGGCTGAGGCGTCAGCCACCGCTCGCCTGAGAGATTGCCATCGGCATTAGAAGCGCAGCCATTTTCTTGGTGGTCAAACTGCGTATGCAGTCGCAGCCAAAGCAAATTCCGTGTGCTGTCTCACAGCTCAGCTGAAGCCATGCGCGCGCCCGGATGCGGGCACTGCCCGCCTCAGATGTCCGCGTCGGCCCAGTACTGCGCGCCGTAGCGCGTGATGAATTCCTTGCGCGCCGGCAGATCGTCACCGAGCAGCGTCTCAAAGATCCGCGCCGTCGCCTCCGCGTCCGCCGGCAGCACGCGAATCAGCCGCCGCGTCGCCGGATTCATCGTCGTCTTCGCCATCATCTCCGGCTCGTTCTCGCCGAGACCCTTCGAGCGCTGGAGCGTGTACTTCTTTCCTTCCGCCTCCAGCCGCCCGACGATCTCCGCCTTCTCCGGCTCGTTGTACGCGAAGAGCGTCTCCGTCTTCGTCGTGATCTCAAACAGCGGCGACTCCGCGATATAGATCCTTCCTTCTTTGATCAGCGTCGGCAGCAGACGATAGAAGATCGTGAGAAGCAGCGTGCGGATCTGGAAGCCGTCCTCGTCCGCGTCCGTGCAGAAGATGATCTTCGACCACCGCAGCGCGTCGAGATCGAACGGCGCCGCGTCCGTCTTCACCTTGCCCCGCAGCTCCACGCCGCAGCCGATCACCTTCAGCAGATCCACAATGATCTCGCTCTTGAAGATGCGCTCGTAGCTCGATTTCAGACAGTTCAGGGTCTTGCCGCGCACCGGGATCACCGCCTGGAACTCCGCGTCGCGCGCCAGCTTCACCGAGGTCAGGGCCGAGTCGCCCTCCACAATGTACAGCTCGCGCCGCGTCGGATCCTTCGAGCGGCAGGAAACGAACTTTTCCACCCGCTCCGCGCCGACGCCGGAGGCCGTCAGCTTCTTCTTCAGATTCAGCCGCGTGCTCTCCGCGCTCTCGCGGGAGCGCTTGTTGATGAGCACCTGCGAGAGGAATTTCTCCGTCTCCGCCGGATGCTCCAGAAAATAAATCTCCAGGCTTTCCTTGAGGAAGCTCGTCATCGCCTCCGCAATGAACGTGTTCGTGATCGCCTTCTTCGTCTGGTTGGCGTAGGAGGTCTGCGTCGAGAACGAATTCGTCACGACGATGATGCAGTCCTCGACGTCCTGGAAGGTGATCTTTGATTCATTCTTGTTGTATTTCCCGGCGGCGCGCAGCTTTTTGTCCACCGCGTAGGTGAACGCCGTCCGCACCGCGCGCTCCGGCGAGCCGCCGTGCTCCAGAAAGCTGGAGTTGTGGTAGTACTCGATCACGTTGACCTGGCTCGATACACAGAACGCCGCCTCGCAGCGCAGCTTGTAGTCCTCCTTGTCGTCGCGGTCGCGCCCCTTCGTCTCCATCTTCCACAGAACCGGCTCCGTCAGCGCGGTGTCGCCCGCCAGCTCGCGGATGTAGTCGGAGATGCCGTTCTCGTAGACGTATTCCTCCTCGGAGAACGAGCCGTCCTCCTCCTCCCAGCGGAAGCGGAAGCGGAGACCGGCGTTGACGACGGCCTGCTTTTTCAGCGTATCGGAGAAGAATTCGCGCGGGATCGCCGTGTCCGTAAAGACCTCGAGATCCGGCCGCCAGCGCACGGTCGTGCCGGTGCGCGGCGATTTTTTGGGGATCGGCTCCGTCTCCAGCTCGCTCACCGGCTCGCCGCGGCGGAAATGGATCGACGAGGCGACGCCGCCGGAATAGGAGGTGACGTCCATGAACTCCGACGAATACTGCGTGGCGCAGGCGCCGAGGCCGTTGAGGCCCAGCGAATACTCATAGGCCGCGCCGTCGCCGTTGTTGTCGTACTTGCCGCCGGCGTACAGCTCGCAGTACACGAGCTCCCAGTTGTAGCGGCCCTCCGTCTCGTTGTAGCCGAGCGGCACGCCGCGCCCGAAATCCTCCACCATGATCGTGCGGTCGCGCCAGACCGTGGTGATGATCTCGCGGCCGTAGCCCTCGCGGGCCTCGTCGACGGCGTTGGAGAGGATCTCAAAATACGAATGCTCGCAGCCCTCGAGGCCGTCCGAGCCGAAAATCACGGCCGGACGCTTGCGCACCCGGTCCGCGCCCTTCAGCATCGTGATCGACTGGTTGTCATACTGCGGCGTCGTTTGTTTCTTCGGCATGATTTCCCTCACTTCTTCCCATCTTCATTTCCTTCCGGGGTTCAGTCCAGTCCCGCGTCGAGCACGCGCCAGACGGCCGAAGCCGTCAGGCTGTCCGCGTTGACGAGGAACAGCACGCGGTCCACGCCGTACTCGCCGATCAGATCGGCGATGCGGCGGTGGTAGTAGCGCGCATCCACAAGCACGAGATCGTACTCGCGCGCCAGAAAGGGTGCGGCGGCGTGCGCAAAGCTGTCCTTGACGATAAGCAGCGTCTCGCGCGCCTCGCCCGGCTTCGTCACCGTCGCCAGCGCGTGGTTGCCGCCGAGAAAGGCGGAATATTTGTCTTTCTTCTCCAGATACGAGCGGTCGTACAGACCGGCCATCGACGAGCCGTCGTCCGCGACGGCGACGGTGAAGTCCTCATCGCCCGCGAAGCGGAAAAATTCGAGCGTATCCGGCGCGATCCAGGCCGCGCCGGCCGTGGACCACGTGGTGCCATAGAAGGCGTCGCTGGCCGTCTCGCGCGTGTAATCGGCGAGCGGCGCGGCCGTCTTGCCCATGGCGGCGAGGATGTCGGCGGCGCCGTAGTACGCGCCGAGCGTCGTCCAGTGGTGGTCGGTGCGGTAGTAGACGTACTCGCCGTCCGCGGCCCGCGCGCGCAGCGGTGCGCGCAAGTCAAGCAGCGCGAGGCCGGCGGCGGCCGATTTTTCATGCAGCGTATCCCAGAATTCATCGGCGCATTCGCTGCCGTAGAGGGCGGGGAGATCGGCGTCGAGGACGTCCATCGTGCGGCCGGCGACGGCGAAGGTCGCCGGGACGCCGCAGCGCGCGGCGAAATGCGCGGCGGCGGCGAGGTTCGTCTCCAGATTGGTCAGGTTCGGCGTGTCCTGCCGCGCGGCGAGGGTGCCGCCGCGGCCGAAGAGGACGCCGTTATTGCCGCCGCGGCCGAGCGCGGCCTCCGACGCGGCCTTGAGATGGACGAAGAAATCCCGCGCGGGGAACTGATCGGCCATATATTCGGCGAATTCGGCGGTGAAGGAGCCGTCGGCGAGCGCCTTCCAGGAGAAGGCGGGGCGTTCGCGGAGGGCGCGGTTCTCCGTCTCGGAGGCGGCGCGGTCCGGCAGGAGCCAGAAGAGGAGAGCGAAGGCGCCGAGGAAGGCGGCAAAGGCGATGATGAGGGCGCGGTCGGCGAGGCGGGGGCGGCCGGTGCCGGTCTGGATCTGCAGCAGGCGGGCGGCCTCACGGTCGCAGTCGACAGGTTTTTCTCTCACGATACAGCTCCTTTCTTTTCTTAGTTTGATCTCAGCAGACGCTGCGCAGCGGCCAGTGCCCGGCCGGCAGTGCCGGTGGCCAAACGGCGTGAGCAGACGCAGCCACAGCACATTCCGTGCGATGTCTTACACCTCTGCTGAAGCTATGAGCGCGTTTGGCAGCCGGCAGTGCCGGTGGCCAAACGGCGTGAGCAGACGCAGCCACAGCACATTCCGTGTGATGTCTTACACCTCTGCTGAAGCTATGAGCGCGTTTGGCAGCCGGCACCGGCGGCCGCGATTGGCAGCCGGCACTGCCGGTTGGCTCAGAAGCGAAAGTACAGGAACGGATTGTAGGACGAATTCACAAGATAGGCGGTGCCGAGAACGAGAGAAGCGATGGCAAGTACGCCGCTCGCGACGCGCATCGGCGCGTCGTGCCGCTCCCAGAGCCGGTACCACAGCCGCCGCGGCCACGGCGTCGATGCCGCCGCCAGAATCACCAGCAGCCCAAGCGACGTCGCCAGATCGTAGAGCGATCCCGCGTCCGCGAAGGCCACGGCCTTGCCGCCGCCGAACAGCGCGCCCAGCACCGCGGCGCCGCCGCCCAGATCCACCGAGGCGAACAGCCACCAGCCGAAGAGCACCGCCGCCATCGTGTACACATGCCCGAGCCAGCGCGGCGCCCGTTCCAGCGCACGGAGCAAAAACAGCTTCTCCGCCGCCAGCAGCACAAAATAATACAGTCCCCACAGCACAAAATTCCACGACGCACCGTGCCACAGCCCCGTCAGAAGCCACACCGCCAGCAGATTCAATATCTGCCGCGCGCGGCCGCGCCGGTTCCCGCCGAGCGGGATGTACACGTACTCGCGGAACCACGTCGAGAGCGAAATGTGCCAGCGGCGCCAGAAATCCGTTACGCTCGCCGCCACGTAGGGATAATTGAAGTTCTCCCGGAAGGAGAAGCCGAGCATCTTCCCGAGACCGATCGCCATGTCCGAGTAGCCGGAGAAATCAAAATAAATCTGGAAGGCGAACATCACCAGCCCCAGCCACGCGCCGACGACGGTCGTCGTCTCCGCGTCCGCCGTCCGCTGCCAGAGCTCGCCGGCCGCGTTCGCCAGCAGCACCTTCTTCGCCAGGCCGCAGGAGAACGTGCGCACGCCGGAGGCGAAAAGCGCCGCCGACGTCGTCCTCGACGTCAGCTGCGCGTCGATGTCGCGGTAGCGCACGATCGGCCCCGCGATCAGCTGCGGGAACAGCGTCACGTAGGTGCCGAAGGCCACGTAATTCTTCTGCGCCGGCGCGTCGAGGCGGTAGACGTCGATCACGTAGGACAGCGCCTGAAAGGTGTAAAACGAAATTCCCACGGGCAGCGGCACCTCCACGGTGCGCAGCGCCAGCCCGGTCAGGGAAGTGAGAATCGAGGTAAAGAAATTCCAATACTTGAAAAAGCCGAGGATCGCCAGATTCACGGTCACCGCCGCGATCATCCACGCGCGCGCGCGGCGCCGGTCCGTCTCCCGCCAGCGGCCGACCAGACGGCCAAAAACGTAGTCCGCCGTCACCGTCGCCAGCATCAGAAACACGTACAGCGGCTCGCCCCAGCCGTAGAAAACGAGACTGACGGCGAACAGCGCCAGATTCCGCCACCGCAGCGGCGTGAGAAAATAAATCAGCAGCACGGCGGGAAAGTAAAGAAACAAATACTCCAGGCTTGAAAATACCATTCTTTACCTCCTGCCATGCTGCCGTCTGCGGGGGCCGCGCCGTCAGCGCGCGACCTCCTCCATAATATACGCTTCCAGTACGTCGCCGACGTGAATGTCGTCGTACTTTTCCAGACCGATGCCGCACTCGTAGCCCTGCGCGACCTCGCGCACGTCGTCCTTGAAGCGGCGCAGCGAGCCGATCTTGTCCTCGAAAATCACGATGCCGTCGCGCACGATGCGGATCAGCGCGTTTCTCGTGACCTTGCCGTCCGTGACGTAAGAGCCGGCAATGATGCCCACGTTGGGCACGCGGATCGTCTGCCGCACCTCGGCGCGGCCCAACACGACCTCGCGGTACTCCGGCGCCAGCATGCCCTTCATGGCCGCCTCGATCTCGCCGATGCACTCGTAAATGATGCGGTAGGTGCGGATATCCACGTGATCGCGCTCCGCCATGTCCGCGGCGTTCTTGTCCGGACGGACGTTGAAGCCGACGATGATCGCGTTCGCAGAGGCCGCCAGCATGACGTCCGACTCGCGGATGCCGCCGACCGCGCTGTGGATCACGCGCACCTTGACCTCGTCGTTCGAGAGCTTCTCCAGCGACGAGCGCACGGCCTCGGCGCTGCCGCCGACGTCCGCCTTGACGATGATGTTCAGCTCCTTGACGCCGCCCTTGATCTGGCTGAAGAGATCCTCCAGATTCACCTTGGCGGCGGCGCTGAGCTCCTCGTTCTTGGCCTTCTCGCGCCGCTGATCGGCCAGCGTGCGCGCCATTCTCTCGTCCTCGACGGCGTTGAACTCGTCGCCCGCCTGCGGAACCTCCGCCAGGCCGACGATCTCCACCGGCACGGACGGGCCGGCCTCCGGCACAGCCTCGCCGCGGTCGTTCAGCATCGTGCGCACGCGGCCGACGGAGGTGCCGGCGATGACAATATCGCCCGCGCGCAGCGTGCCGTTCTGCACGATGACCGTGGCGACCGGGCCGCGGCCGCGGTCGAGCTTCGCCTCGATGACGATGCCCTTGGCGCGGCGGGTCGGATTCGCCTTGAGCTCCTTGACGTCCGCGACGAGAAGCACGGACTCGAGCAGCTCGTCGATGCCCTGCTTCGTGACGGCGGAAACCGGCACGCAGATCGTCTCGCCGCCCCACTCCTCGGGCACGAGATCGTAGTTTGTCAGCTGCTGCTTCACCGTATCCGGATTCGCATGCGGCTTATCGATTTTGTTGATGGCGACGATGATGTCGACGCCGGCAGCCTTGGCGTGGTTGATCGCCTCGATCGTCTGCGGCATGATGCCGTCGTCGGCGGCGACGACCAGGATCGCGATGTCCGTCGCCTGCGCGCCGCGTGCGCGCATGGCGGTGAAGGCCTCGTGGCCGGGCGTATCGAGGAAGGTGATGTCGCGGCCGTTGATGTTGACGCGGTAGGCGCCGATGTGCTGCGTGATGCCGCCGGCCTCGCCGCCGGTGACGTTCGTGTGGCGGATCGCGTCGAGCAGGGAGGTCTTGCCATGGTCGACGTGGCCCATGACGCACACGACCGGCGCGCGGGTGACAAGATCCTCCGCGTGTTCCTCGTCCTCGCCGAAGAGGCGGTCCTCAATGGAGACGACGACCTCCTTTGTGATCTTCGCGCCGAACTCGTCGGCGACGAGATAGGCGGTGTCGTAGTCGAGCACCTGATTGATCGCGGCGGGCATGCCCATCATCATCATCTTCTTGATGACCTCGGCGGCCGTCTTTTTCAGGCGGGCGGCAAGCTCGCCGACGGAGATCTCCTCCGGCAGCGTGATCTTGACGGGCAGCCGGCGCAGCTTCTCCAGATTCTCGCGGCGCAGCTTCTCCATCGCCAGGCGCTCCTTGTCACGGTTCTTCGAGGAGCGGTTGTCGCGGTTGTTCTGCTTTTTCAGCTTCTGCTTGCCGGTAGAGAGATCGGAGGAGGCGTCGGGCGCGAAGTTGTCGAGCCGTTCGTCATATTTGGAGAGATCGACGTTCGTGGTGCGCGTGTCGATGACGCGGATGTTGCCGGTGCGCTTGCGCTCGACGGCGGGCTGCTTCGGCTGCTTCGGCTGCTGCTGCGCCGGATTCGGGCGCTGGCCGCCCGGCTGGCCGTTCGGGTTCGGTCTCTGCTGGCCGTAGCCCTGGCCGCTGGGGTTCTGCGGCCGCTGGCCGTAGCCCTGGCCGCTCGGATTCTGCGGCCGCTGGCCGTAGCCCTGACCGCTCGGGTTCTGCGGCCGCTGGCCGTAGCTCTGCCCGTTCGGGTTCTGCGGCCGCTGGCCATAGCCCTGGCCGCTCGGGTTCTGCGGCCGCTGGCCGTAGCTCTGGCCGTTCGGGTTCTGTCTCTGCTGACCGTAGCTCTGCCCGTTCGGATTTTGACGCGGCTGGCCCTGCTGCGGGCCGTTCGGCCGCGCGGCCTCGCGCGCGTTCGGATTCGGACGCGGATTCTGCGGCTGCGTTTTTGCGGGCTCGGTCTTCACGGGCTCGGCCTTCGCCGGTTCAGTCTTCGCCGGTTCGGTCTTCGTCGGCTCTGCCTTCACGGGCTCGGTCTTCGCCGGTTCAGCCTTCGCCGGTTCGGTCTTCGTCGGTTCAGTCTTCGCCGGCTCGGTCTTCGCCGGTTCGGTCTTCGTCGGTTCAGTCTTCGCCGGTTCGGTCTTCGTCGGTTCAGTCTTCGCCGGTTCGGTCTTCGTCGGTTCAGTCTTCACCGGTTCGGTTTTCGTCGGTTCAGTTTTCGCCGGCGCCGGACGCGCGATGCGCGTCTTGCCGGAGAGATAGCCGTCGAGGTCCCGGATCTGATTCTGCTTCGTCAGCACGTCAAAGAATCGGTTGAAATCGTCGGGGTCAAGGGTAGCCATATACGATTTTACGCTGACGCCGGAATCTTCGATTTTCGTCAGGATCTCCTTGTTCTTCATTCCGAGGTCCTTCGCCAACTGGTTCACTTTGAACATCGATGTTTGTGCCATATGCTGCCAACCCTTGCCCGCCGGGGCGGGCCCTTTCTTTGTGGAGGTAATGCGGGGCGTTTGCGGGAGAAAATCACTGCGCGCCGGCGAGCGCCGCGATTGCGCGGGCAAAGCCCGGATCCGTTACCGCCGCCGCGCTCACGGACGGGATGCCGCAGGCGGCGCCGAGCGCCTCCTTCGTCATCGCCAGCGGCAGAAGCGGTACGCCCGCGCGCCGGCATTTTTCCGTCACGACGCTGCGCGAGCGGTCGGAGGGATCCGAGGAGAGAAGAACGAGCGCGGCCCGACCTGCTTTCAGCGCGTCCAACACACACTCGACGCCGCATCCAAGGCGGCCTGCGCGCCGGCACAGACCAATCGTGGATGCCAGGCGGGCGCCGTCCGCTCCTCCCGGTATCGTTTTCTGTTTCATTTCACAGGCTTCGTCACGTCTCAGGAAGCGACTCGGCGAGGCGGATCTCCGCCTCCAGCGCGTCGAGCAGCTCCTCGGGGATCTCCACCTCCAGACTGCTCTGGAAGCGGCGCGCCTTGCGCGCGCGGGCAAAGCATTCGAGCCGCGGGCAGACGTAGGCGCCGCGGCCGGACTTTTTGCCGGTGAAGTCGAGGGAGACCGAGCCGTCCGGCGCGCGGACGACGCGGATCAGTTCTTTTTTCGGGAAGGTGCCGCCGCAGCCGGAGCACCGCCGTTCGGGAATCTTTCTTTTCTGCATAGCTGCGCGCTTGCTTCAGAAGAAGCGCGGAAAGAAGCTCACTTTCTGCCGCGGATATCGATCTTGTAGCCGGTGAGGTGCGCGGCGAGGCGGGCGTTCTGCCCCTCCTTGCCGATGGCGAGGGAGAGCTGATCGCCGTCCACCCAGACGGTGGAGGAGCGCTCGCCGTCGAATTCGACCTCGCGGATCTTGGCGGGCGAGAGCGCGGAGGCGATGTATTCCTCCGGCTTCTCGGAGAAGAGCACGACGTCGATCTTCTCGCCGCGCAGCTCCTCGACGATCTCGGCGATGCGCATGCCGCGGCTGCCGATGCAGGCGCCGACCGCGTCGACGTCCGGATCGCGGGAGAGCACGGCGACCTTGGTGCGCGAGCCGGGCTCGCGCGTGATGCCCTTGATGAGCACGACGCCCTCCTGGATCTCCGGCACGACCAGCTCGAGCAGCCGCTTGACCAGCCCCGGATGCGTGCGCGAGAGCGTGACGACCGGGCCGCGGCCGTCGCGGTGCACCTCGGTGACGAAGACCTTGACGTGATCGCCGACGGCAAAGTGCTCGCCGGGGATCTGCTCGCTGCGCGGCAGGACGGCCTCGCTCGTGCCGGTGTCGACCGTGACGTCGCCGGTGGCGTCGTCCACCATCGTGACGACGGCGGGCATCACTTCCTCGTGCTTCTTTTCATATTCGCGCACGATGTTCGAGTGCTCGGCCTCGCGGATGGCCTGGATGATGACCTGCTTGCCGGCCTGGGCGCTGAGGCGGCCGAAATGGAAGGGGACCTCGTTCTCCACGACGTCGCCGATCTGGTAGCGGAGGGAGATGGCCTGCGCGTCCTCGAGGGAGATCTCCTCGGCCTCGTTTTCCACCGTCTCGACGACGGTCTTCTGGCGGAACATGCGCACGGTCTGCTTTTCCGGATCGAGCGCGACGCGGACGTTGGCCGCGCCCTGCTCCTTTTTATAGGCGCTGACGAGGGCGGCCTCGATCTTCTCCATCATATAGGCGCGCGGGATGCCCTTGTCGGTCTCCAGCATATCGAGGGCGGCGAAGAGCTCCGCGCCCACGTTGACGGTTTCTTTCTTGACTGCGTTCTTTCTCATGATCGTTTCCTGCCTGTTTTTCTTATGCGAATTCGTTGTCTCAGGACCAGTCGCAGACGGTGGACACCTTGGCCCACGCGCCCTTCGGGATCTCGCACGGCGCGCCGTCCGGCAGCGTCAGCGTCACGCGCCCGTCCGCATAGGCGGCGAGCGTTCCCGTCAGGGTTTTGGTGTTCTGCCCCTCGAGCGGCGCGTACAGACGTACCTCCACCGCCTCGCCGATGCAGGCCTCGAAGTGCTCCGGGCGCACAAGCTGCCGCTCAACGCCGGGCGAGGTGACCTCGAGGCTGTAGGAGCCCTCGATCGGGTCGGCCTCGTCGAGCAGCGGATCGACCGCGCGTGAGACGCGCTCGCAGTCGTCGAGCGTAACGCCCTCGTTCGAGTCGATGAGCAGCCGCAGGATCCAGTCCGCGCCCTCGCGGACGTATTCGACGTCCCAGAGATAGCATCCCTCGGCGATCACGGCGTCAAAAAGCAGCTCCCTGACGCGCTCCGCGATGTTTTTGGGGCGGGGCGTTTTCTTTTCCTCGTTTTCCACGGCGTCCTCCGGCGGATAGGGAATTTGCAAAAACAAAGAGCGGGTAGCCCCACTCTCCTTGCATACAATATACCATCCACTATGTGATAGTATACCATATTCTTTCTTTAATTGCAAGGGGGGCGGCGCTGTTTTTGCGGGAAATTTTCGTCTTTTTTGCGCACTCCCTTGCGTCGGCGCCCGTTTCATGCTACAATTAACGAAAAGAAACGCCGGCGGCCGCGTGCGGCCACTCTTGCCGGCGGGAGGCTTGCATGGAATTTCGACCGCTGCGTCCCGAGGAGGCGGAGATAGCCGCCGTCCTTTTTGACGAGGCGCGCTCCGGGATGCGCGAGATGGGCCTCGACCAGTGGCAGCACGGCGTGCCGGGACTCCAGAACGCCCGCCACGACGCCGCCGCCGGCACCGGCCGCGCGCTCGTCGAGGACGGCGCGCTCTGCGCCGTCTGCACGCTGCTCCCGGACGGGGAGCCGGACTACGCCGAGATCGAGGGCGCGTGGCCGTCCGGCGGCGCGCCGTATCTGACGGTCCACCGCGTAACCGTGCGCCGCGCGTACCGCGGCGGCGCCGTCAGCGCGCGCCTCATGCAGGAAATCTTCGCCGAGGCGCGGCGCCGCGGCTACCGCTTCGTCCGCATCGACACCCACCCGGAGAACCGGCCGATGCGCCGTATGCTGGAAAAGAACGGCTTTCACGCCTGCGGCGTGATCCATCTGCACGGCGGGCCGGATGACGGCGCCGCGCGCGTCGCCTACGAGGCAGCCGTTCCCGTCTCTGAAGCAGAATAAAAGGAGTACCGCTATGATCCACGACATCACCCAGGAGCTTTTCACCTCCGTCGTCTATCCCGGCGACCCGGCGCCGAAGGCGTCCGAGCTGCCCGTCGCGCCCGGCGGCGCCGCGCACGTCTCGTTCCTTGAGATGTGCGCGCACAACGGCACGCACATGGACGCGCCGCGCCACTTTCTCCCCGACGGGTACGGCATCGACGCGATCCCGCTGGAAAAATGCGTCGGCGAGGCGCTCGTCGTCGACGCCGCCGGCCGCTTCACGGCCTCTGACGCGGCGCGTCTGCCCGCGGACTGCCGCCGTCTGCTGCTGCGCGGCGGGGCGATCCCGGACGCGGGCGGCGCCGCCGCGCTGGCTGCGCGCGGCGTCGATCTGATCGGCGTGGAACCGCAGAGCGTCGGCGCCGGGTCGGAGACCACCCTTGTGCACAAAACGCTGCTCGCCGCCGGCATCGCCGTGCTGGAGGGCATCCGCCTGTCGTCGGTGACGGCGGGAAAGTATTTCCTCTTCGCCGCGCCGATGAAGCTCGGCGGCCTCGACGGCGCGCCGGTGCGCGCCGTGCTGCTCGATCTCTGAATCATTTCCCATAAAGGAGTACCGACATGAAAACGATTCGTCTGACCGCCCTTCTGCTTGCCGTTCTGCTTCTGGCTCTCCCGCCGCTTGCCGGCTGCGCCCCGAAGGAGGAGCCGGTCGTCGGCGGCTGGGGCCGCCCGGGGACGCCGGACGTGCCCGACACCGTGCGCGACGCGCTCGCCGCCGCGGAAGGCGGCGCCGCCTACACCGCGCTCGCCCTCATAAGCGAGCAGGTCGTCGCCGGCTTCAACTACCGTCTCCTCTGCACCAACGCGGACGGGCACTACGTCCTCCTCGTCCTCTACGTCGATCCGTCCGGACGCGGAAAGATCACCTCGACCTTTGTTTCCGCCAACACGGAGCGCGTCTCCGAGCTGATCGGCGGCTGGCGCGCGCCCGAATCCCCGGCGATCCCGGACGAGCTCGCCGCCGCCTTCTCCGAGGCGGTTAAGCCCCTCGACACCGACTACGTACCGCTGGCCCTGCTGGCGCAGCAGGTCGTCGCCGGAATGAACTATGCCTTCTTCTGCGAGGTGAACGGCAGCTCGTACGCCTTCGTCACCGTCTACGTGAACCTCAAGGGCGAGGCATCCTTCTCGAGCGCGCTTCCCTTTGACGGGACGGCGCAGTGACGCCCCGCTGATTCCGGAAAGGAGATTTCCCATGAAAACACGCCGCACGCTTTCTCTTGCGCTCGCCGCCATGCTGCTCTCCTCTCTTCTCGCCTGCGCGGCGCAGCCCGCGGCGCCCGACGCCGTGACGACGCCCGCCCCCGACACGACCCTCCCCGCCGTCACGGAGGCGGTGACCGAGGCTCCCGCGCTGCCGCAGGATCACCTCGGCGAGGCCGATTTTGACGGCGCGAAGTACATCGTCGTCGGCCGCAACGCCTATGCCAAGGCCGTCACGGCCTCCGACATGAACGGTGAGGCGATCAACGACGCCCAGTACGCCGCCGCCCGCGCCGTCGAGGAGCGCTTTCACGTCGCCGTCTCCTACGAGGACCGCGGCGACGAGGGCGAGGGCTCCATCGTGGACGGCATCGTCCGCTCCGGCGACGACACCTACGCCGTCGTCATCGGCCACGACGGCAATCTGATCTCCGTGCAGATGAAGGGCGAGCTGTACAACCTCAAGAGCATGCCGCAGTTCGACTTCACGCAGCCGTGGTGGACGAAGGCCACCGAGACCCTCGCCATCGGCGACAAGGCCTACGTCGCCTCCTCGTTCTTCTCCTACTTCTGCATGTACTACGTCCGCGTGCTCGTCGCCAACAAGACCGTGGCCGCCGACTTCAATCTGACGCTGCCCTACGAAAAGGTCTTCGCCGGCGACTGGTACCTCGACGATCTGATCGAGATGTGCGCCGCTGCGACCGCCGACACGAACGGCGACGGCAAAATGAACGCCGACGACAACTGGGGCCTCGCCTACGTGAAGGGCAACCTGTACACCTTCCAGAACAGCCTCGGCATCGACGTCTTCCACAAGGACGCGGACAACATGCCCTATCTGGACTTCAACCTCGACGTCGCGCAGGGATACCTCCAGAAAATGGAGACGCTGCTCGAAAACAGCGCCTACAACGATCCCGCCGGCGACTACGGTGCGCACTTCTTCTCGGACGGACGCGCCCTCTTCTGCTACTGCAATCTGCGCGAGGTGTGCAACATCATCCGCGACACCGATCTCTCCTACGGCTTCATCCCGGCGCCGAAGCTGGATGAAAACCAGAAGGAATACATCACGAGCGCGACGGACGCCTACTGGTGCGTGCCTATCTCCTCCGCCGCGCGCGCCGATATGATCGGCACGATCACCGAGGCGCTCTCCTGCCAGCATTACAACCTCGTCCGTCCGGCCTTCTACGAGACGACGATGAAGGGCAAGCTGGCCGACGCGCCGGAGGACACGGCGGTGCTGAACATGCTCCCCGCGACGATGTCGATCGATTTCGGCTACGCCTACTATCAGGTCATCACGGCCATGCCGACACTGCGCGATCTGACGAACACGACGACCTCGGGCAAGCTGGCCTCGACCTACAAAAAGCTCTCCGCCGCGCTGGAAAAGCAGCTGGCGGCGACGGTGGAAAAATACGAAAAGCTGGAGTGAAAACCGAACCGTGACGACTGTGTTTCTTGACTACGCGCTTCTGTTCATGGCGGGCGGCATGATCGGCTGGAGCATCGAGGTCTTCTACCGGCACTTCAACGCGCACCGCAGGTACTGGATCAATCCCGGCTTTCTGACGGGGCCCTATCTGCCGCTGTACGGCTTCGGCCTGTGCACGCTCTACACGCTGACGCAGATCGAAGCGTTTCTGCCGATCGGGAACGCGTTCTGGCGGCGGATCGCGCTGTTTTTCATCATGATGGCGGCGATGACGCTCGTGGAGTTCATTGCGGGCAGCATTTTCATCCGCGGAATGCACGTCGCGCTGTGGGACTACTCGGACAACCGCTTCAATTATCAGGGGATCATCTGCCCGCTGTATTCGTTCTTCTGGGGCGTGCTCGGGGCAGGGTACTATTTCCTGATCCATCCGGTGGTGGGACGGGTGCTCGCGTGGCTGACGGCGCATCCGGCGTTCTCGTTTGTGATCGGCTTCTGCTACGGAATCTTCTTCATCGACTGCGTGATGTCGTTCCGCGTGGTGGCGCGGATCAAGGCGCTGGCGGAGGAATATAAGGTGCGCGTCTCCTACGAGGAGCTGAAGAGCATGATCGCGGAGCGCGCGGCGGCGGGATGGTACAAGATCCGCTTCTTCCTCACGATGCACACGCCGGAGCTGCTCTCGGACGTGATGCGCGCGTACGCGGCGCGGCGGGGAGGCAAAGCCCCCGCGCGGCGGAAAGGCGCCCGCGGCAAGCCGGCGAAGAAGTAAACCGCCGCCCCCGGCGGCCAGAGGCCGCAGGCAGAACAAAAAACACAGGACAGGCAGCTTCCGCCGTACCCTGTCCTGTGTTTTTGTTTGAAGGTTTTCGGGGAGAGCGCGAGAGGACCCTTTTTCAAAAGGGCCCTCTCGTTCGTTTCCCCGGACAGACAGCTCCCGCCGCACCCTGTCCTGTGTTTTGTTTGAAGGTTTTCGGGGAGAGCGCGAGAGGACCCTTTTTTCAAAAGGGCCCTCTCGTTCGTTTCCCGGACAGGCGGCTCCCGCCGCACCCTGTCCTGTGTTTTGTTTGAAGGTTTTCGGGGAGAGCGCGAGAGGACCCTTTTTTCAAAAGGGCCCTCTCGTTCGTTTCCCCGGACAGACAGCTCCCGCCGCACCCTGTCCTGTGTTTTTGTTTGAAGGTTTTCGGGGAGAGCGCGAGAGGACCCTTTTTTCAAAAGGGCCCTCTCGTTCGTTTCCCTTTCGTTTCCCTTACTTCAGGATCTCTCCATACGCCACACCGGCGGCGTGCAGGGCGTTGGACTCATCGGTATCGATATGCATCGCGGCGGCGAACTTTTCGCTCACGCGGACGACGACGTCGCCGAAGATGAGGCTGCGGTCCGGGCTGTCGATCTTGACGCAGACGATCTGCTTGTCCTCGACGCCGAGGGACTCCGCATCGGCGGGGGTCAGGTGGATATGCCGCTTGGCAGCGATCACGCCCTCCGTCAGCTCGACCTCGCCGCACGGGCCGACGAGCTTGCAGGCGCCGGAGCCGGCGATATCGCCGCTCTCGCGCACGGGCGCATCGATGCCCAGGGTGCGGGCGTCCGTCAGGGAGACCTCCACCTGGCTCGCCTTGCGCGCCGGGCCGAGGATGCTGACCTTGGCGATCGAATTCTTCGGGCCGACGACGGTCACGCGCTCCTCGCACGCGAACTGGCCGGGCTGGCTCAGATCCTTCTTCTTCGTGAGCGTGTGGCCCTCTCCGAAGAGGATGGCGATGTGCTCCTCGGTGAGGTGCACGTGGCGGGCGGAGGTTTCAACGAGAATCTTGTTTTCCATGGTTATCCTTCCTTGTTTCCGTTGGTTTTCAAATCGGTATTATTATAACACCCGGCGGGCAAAAAGTAAAGTGGATTCGGGAACTTTTCTGCGCCGGGCCTCTTGCATTCGCGCCGCGTTTGTGATAGTATGTACAAAACAGATTCAGGAGGCTACATTATGCTCAACGATTCCCGCTGGATCACCGCGCCCGAGGGCGTCGCGTGCCCGCTCTTCCGCCGCGCCTTCCGCGCCGCCCGTCCCGTCGCCCGCGCCACGCTCCGCATCACCGCGCGCGGCGTCTATGAAGCCGTGCTGAACGGCGCGCGCGTCGGCGCCTTCGTCCTCGCCCCTGGCTGGACCGAGTACGAGGGGCGCATCCAGGTGCAGTCCTACGACGTGACCACGCTTCTCGCCGAGGAGAACGTCCTCGACGTCACCCTCGCGCCCGGCTGGTATCTCGGCCGCATCGCCTCGAACCCCGCCGACACCGCCCGCCGCGGCGGCCTCATCGCCTCGCTGCGCATCGCCTATGCGGACGGCACCGCCGAGACGATCGTCACCGACGAGTCGTGGCTCGTCGGCGAGAGCGGCCTCCGCCGCTGCGACATCTGGGACGGCCAGTGCTACGACGCCTCCTTCGTGCCGCATCCCGACACGCCGGCCGCCGCCGCCGATTTTCCGCACGACGTCCTCGTCGCGCAGGTCGGCGAGGAGGTACGCGCGCAGGAAACGATCCGCCCCTGCCGCTTCTTTATGACGCCGAAGGGCGAGCGCGTCGCCGATTTCGGCCAGAACCTGACCGGCGCGCCGCAGATCTCCCTCACCGCAAGAGCCGGCGAGCGCGTCGTCCTCTCCTTTGCGGAGGTGCTCGACGCCGACGGCAACTTCTACACCGAAAACTACCGCTCCGCCAAGGCGGAATTCACCTATATCTGCCGCGACGGGCAGCAGACCTACCGCCCGACGCTCACCTTCTACGGCTTCCGCTACGTCCGTATCGACGAATTCCCCGCCGAGGCGACCCCCGAGACGCTCTCCGCTGTCGTCTACCACTCCGCCATGCGCCGCACCGGCTTCGTCACGACGGACGATCCGCTCGTCAACCGCCTCTTCTCCAACGTGATCTGGGGGCAGAAGGGCAACTACCTCGATGTGCCGACCGACTGCCCGCAGCGCGACGAGCGCCTGGGATGGACCGGCGACGCCGAGGTCTTCTGCCGCGCCGCCGCCTACAACTTCGACGTGCGCCGCTTCTTCCGCAAGTGGCTCGGCGACATGCGCCTCGCGCAGCGGCCGGACGGCTCGATCCCCCACGTGATCCCCGTCACCTGGAGGCACGGCGATTCCTCCGCCGCCTGGGCCGACGCCGCGACGATCATCCCCTGGCAGCTGTGGGAGACCTACGGCGACGTCACATTCCTTGAGGACAACTTCGAGATGATGCGCCGCTGGGTCGACTATATCACCGCGGCCACGACCTCGAAGTATCAGTGGCACGGCGGCAAGCACTTCGCCGACTGGCTGGGCCTCGACGCGCCCTACGGCCAGTATAAGGGCTCGACCGATCCGGAGCTGATCGCCGACGCCTACTACGCCGCCTCCGCGGAGCGCGTCGTGCGCGCCGGCGAGGCGATCGGCCGCGACGTCGCCGCCTACCGCGCGCTGCACGAGAACATCGTGCGCACCTTCCGCGAGACCTACCGCGATACCTTCCCCACGCAGACCGGCCACGCGCTGGCGCTCCGCTTCGGCCTCGCATCCGATCCGGCCGCCGTCGCCGCCTCGCTGGCCGCCATGGTGCGCCGCGACGGCGAGCGGCTGATGACCGGCTTTGTCGGCACGCCGTACATTCTGCACGCGCTCAGCGACAACGGCTACGCCGAGCTGGCCTACACGCTGCTTCTGCGGCGCGAGTTCCCCTCCTGGCTCTATCCGGTCACGCAGGGCGCCACGACGATGTGGGAGCACTGGGACGGCGTCACGCCGGACGGCCGCCTCTGGAGCCGCGACATGAACTCCTTCAACCACTACGCCTACGGCGCCGTCGCCGACTGGCTCTACGAGAAGGCCGGCGGCATCACGCCGCTCGCGCCGGGCTTTGCCCGCGTGCGCTTCGCGCCGCTGCCGGACGCGCGCCTCGGCGCGCTCTCCGTCCGCTTTGATTCACCGCACGGAACGATCGAGTCCGCCTGGCGCGTCACGGACGGCGTCGCGCGCTACCGCCTCGTCACGCCCGTTCCCGCCGTCGCCGAGATCGGCGGCGCCCGCTATGATCTCACGCCCGGTGCGTGGGAGTTCTGAGGAGGAGCCGATGACCGCCTATGCCTTCCGCGCTGCCGTCCCCGTCTGGGCCGACGGCCTGCAAAACGAAAAGAACGTCACCCTCGCCTTCACCGTGCGCGTCCCCGCGGGCGGCGCGCGCCTCGCCCTCTCGGCCTACGCCGCCTGGCAGCTGTGGCTGGACGGCGAGCTGATCCGCACCGGCCCGGCCCGCGCCGGACACGGCTATTTCCGCGTGGATGAGATCGACCTCGCCGAAGGCGAGGCGACCGTTCTCGTCGCCGGCTACAACGTCAACGCCTTCGATCTGCCCAACCAGCCCCCCTTCTTCTGCGCGGAGCTGATCGGCCCGGACGGCGCGCTTCTCGCCGCCTCCGGCGCCCCGGACGCCCCCTTCGCGTGCGCCGTCACGCACGCGCGCGTCCGGCGCGTCCAGCGTTATTCCTTCCAGCGGCCCTTCGCCGAGGCCTACCGCCTCCCTGCGGCGGCGACGCCCGCCGCCGCCGTACCGGTCGGCCCTCGCCGCTTCATCACCCGCGACGTGCCCGTGCCGGAGTACGAGCGCACGCGCCTGTCCGCCGTCGTCTCCCGCGGCGCCTTCACCCTCGCCGAGCGGGCGCACTACATGGACGAGCGGCACCGCGCCGTGGCCGGCGTCGGCCCGATGATCGGCGGCTTTCCGCCCGCCGAGCTTGAACTCATCATCTCCCGCGAGGCCGAACGCATCGAGCGGCACCCGGCGCCGGGCTGCCTGCGCGCCGACGTCATCGCCCTCGCGGCGGGCGAGTACGCCGTCGGCGATCTCGGCCGCGAGCTGAGCGGCTACGTCGATTTCGAGATCGAGACGGACGGCGGCCGCCTCCTCGTCTCTTTTGACGAGATCCTCAAGGACGGCGGCGTCTCGCCGACGCGCTACGGTACCTGCAACGCGATCGTCTGGGATCTCGCGCCGGGGACCTACCGCCTGACCTCCTTCTCTCCCTATTCCTTCCGCTATCTGCAGTTCGCCTCCTCCGCCCGCGCGACCGTCCGCCGCGCCGGCGTGATCCGGGACGAATACCCCTCCGCGCGCCTGCTGCCTTCGCCGCTTCTGCGCGATCCGCAGCTCGCGCGCATTTACGATGCCGCCGTCTCCACCTTCCGGCAGAACACGGTGGACATCTTCATGGACTGCCCGTCGCGCGAGCGGGCCGGCTGGCTCTGCGACAGCTTCTTCACTGCCCGCGTCGAGTACGCACTGACCGGCAAGAGCGACGTGGAACATGCGTTCCTCGAGAACTTCCTGATGCCGGAATCGTTTGCCTGCCTGCCCGAGGGCATGCTGCCGATGTGCTATCCGTCCGATCATCCCGACGGAAAGTTCATCCCCAACTGGGCGATGTGGTACGTGCTGGAGCTGGAGGAGTACCGCTTTTGCCGCGGCGGCGGCGAGGATCTCGCCGCGCGCGCAAAGCCGCGGCTCTATGCGCTGCTCGACTATTTCCGCCGCTTTGAGAACGCGGACGGGCTGCTGGAAAAGCTGGAGAGCTGGGTATTCATCGAATGGTCGCACGCCAACGACCTGACACAGGACGTAAACTACCCCACGAACATGCTCTACGCCCGCTTCCTCGACGCGATGGCGCACCTCTACGGCGACGGCGCGCTGCATGAGAAGGCCGGGCGGCTGCGCGAGGTGATCCGCGCGCAATCCTTTACGGGGAAATGGTTCTGCGACAATGCGATCCGGGAAAGCGGCGCGCTGCGCCTCTCCGGCGAATGCACGGAATCCTGCCAGTATTACGCCTTCTTCACCGGCACGGCGACGAAGGCGCTCTATCCTGCGCTGTGGGAGACGCTTCTCGACGCGTTCGGCCCGTCGCGGCGGCAGAGCGGGGCCTACCCCGAGATCGCCCCGTCGAACGCCTTCATCGGCAACTATCTGCGGCTTGAGCTCCTCTTCCGCGACGGCTGCACGGAGCAGGCGATCTCCGACCTGCGCGGCTACTTCCTCGAGATGGCCGACCGCACCGGCACGCTGTGGGAGAACGACACGCCGACGGCGAGCTGCAACCACGGCTTCGCCTCGCACGCCGCCGTCTGGCTGCGCGACGCCGCCGCGGAAGGGAGGCTGTGAGCATGAAGCAGACAAATTCCCGCCGCCCCGTCTGGCGCGTGCTCCTCGCCGTTCTGCTGATCGCCGCGGTCGTGATCGTCCTCGGCCCGCGCCTGCGCGACGCGCTGCTCGTCGGCGCGCCGGAAACCCAGGCCGACGTAGCCTCGGCGTGGGCGGAGGCCGTTGGAACGGACGAAACCTCCACCGGACTTGTATTATTGCCGGATTCGTCGCCGCAGTCATCCACCGAAGACACGATTTTCACGGAATCAACCGCCTCTCCCGCCACATCCGCTCCCTTTGTTCCCGCTGCACCGGAAACAGAACCGGCGATCGACGAGAACGGCAGCTATACGGAGCGGGACGACGTCGCGCTCTATCTGTGGACGTATCACAAGCTTCCCGCGAACTTCATCACGAAGAGCGCGGCACAGAAGCTCGGCTGGTCGGGCGGCGGGCTCGAGGCGTACGCGCCGGGCTGCGCGATCGGCGGCGACCGCTTCGGCAACAACGAAGGCCTGCTTCCGGCAGGCAAAAAGTACCGCGAATGCGACGTCGGCACCGTCGGCGCCAAATCGCGCGGCGCGCGCCGCATCGTATACGCGGAGGATTTCTCCGCCATCTACTACACGGACGACCACTACGAATCCTTCACGCAGCTGTACGGCGCGGAGCAGCCGTAAATAAGCCGCAGAAAGCCGCAGGACAGGCGAAAGAATCGCCTGTCCTGCGGTTTTCTTTTTCTTCCGGCCGTTTTATTCCTCGCTGAGCACGCGGACGATGACGCCGTTCTCGAAATAGCCGGTATAGGTGCGGCCGGAGGGCCAGGTATAGGTTCCCTCGCCCCACATCACGTTGTTTTTGAAGATGCCCTCGTAGCTCTCGCCGTTGGCCCAGGTGTATTTGCCGCGGCCGCTGCGCGCGTCCGCGACGTATTCGCCCTCGTAGCGGTCGCCGTTCTGCCAGACGTACACGCCGTAGCCGCTCTTCTGATCGGCCGCATAGCCGCCCTCGTAGCGGTCTCCGTTCGCCCAGACGAAAACGCCCTGGCCCTCCTTCTTTCCGGCGCGGAAGGAGCCGGTATATACGTCGTAAAGCCCCTCCTCCTTCAGCCAGCGGTAGACGCCCTCGCCGTCCATCACGCCGTCCCGGAAGCCGCCCTCGTATTCATCGCCGTTCTGGAAGACGTATTTGCCCTCGCCATCGATCCTGTCCGCGCGGAACGTGCCGACGTATTCGTCGCCGTTGGCGTAGATCAGCCGGCCCTGCCCGCTGCGGCGCAGATCCGTCAGCGGCCCGTCGTACAGGTCGCCGTTTGAGTAGACGATCTCCGATTTCTCCAGATCCACCTTCGCCCGCACGCCGTTTTCGTAGACGATCGTGCCGGTGATCGGATCGCCGTTCTTGTCCACACGGCCGAGGAACTTGATGTCTCCCTCCGGCGAACGCACACGGATGTAGCGGATTCCCGACAGGTAAATAAACAATACGCAAAGCGCCAGCACCGCCGCGGCGATGCCGGTGATCGTGAGCAGCACGGCCGCCGTGCTGCGGTGCCGTTTGACTTTAGGCTCTGCCATGTGGCTTCCTCCAAGAAGTACGTCCTGACGCCGTCACGAGCGGATCGAGGTCAGGAAATTATCCAGAAACTGGAACAATTCAGGCATAATATAGAGTGCGGCGAAGCCGATCGCGATCACGAGCACGATCGAGGCGGCCAGACCGCCCAGCGTCGTCCCCTTGATCTCATACTTCAGCTCCGCGCGGATGCGATCCGCCTCCGGTATATAGAAGCGCGCGCGCGTCAGATCCAGCGCGCGCCGCGGCTCCTCATCCATCGAGAACAGCCGCCGCAGCCGCGCGGCGCCCTTCGAGACCGCCTTCTGCGGGAAATCCTCCGCGTTTGCCAGCGTGACCGTACGGCGCAGAGAGCCGCCCTCGCGCAGCGCCAGCTTGACAAGGAAATTTTTACCAAATCCAGCTTCCTCCGCCGTCACCGCCTTCTCGGGGGTATCGATCCCGTCGGCGATCAGACGGCGCGCGAAGGCGCCGATCACCGCCCGCTGCAGATACGCCGTCACCGCACCGATCACAATGCCGGCGCAGACCGACCAGACGATCAGTTCCAGCGTCAGCGTGGGGTTGTACAGCTCAAAATTCTCGTACATATACGACATGAGAAGCGCGTGCATTTTCTGCTCCTTTCGCGGAGGGCTCAGTGTTCGATGACGTCGCTGCCGCAGATGCGCGTGAGCAGCTCCTCCAGATCCTCTTCATTCTGATATTCGATCGAGATCACGTTCTTGCGCCGGCCTGTCTGGATGCGCAGCCGACGGCCGATCAGACTCGTCGCGCGCGTCTCCAGTTCTGCCAGATAATCGACATGCACGCCCTCCGCAGGCGCTTCTGCCGCGCGCAGCGCGCTCTGATAGGCGCGGTTCGCCGCCTTGACGGCGGCTTCCGCCTCGCGCACCGACAGGTTGCGGCTGACGATCTTCTGTGCAAGGGAATTCATCGCGCCGCGATCGCGCAGTCCGAGCAGCGCGCGGCAGTGGCCGGCGGTCAGTTTGCGCTCGCGGAGCAGGGAAACGATGTTTTCCGGCAGCTCCAGAAGCCGCAGGGCGTTGGCGATCGCGCTGCGCGAACGACCGAGACCCTGCGCGACCTCCTCCTGGCTGAGTCCGTAGCTGCGGATCAGCCGGTCGTAGGCCGCCGCTTCCTCCCAGGCGTCCAGATCCTCGCGCTGCAGATTCTCAATCAGTGCATACTGCGCTGCCTGCAGCTCGTCCGCCTCCACAATCACGGCCGGGATCTCCGTCATTCCCGCCAGCTTCGAGGCGCGCCAGCGCCGTTCGCCGGCGATGATCTGATAATATCCCGGCTGCGTGGACGGACGCACGAGAATCGGCTGCAGCACACCGTTTGCGGCGATCGAATCGGCCAGCTGCGCCAGCGCTTCGTTGTCGAACGTTTGCCGCGGCTGATCGGCGCGCGGTTCCACCATTGCCAGGCGAAGCTTTGTCACCTCGCCGGACGAAAGCGCGCGCTCCTCGATCTCATTTTCGCTGAAAATCGTATCCAAGCCCCGTCCGAGGCCGCTTTTCTTTGCCATTTCTTTCTCCTCCGATTGGAAACGCCGCCGTCAGAGCACGCGGCGGATCAGCTCCTTCGCCGCATCCAGGTATGCGAGCGAGCCGCGGGAATACTTATCGTGGTAGATCGCCGGTTCGCCGTAGCTCGGCGCCTCCGACAGCTTGACGTTGCGCGGGATCATTGTCGTCAGCAGCTTGTCTGCGTAGTACTTCTTCAGTTCATCCAACACCTGCGCGCTCAGATTGAGCCGTCCGTCGTACATGGTAATGAGGATGCCGGTGATGCCGAGGGCGGGATTGTAGGCGTTTTTGACGCGCCGGACGGTCAGCATCAGCTGTGTCAGCCCTTCGAGCGCAAAATATTCGCACTGCATCGGGATCACGACGCCGTTCGCGGCGGTCAGCGCGTTGACGGTGAGCAGGCTGAGCGACGGCGGACAGTCGATGAGGATGTATTCAAACGGCTCCGGCAGGGAAGCGAGCGCATTTTTCAGCGTCGCCTCGCGGCGCGGGCGGTCCATCAGATCAAATTCCGCGCCCGCGAGATCGATCGTGGCCGGAAGGACCGATAAATCCTTATACTCCGTCGGACGGATCGCGTCCTCGGCGCTGCACTCGCCGCTGTACACCTCGTACAGCGATCCGCGCAGATTTTTTTTGCCGATCCCGACGCCACTTGTGGCGTTTCCCTGCGGATCGGAATCGATCAGCAGCGTTTTGTGGCCGAGATAGCCCAGCGACGCCGCGATGTTGACGGTAGACGTAGTTTTGCCGACGCCGCCCTTCTGATTGGCAAAGGCCAGTACAATCGGATCCGTGATCTCCGCCTCCTTTGGTTCGTTTCTATGCGTGCATAGTATACCATTCTTTGCGCTGCAAATCAACAGGAGAATGTAAACAATTCCTTTTTGCATGTTTCACGTGAAACATTTCCCACTGTCGAGAATTGTTTCACGTGAAACGTCACGGTTCGCGCGAAAAATGGATCGTGACGTCGACGCCGCCGGGCGTTTCGCTGCGGCGAACAACAGAAGAAAAGCCGGCCTGCCGCATGCGTTCCAGAACGGGAGCAAGCGAGGCAAAAAATCCGGCAAGATCCGCCGCGGTACGCCACACGGCGGCAGGCTTGGCGGCGTCATCGGCAAGAAGCGCGTCCACGTAGGCTTCCGTCTCCGCAACGTTCAGTCGCATCGCGGCAATCTGACGGATCGCAGACAGACGGTCGTCGCCGCACAGACGCAGAAGGGTACGCGCATGCCGTTCCGTCAGATTCGCTTCAAGGATGATCCGACGCTCATCGGGCAGAAAGCGCAGAAGACGCAGCTTGTTTGCAACGGTGGACTGGCTGACGCAAAGGCGCGAGGCAATTTCCTCCTGCGTCCAGCCTTCGTCACGAGACAAAGAGGCAATCGCCTCCGCCTGCTCAAAGAGATTCAGCCGCTTGCGCGTCAGATCCTCCAGCAAAGAACGTGCGGCGGCGTCCGCATAGTCTGTTACGACACAGGAAATCTCACGCCATCCGAGCAGCCGAGCAGCGGCGAGGCGGCGCGCGCCGTCGAGCACACACCAATGCGGCTCGGTTGAAGCGGAGATTTCACGCACGGTCAGCGGTGTGAGCAGGCCGTGCACACGCATACTGTCGGCCAGCGCCGCGACGGAAGCGGCATCCGCACGGCGAGCGGCTGGCGGCAGAATGGAAGCCAGGGGCAAAGATACGGTTTCAGTCAGAGTTTCTTTCGGGGACAAAACAAATCACTCCTTCCGTGTCCTCGTTGAGACAAGTATACCACGGAGGGAGTGAGGAAAATGGTGGATGTGCGCCGGAGAATCCGGTGAATTTGAGTCGCGGAGGCGCACGGAGGCGCGGTCACAGCGGATTTTTTGAAATCTGTGAGAAATGCCGCGGATAGAGCGCGCTTGTCGGGGTATTTTTTCGGATCAGAATCAGATAGCGGGGATTTTCATCCCGTGGAATCGAATAGGGATGAATCTCTTCGATCGATGCGCCGAGAACAGAAAGCGCGTGTTCAGCACGTGCGGCTTCATCCGGACCGTTCTGTCCCTTCATGGCGACGAACAGTCCGCCGGGCGCAACAAAAGGAAGACACAGCTCACACAGGATCGGCAGCTGCGCAACGGCGCGCGCTGTGACAAAATCGAACTGCTCGCGGTAGTCGGAGTTTTTCGAAAGATTCTCCGCGCGCGCGGGGAGCGCAACAAAATTGGAGATCGACGCCGCCGTGGCGGTGTCGTTCATGTGGCGGCATTTTTTCGCGGTGCTGTCGATCGCGGTGACGGAAAGCAGCGGCAGCGCGGCAGCGATCGGCAGCGCGGGGAATCCGGCGCCGCTGCCGACGTCCAGCAGACGCAGGGCCGGCTCGCCCGGCTCGGTGCGCGCCAGATATTCGGGGCGGATCGCTTCGGCACAGAGAAGCGAGTCAACGACGTGCTTCTCAAAAATGTCGTCAGGGTCAGTGATGGCGGTCAGATTGAATTTCGCGTTGTCCTCGATCAGTTTTTCGACAATCACTTTCAGCGTTTTGGCGATCTCTTCATCACGAAAGGCTTCGGGAACAAGAGACGACGCGAGAATGCGCGCAGTAAAATCCGCGTCTTGGGGAGGGGCAGCGTCCATTTGGATGGATTTCCTTTCATTTGGCTGCGGGCAAAGCCCGCTTGTATTTATTCTTCGTCTGTTTGGTCGTTCGCACGGCGGCGCCGCTGTGCGAGGTAGATGAGCAGTACGGTGATATCGGCCGGATTGACGCCGGAGATGCGCTCTGCCTGTCCGATGCTCTGCGGACGCACGGCAGAGAGCTTCTGCGCGGCCTCGATCCGCAGACCGCGGATCGATCCGTAATCCAAATCGTCCGGCAGGGGGGTGTCCTCCGCGCGCGCCATTCGCCGTGCAGCGTCCGCCTGACGGCGGACGTAGCCTTCATATTTGATATCGGTCTCGACGGTCAGCGCGTCGGAGGGGCGAAGCGCCGGACGCGCGGGATCGATCGGTGCGAGCGCGTCATAGGAGATCTGCGGACGGCGCAGAAGCGACGAGAGCGTGACGCCGGTCGTGATCTCGGCCGTGCCGGCCGCACGCAGAATCGCGTTCGTCTCCGCAGAGGGACGAACATTTGTTTTCTTCAGCCGTTCCTCCTCGGCGAGGATTCTTTCCCGACGAGCATGATAGGCGTCGTAGCGCGCGTCGTCAATGAGTCCGGCGGCGCGCCCATGTTCGATCAGTCGCTCCTCGGCGTTGTCCTGCCGCAGCAGCAGGCGGTATTCGGAGCGGGAGGTCATGATACGATAGGGCTCGTTTGTGCCCTTCGTGACGAGATCGTCGATCAGCACGCCGATGTAGGACTCGGCACGGGAGAGAACGAGCGGGGCGCGGCCGCAAAGCTTTGCGGCCGCGTTGATCCCGGCGACAAGACCCTGGGCGGCGGCCTCCTCGTAGCCAGAGGTGCCGTTGAACTGCCCGGCGCCGTAAAGATTCTCGACGGCCTTCGTCTCCAGCGTCGGCCGCAGTGCGAGCGGATCAACGCAGTCGTATTCGATGGCGTAGGCGTAGCGCATGATCTCCGCATGCGAGAAGCCGGGCAGCGTGCGCAGCATCGCCTCCTGCACGTCGGCGGGCAGCGAGGAGGAGAAGCCCTGCAGATACATCTCATCCGTCGAGCGGCCCATCGGCTCGACGAAGAGCTGGTGCCGCTCCTTGTCCGCGAAACGGACGACCTTGTCCTCGATCGAGGGGCAGTAGCGCGGTCCGCGCCCGTGGATCTGCCCGGAGTAGAGAGGTGAGCGGTGAATGTTTTCACGAATCACGCGGTGCGTCTCGGCGTTCGTGTAGGTGACGTGGCAGGGAAGCTGCACGATCCGGTTCAGCGCGTCCTCGTCCGTGCGGGCGGAGAAGGGCGTGATCCAGTCGTCGCCCGGCTGCTCCTCCAACGCATCGAAATCAATCGAACGGCGGTGGATGCGCGGCGGCGTGCCGGTCTTGAAGCGCATCAGCGGCAGGCCGAGCGCACGGAGCGAGGCCGTCAGGGCGGAGGCGGGCAGGGAATTGTCCGGCCCGGCCTCACGCTGCACCCCGCCGACGTGCGTGCGCCCACCGAGATAAGTGCCGGTGGCGAGGATCACGGCGCGCGCGCCGAATTCACCGCCCGGCGAGACGGCAACGCCGACGGCGCGTCGCCGCCCGTCCGGCAGCGGTACGGTGAGGACGTCCGTCACCTCGCCCTGCATAAGAAAGAGGTGCGGCGTCGCTTCCAGAACGGATTTCATATAGTCGCGGTAGCGGACGCGGTCGGCCTGCACGCGCTTCGAGCGCACGGCGGCGCCCTTGCCGGTATTCAGCGTGCGGGACTGGATCGTAGCGGCGTCGGCCGCCGCGCCCATCTCGCCGCCGAGGGCGTCGATCTCATAGACGAGATGGCCCTTGCCGGTGCCGCCGACGGAGGGATTGCAGGGCATATTCGCGACGGCGTCGAGGCTCATCGTGAAGAGCGCGCACGAAAGGCCCGCGCGCGCGGCGGCCAGCGCCGCCTCGATGCCGGCGTGCCCGGCGCCGACGACAATTACGTCAAAGTTCATTACAGCCTCTTCCTCTCAGGAGAATTTCGCCAGCTTGTGCAGGATCTCCCAGCCGCCGTTGCGGCTGTAGGCGGCGACGACGCCGCTCGAGACAGAAGAGATATATTCGTACTGACCGAGGGGGATCACGATATTGCCCTCGGTATCGAGCATCAGGCGCGTGCCGGATTTGAAGCCGGCTACTGCCAGCCCCTCGGAGAACGGCTGCGCGTAGTCGTAGATAGGCTGCGCGATCCATGCGCCGGTGTGGTCGAGGTAGCCGTAGCGGCCGTCCTTCTCGAGCAGCGCGACGCCGTCCGAATAGGCGACGAGGCGGTAGCCGCGCGGGAGCGGGAACTCCTGCCCGGCGGTATCCATCAGGAAATCATAGTCGCGGGCGACGCGCAGAAACGGCGTCGTGTAGTAGAGGGCCCAATAATCGACGACCTGGCGGCGCGCGCGCACCAGCCCGTGGTCGTAGTAATAAAAGCCGATCGATTCGGGGCCGGACGTCAGCGGCGGCAGAAGATAGTCCGTGACGTAGCGTTCATAATAATAATAGGAAGATTCCGTGTAAAAGGCCTGATAGCCGTTCTGATTGATATAGTAAAGGCGGCCCTCCTCGTCCGTGACGGCGGCGAGACCCTCGGAGAAATCGCGGGCGTCGCTGAAGCGGTAGTTCGTGAGCGCCCAGCCGGCCGAGTAGGCGTAGGCCCAGATCATCGATTCCTCCGACGTCTCCGTGCCGTCCTCCTGCTGCGTCACGGTCGTGAGGCGGCTGGCGAGGCGAAGGAACCGGTTGTCGGAGAGGCCGTAGGACGGAGCGTAGTCAAAGTAGAGGCCGCGGCCGTCCACCGCGTCGTCATACTCGGCGGGGGTAAAGCCGGCGGCGGAGACGGCGTAGTAGCGGGTGACGGGGCGCGTCTCCATGCGGCTCTCTTCGCCGTCCTCGCTGGGGATCTCGACCTCCTCCGTCTCGCGGCGGGAGAAAAGCGGATTGCCGTCGCGGTCGCGCGTATAGGCGCGGGTGTATTCGCCGGACTTGAACCTCGTCAGAAAGAGGCCGTCGGAGGAGTAGACGGCGGTGTCGATGCTGTCATCCACAAGCATCAGCCCCATATAGAGCTGCACCGCGGGGACCTCCTCGATCGACGATTCGTAGACCGGCTCCGGCGCGCCCTCGCCGTGCTGCTCATAGCGCACATGCGCGACGGAGGCGTCGTAGTAGGCGCGCAGGCGCGGCAGAAAATCAAAGCCGCCGGCAAAGGCGAGAACGGCGCTGTCCGCCGTGTACGGCTCCGTCGAGAGAGAGAAGCCCGCCGCGCGCAACACCGGCACGGTGCCGGGCGAGACAGAGAAGGGCACAAAGCCGCTCTCACGGCCGATGCGCGCGAGATCCGATTCCTTCAGCGCATTCTGCGGCGCCGAGACGCGCGGCAGCGAAACATGCGTGCCGCGCGGCGTCTCGCCCGTCTCCTCGCCGCCGTTCTGCGCAGAACGCGGATCGCTGACGGGAGAGTAGAGCGGCGCGGAAAAGAAGGAATCGCCCGCCGCGCGCTGCGTGAAGGGGAGACGGATCCGCCCCTCGACGACACCGAAGAGGAGAAGCGTGGCGGCCGCGAGCAGCAGCATCGGCGGCAGCCGGCGCGCGGCGCGGGCAAAAATCATACGAAGTTTCATACTGCTCCTGAGAGGGAAAATAAGAGAAAGATCACTTGTGGTAGGGGGCGCCGCGCGCGATCTGCGCCGCGCGGTAGATCTGCTCCGCGAGCACGACGCGCGCAAGCGAGTGCGGCAGCGTCATCGGCGACAGCGACAGGCGCAGATCGGCCCGCGCCTTCAGCGACGGATCGAGGCCGTAGGAGGAGCCGATGAGGAACCAGATCTCCGGATGCGTCATCGCCGCCGTCTCCATCGCCGCGGAGAGCGCGGGGGAGGACATCATTTTGCCCTCGACACAGAGGGCGGCGACGTAGGCGCGGGGCGGGATCCTCGGCGCGGCGGCCTTCGCCTCGGCGGCCAGTGCCGCGGCGATCTCGCCCGGCGAGGGCGAGGAGGAGAGGCGCACCTCCGGCAGCTCGACGACGCGCAGCGGCCACAGACGCGAGAGCCGCTTTTCGTACTCGCGCATCGCGTCCGCCCAGAACGGCTCGGTCAGCGAACCGAAGGCGAGAATGGCGGTCTTCATCCGTCACGCCCCGAAAAGGCTCTTCAGCGAATCGAGCACGAAGAGGCCGATCATATCGATCATCAGCACGACGACGACGGGAAAGAGCACGTAGAGCAGCTTTTTGGCGCGCGCGTGCCGCGCGGCCGCGTCGGCGATATAGTCCGCTTTCTCCTGCGCCGACCACTCGTCGGGCAGTCGGGAGGCGTCCGTGATCGGCTGGCCGAAGCCGCGGTTGATAATAAAGTAGGCGACGGTGAGGCCGAAGGCGACGGCGAGATAGAGGATCGTGCCGACCATGGACTCGGCGCGCAGAAAGAGCTGGTAGATCGCAAAGGCGATGACGAAGTTCACGACGAGCAGCAGAAGGATCTGCCACTTCGGCCGCTTCGCCGCGTCCGCCGCGGCAGGCAGCTTTTCCTTCATAAATCAGAGGAGGCGGATCGCGCCTTCGGGACGGATGCGCAGCGTGTAGACGGAGCCCGCGCCGAAGACCGATTCCATATAAGCGGCGTAGGCGGGCGCCTCGGCGGCGGGAACGAAGGCCTGGATCGTGCCGGCGAAGCCGCCGCCGTGCACGCGCCACGCGGCCCTGACGCCGCGCTCTGTCAGATACTGCTCCGTCAGGCAAAGCGCCAGCGAGAGCCCCTGCTCGCGCACGTTCTTCGTCGTGTATACGTTCTGCAGATAGCGGAAGCTGGAGTTGCCGGAGGCCAGCACGCCGTCAAGGAAGCCGTCAAGGTCGCCCGCGCGAAGCGCGGCGACCTGCGCGGCCACACGCTCGTTCTCGGCGAGGAAATGGAGGGCGCGCAGCACCGCCCGGTCGCCGCAGGCCTCGCGCAGGCGGGGCAGATCGGCGAGGACGCGCGCGCGCGTCACCTCGCGCAGGACCGAGACGCCGAGCGCCGCGGCGACGGATTTCATCTCCGCGGGCACGGAGGCGTAGTCCTCGTTGAGATCGGCGTGGTTGCCGCCGGTATCGGTGATGCAGAGGGCGTAGCCGGCCGCGCTGAGGTCGAAGTTGAGCTTCTCGATGACCGGCGACGCGGGATGCGCGAAGTCAATGGTGATGAAGCCGCCGACGGCGCAGGCGGTCTGGTCCATCAGGCCGCAGGGCTTGCCGAAGAAGCGGTTCTCGGCGAACTGCGCCATACGGGCGATGACGTCGCCGGGGATTTTGCCGTCGTTGTAGAGGTGGTTGAGGATGTTGCCGATCATGACCTCGAAGGCGGCGGAGGAGGAGAGGCCGGAGCCCTTGAGGACGTTCGAGGTCGTGGCGGCGTCAAAGCCGCCGACGGCGTAGCCGTTATCCAAAAAGGCGCGCTCCATGCCGGCGATGATGGCGGCGCTGGTGAAGAATTTGGTCTCGTCGGGCGCCTCGGCAGCCTCGGCGGGGACGACGTCCTCGGGGAAGCCCTCGCTCTGCACACGGATCAGTCCGTCCCCGCGCGGCGCGGCGACGGCGAGCACGTCGAGAGAGATGGAGGCAGCGATGACGCGGCCGTGGTTGTGATCGGTATGGTTGCCGGAGATCTCGCTGCGGCCGCCGACGGAAAAGAGCATGCCGTCGCGCGCGCCGGCGGGATCATACTTGTCCATATAGAGCTGGATGCAGCGCAGGACGCGCTCGCGCTGATCGGCGGCGCGCTCAGGCGCGATGCCGCAGCGGTCGGTGAAGGCCGGATCCGCGTCGCCGGCGAGCACGCGCGCTTTCAGATTGCGAATCGTCATAAGGATTCCTCCGGAGAGTGGAAAAATAGATATACACAGATATTATACCAAATCCGACGAAGAAATGCAAGGCGCGCGGCGCATTTTCTGCCGCAGGCGAAACGTCCGGGCCGCACCGGCTGTCTCCCAAACAAAAAACACAGGACCAGCGATCTTCGCCGCACCCTGTCCCGTGTTTTGCTTCAAGGTTTTCGGAGGAGGTCCGGAGGGACCCTTTTTCAAAAGGGTCCCTCCGGCGCGTCCCCTGTGTCCATCGCGTCCGCTGTGTCCTCCGCGTCCGCATGCGCGAGCCACGCAGCGCGCGCGTCGCGCACCGCCTGCTCGGCGGCCAGACGCGCCGCCTCGGCGGCCCGCCGTTCGGCGGCCAGCTTGGCTTCCACGGTGCCGAAGCCGTTGCGCGAGCGGTTGAACGCCACCAGATACGGCATATCCGCCTCGTAGGCCACGTTCATGCGCACGAGGATCCGGATCCCCTGCGCGTTCCCCTCGGCGTACCACCACGGCCGGTTCTGGATCGCAAACAGCGCGTATCCCTCCGCCGCCAGCGCGCGCATCGTCGAATACGTGTACGCGCCGTCCGGGTAGCTGAGGATCTTATACGCCGGCGCGCCGAGCTCGGCGGCCAGCTTCCGCTGCGCCGTGCGCTCGTCGGCGAGAAAGACCTCGTCGGCCGTTCCCTCGGCGTCGATGTGCGAATCGGTGTGCGAGTAGATCGTGAAGACGCCGCCGTCGCGCAGCGTGCGCAGCTCGTCCCACGTCATATGCTCCGGCAGCTCGGTGCTGCCCGTGATGACGAAGAGCGTCGCCGGGATGCCGAGCTCACGCAGGAGCGGCTCGGCCATCGTGAGATTGGTCGTGTAGCCGTCGTCGAAGGTGACGATGAAATAATCCTGCCCGGCGACGGTCTCGCCGCGCAGATAGGCCTCGAGCGACAGCGGCCGGTAACCCATCGCGAGGATCTCCTCGAGGTCGGAGCGCATGGATTCGACGGTGGTGCGCCAGGGCGAAGTCTGGGAGAGGTCGGCCGTCAGATCGTGGTACATGAAGACAAAAATGTCGCCGGGGGGGCCGTAGACGATGGGGGTGACCTTGACGGGCGGTTCCTCGACGGCGGGGAGAGGGCCGTCGGGCAGCGGCGCGCGGCGGCGCACGGCGGTCGGCGTGGCCGCGCGGGCAGCGGGAACGCCGCCGAGCGTACGCAGGGTCGGTCCGGCGAGGGGGAAGGGGAGGAGGATGAGGGCGGCGAGGCACGCGGCGGCCGCCGCGAGGAAGAGCACACGCGCGGCGGCGCGGAGGATCCGGCTTTTCATACGCACCTCCCACAGAAGAATGAATCTGGTACAGTATAGCACAAATCCGCGGTCGTTGTCAAGGAGGGGACGCGCGAGTGTGCGGCGTGAAATGCAGACGTGTGGGGGCCATAGGCCCCCACGCCTCCCGGTGGATCAAATATCCTTTTGGAAGCAGGCCCCCGCACCCCCGGCGGAGCAAATTTTCTTTCGGGGGAGCAAGCCCCGCTTTCTATACGACGTGGGCTGGCTTTCAATTCAACTGAAGCAGTGAGCGGGCCCGGTAGCGGGCACTGCCCGCCGCCCCCTTCCGGCCGCTGCCGCGGCCACCTTCCCCCTCGCCTGCGCGAGGGGGAAGGGAGTTATTGGGATTCCGTGGGGGCCAGAGGCCCCCACGCCCCCCGGGCGGATCAAGTATTCTTTTGGGAGCACTCGGCCCCTGTTTTCTACACGACGTGAGCTGGCCTTCAATTCAACTGAA
>Ga0079305_1000756_pt1 | contig 58943 bp, 56 predicted proteins | sample LMS_cellobiose_e_FD_79183 | JGI IMG/M metagenome (GOLD analysis project Ga0079305, IMG submission 79183) | Rumen-fistulated moose microbial communities from Alaska, USA - LMS_cellobiose_enrichment | ecosystem: Host-associated > Mammals > Digestive system > Stomach > Rumen fluid ...
GAAGAAGACGGCGAAGAAGGCCGACGCCGCGGACAGTGAAAAGAAGCCCGCCGCAAAGAAGACGGCGAAGAAGGCCGACGCCGCCGCGGACGGCGAAAAGAAGCCCGCCGCGAAGAAGACGGCCAAAAAGACCGAGGCCTGACGACCCGGTTCTCTTGCAGGGCGACGAGTACATAAGATGGAGGTGTTTTTCATGCCGCTTGTGCCGACTGTGATCGAAACGACCAACCGTGGCGAACGCGCCTACGATATCTATTCCCGCCTGCTCAACGACCGCATCGTGATGCTCTGCGACGAGGTCAACGATACGACGGCGAGCCTCGTGGTGGCGCAACTGCTGTTTCTGGAGGGGCAGGATCCCGATAAGGACATCCATCTGTATATCAACTCCCCCGGCGGCTCTGTCACCGCGGGGATGGCAATCTACGATACGATGAACTATATCCGCTGCGATGTTTCCACCATCTGTGTGGGGCTGGCGGCCTCGATGGGGGCGTTTCTGCTCTCCGCCGGCGCCGAGGGCAAGCGCTACGCCCTGCCCAACGCCGAGATCATGATCCATCAGCCGCTCGGCGGCGCCAAGGGGCAGGCGACGGACATCAAGATCCACGCCGAATGGATCCTCAAGATCAAAGATCGCCTCAACCGCCTGCTCGCAAAGCACACCGGACAGCCGCTCGAGGTGATCGAGCGCGACACGGAACGCGATAATTTCATGTCCGCCGAAGATGCGCTCGCCTACGGCCTGATCGACAAGGTCATGGAGAAGCGCTGAAAGGAGGCCCCATGCCGAGAGACGATACCAAGCAACTGCGCTGCTCGTTCTGCGGCAAGACGCAGGATCAGGTCGCGCGCATGATCGCGGGGCCCGGCGTCTGCATTTGCAGCGAGTGTGTGGAACTCTGCCGCGATATCATCGATGGGGAAGACGTCGCCGCACCGCGCCGGCGAAAAAGGGCCCGCACCGAGCCGCCCGTGATCCGCAAGCCCGCCGAGATCAAGGCGGGCCTCGACGAATACGTGATCGGGCAGGACGATGCCAAGATCGCCCTTTCCGTCGCGGTTTACAACCACTATAAGCGCGTCTACCGCACCGACGCGGCGGATGAGATCGAGTTGCAGAAGAGCAACATCCTGCTGCTCGGGCCGACCGGAACGGGCAAGACCCTGCTCGCACAGACGCTTGCCAAAATGCTCGGCGTCCCTTTCGCCGTGACGGATGCGACCACGCTCACCGAGGCCGGCTATGTCGGCGAGGATGTGGAAAACATCCTGCTGCGCCTGCTGCAAGCCGCGGATTTCGATGTGGAGCGCGCGCAGCGCGGCATCATCTACATCGACGAAATGGATAAGATCGCCCGCAAGAGCGAGAACCCCTCAATCACGCGCGACGTATCCGGCGAGGGCGTCCAGCAGGCGCTGCTGAAGATCCTCGAGGGAACGGTCGCGAACGTCCCGCCCAACGGCGGCCGCAAGCACCCGCAGCAGGAGTTCATCCAACTCGATACGACGAACATCCTCTTCATTTGCGGCGGCGCGTTCGATGGGATCGACAAGATCATCGAGAAACGCGCGGCGCAGAGTTCGCTGGGCTTCGGCGCGACGGTGCGCTCCAAGCAGGAGAACGACGCCCTGCTCAAGCAACTGATCCCACAGGATCTCGTGCGCTACGGGCTCATCCCCGAACTCGTCGGCCGCCTGCCGGTGCTCACATCGCTCGAAAGCCTCGACGAGGAAACGCTCGTGAGCATCCTGCTCGAGCCGAAAAACTCCATGGTCAAACAGTACCAGCACCTGTTCCGCCTCGACAACATCGAGTTGATTTTTGAGGACGATGCCCTGCGCGCCGTCGCTAAGCGGGCGATCGAGCGCAAAACGGGCGCCCGCGGCCTGCGCGGCATCCTTGAGGATACGCTCTCGCGGTTGATGTTCGAGGCGCCCTCCGATCCCACGATCGAGCGCATCATCATCACGGCGGACGCCGTCAACGGCGTCGGCGAGGCGATCGTGGTGCACGATCCTTCCCGTGCGCAGAAAGCGGAGGAACGCCCTGCCGCGCCCCGCAAGGTGACGCCGCGCGCCCCCTCGGCTTCCTGATCTTGCTCCGAAAAAACGGGCGGACGTCCAAAGACGTCCGCCCGTTTTCCATCGCCCCCCGCCCGCAGCCGCGGGCGGGGGGGTTGTCGGTTCAACAGAACTCGCTGCAGAGGCCGCGCACGGCGGCTTCGTAGTCCTCGGTATCCACACCGAGGATGATGTTGAGTTCGCTGGAGCCCTGATCGATCATGCGGATGTTGACGCCCGCCTTGGAAACGGCGCCGAGCACGCGAGACGCGATGCCCTTGCACTCGATCATGCCGCAGCCGACCACGGCGATCATGGAAAGCCCCGTTTCGACCTTGACGCTGTCCGGCTCGAGTTGCTTTTGCACCGCATCGAGGATCTCCGCGCGGTGCTGTTCAAAGGCCTCCTCGTCCACGACGACGGACATGGTGTCGATCCCCGTCGGACAATGCTCAAAGGGCACGCCGTGGGAGGAGAAGATGCTCAGCAGCCGTGCGCCGAAGCCGACTTCGGCGTTCATCATCGCCTTTTCGACGAGGACGTTCGCAAAGCCCTTCTTGCCGGCGACGCCGGTGACGGGGCTGCGGTTGGTGCCGCTCGGCATGGCCGATACGATCATCGTGCCGGGATCCTCGGGGCGGTTCGTGTTGCGCACGTTGATGGAGATGCGCGCTTTGCGCACCGGGAAGACCGCGTCCTCGTGCAGGACGGAGGCGCCCATATACGAGAGTTCGCGCAGTTCCTGGTAGGTGACGAAGTCGATCGTGCGCGGGTTTTCGACGACGCGCGGATCGGTAAAGAGCATGCCGGAAACATCCGTCCAGTTCTCGTAGATGTCGGCGCCGACGGCGCAGGCGGCGAGCGAGCCGCTCACATCCGAGCCCCCGCGGGAAAACGTGTGGATCGTGCCGGTTTCGTCCGCGCCGTAAAAGCCGGGCAGCACCGCGTGGCTCGAGCGCCGGAGCGCCGCGCCGAGCAGACGGTCGGTCTGCGCCTCGTCAAAGACGCCGTCGGGAGAGAAGCGGATCGCTTGCGCGGCATCGCAGAAATCCCAGCCGAGATAGGCCGCCAGGATCTTGGAATTGAGGTATTCTCCGCGGCTTGCGAGGTAGTCCCGCTGCGGCTCGCTGCGCAGTCTCTGCTCGATCGCGGAAAATTCTGAATCGAGATCGAACGAAATGCCGAGATCGGCGACGATCTCCTCAAAGCGCGCGCGGATCTGCGCGAGCACGGGCTCAAATTTGTTGCCGACGACCGCCAGATCGAAGCAGCGATACAGCAGATCGGTGACCTTGGTATCGGTGCTGTCGCGCTTGCCGGGCGCGGAGGCGACGGCGTAGCAGCGGGAGGGATTGCTGCGCAGGATGGCGGCGACCTTTTGGAACTGCGCCGCATCGGCGAGGGAACTGCCGCCGAATTTGGAAACGATTGTCTTCATGTGTGACCTTCTCCGTATTCTTTTTGGGAAAGCGAGTGGGAATCAGACGTCCAGCCGAACAAGATCCTCGAGCGTCTCGCGCCGCACGGCGATCCGGCTTTCGCCGCCGCGCAGCAGCACGATGGGCGGGCGGGGCAGGCGGTTGTAGTTGGACGCCATGGAGTAGTTGTAGGCGCCGGTGGTGCAGACGGCGATCCGGTCGCCGCGCGCAAGGCTCTGCGGCAGGGGAACGCCCTGCTGGATGATGTCGCCGCTCTCGCAGCAGCGGCCGACGACCGAGCAGATCTGCGTGTGGGGCTCGTCCGCCTTGTCGGCGCACAGACAGGTGTAGCGCGAGCCGTAGAGCGCGTAGCGGGGGTTGTCCGTCATGCCGCCGTCGATCGAGACGTAGGTTTTGTAGCCGGGGATGGGCTTGACGGAGCCGACGGTATAGAGCGTCATCCCCGCATCGGCGACGATGCTGCGCCCGGGCTCGAGCAGAAGGGCGGGCTCGTCGATCCCGAGCAGGCGGCAGGTCTGGCGCACGGTGCGGGCGATGCTTTCCACCCGCTCGGCAACGGCGGGATTCGGGTCCTCTTCGACGTAGCGCACGCCGATGCCGCCGCCGAGATCGAGCACCCGTGCGATCCAGCCGTGCTTCACGTTCATTTGGGCGACCCAGTCCAGCATCACGGCCGCGGCGCGCTCGAACACGTCCTCGCCGAATACCTGCGAGCCGACGTGGCAGTGGACGCCCTCGAGATCGAGGTGCGGCTGCCGCAGCGTCTCGAGCAGGATGGCCTCGGCCTGCCCCGTGGCGATCGCGCTGCCGAATTTGGAGTCGACCTTGCCGGTGCTGACGGCCTCGTAGGTGTGCGGGTCGATGCCGGGGGTGATGCGCAGCAGCACCTTCTGCCGCAGGCCGCGGCGCGCGGCCTCGCGTTCGATGGCGGCGACCTCCTCGGGGTTGTCCGCGACGAAGTGCCCGATTCCGTGCTCCATGGCAAAGCGGATGTCGTCGTCCGTCTTGTTGTTGCCGTGAAAATAGGCGTCCTGCATCGGAAATCCCGCGCGGGAAGCGGTGAGGATCTCGCCGCAGGAGACGACGTCGACGCCGAGCCCTTCCTGCGCGACGATGCGGTACAGTTCTCCGAAGGCGTTGGCCTTGCTCGCATAGAGCGCGCGGGCGTTCCCGCCGAAATGGGCGCGCAGCGCCTCAGCGTAGACACGGCAGTTGTGCCGCACACGGTCCTCGTCCATGAGGTAGAGCGGCGTGCCGTATTGCTGCGCCAGCCGGGCCGTATCCTGTCCTGCAAAGGTCAGGTGTCCGGCGGCGTTGACGGCGATGTTTTCACAGAGAAACTTGTTCATACGGTCAGTCCCTTCGGAAGGATCCGTGAGGAGGATCAGAGGTAATGGGCGCGCAGTTCCTCGGGCGAGAGGGGCGACAGGTCTGCGGGCGCGATGTCGAACACGGTCTTGCAGCCGACCGCGCCGCGCGCGCGCATCCGGACGGCCGCGCGGGCCAGCGCGATGAGCACGCTGGAGGTGAACTGAGGGTTGGAACCGAGCGCCAGCGTATATTCGAGCGTGTGGCGGTTCTCGCCGGAAAGGCCGGTTGTCCCGCTCGTGATCACGCTGCCGCCGTGGGGCAGGCCCGCGTGGTCGCGCAGCAATTCCTCCTCGGTGAGGAAGGTGACGGTCGTATCGTAATCCGAGAAATAGTCGGGCATCGTTTTGATGCGCCGCTCGATCTCGGCCTTGTCGGCGCCCTCTTCGGCGACGACATAGCACTCGCGCAGATGCTTCTGGCGGGCGGTCAGTTCGGGCTGCTCGCCCCTGCGCACAGCCTCGAGCGCAGCGGGGACGGGGACGGTGTACTGCCGCGCGTCGCGCACGCCGGGCACGCGGCGGATCGCGTCGGAATGTCCCTGGCTGACGCCGCGGCCCCAGAAGGTGTAGGTCTTGCTCTGCGGCAGGATCGAAGCGTGCAGGAGCCGCATCAGGGAAAAGAGGCCGGGATCCCATCCGCCGGAGATGATCGCGACGTTGCCCCCGCGCGTTGCGGCCGCATTGACGGCGGCGAAATGGTCCGGGATGTGCGCGTGCGTGTCGAAACTGTCCACAACGGTGAAGTGCTCCGCCAGCATCGGCGTCATCACGGGCAGGTCGGTGGCGCTGCCCCCGCAGATCACGATCGCGTCGATCTCGTCTCGGTGCTGCAGCACCTCGTCCGCGCGGTAGACGGGCAGGCCCGTCAGCGTCTGCAGGGAGGCGGGGTCGCGGCGGGTGAACACGCCGACGACCTGCATGTCCCCAGTCAGGCGGGCGGCGCATTCCACGCCCCTGCCGAGGTTGCCGTATCCGTAAATTGCAAGTTTTGTCATGAAAATCCTCTTTTCTGTCTTTTAGAATTCGACAAGGCTCTTCATATCGTAGAGTCCCGCCGGTTTGTCGCAGAGAAACTGTGCGGCGGCGAGAGCACCCTCGGCGAACAGTGCGCGGCTGTGTGCCTCGTGCTTGAGGGTGATCGTTTCATTCTGCGTTCCGATGAGCACCTCGTGCTCGCCGACGATATTGCCCATGCGGATCGCGTGGATGCCGATCTCCTCGGGCGCGCGCTTTTGATGGCCGCTGCGCCCCGTGACGGGCACGGCCTGCGGCCGCACCGCGCAAATGGCGTCCGCGATCGCAAGGGCGGTGCCGCTCGGCGCATCCAGTTTGCGGTCGTGGTGCTTTTCCACGATCTCAATTTCCGCGTCCGGCATCGCCGCGGCGGCCTTTTTGGCGAGTTCGATCAGCAGCGCGACCCCCAGCGAATAGTTCGCCGCAAAAAAGAGCGGGATCTGCTCCGAAGCCGCTTCGATCGCGGCGCGCTCCTCCTCGGTCTGGCCCGTCGTGGCGAGCACGAGGGGCAGGTTGTGCCGCACAGCGAAATCGAGCAGGTCGCCCGTGCAGGAATGGTGGGAAAAATCAATGATGCAGTCGACGTCTGTCTCGGCTTCGGCAAACGTCTTCGCGCAGGGGACGGGGGCGGCGTCCGAAGCGAACGCGTCGACGCCCGCGACGAGTTCGCCGCCGCGGTACCCGGCCTGCGCCAGTTTTGCGACCTCGGCGCCCATATGGCCGCACAGGCCGCTGATGAGCAGTTTCATGGGATCATCTCCTTTAGATCAGGCCCTGCTCGCGCATGCGATCGCGCAGCATCGCCTCGTGCGCGGGTTCCATCGTTGTGAGCGGCAGGCGCACGTAGTTTTCACACAGGCCCATCGCGGCCATCGCGGCCTTGACGGGGATCGGGTTCGTCTCGCAGAAAAGCGCCTTGATGAGCGGCGTCAGTTCGCACTGCATCGCCGCCGCGCCGGCCGTATCGCCCTCGAACCACCGCCTGCACAGTTCGGCGGTCTTGGCGGGCATCGGGTTCGACAGCACGGAGATGACGCCCGCGCCCCCCATGGAGAGGAGCGGCACGATCTGGTCGTCGTTGCCGGAGTAGATGTCGAGCTTGTCGCCTACGAGCGAGAATGTCTCCACGATCTTGGAGATGTCGCTGTTGGCCTCCTTGATGCCGCGGATGTTCGGGTGCTTCGCCAGTTCCACATAGGTGGCGGGCTCGATATTGACGCCCGTGCGGGAAGGCACGTTGTAGAGGATCAGCGGCTTCGTGGAGGCGTCCGCGATAGCGCCGTACATCTTCACAAGGCCCTTCTGCGTCGCCTTGTTGTAGTAGGGCGTCACAACGAGCATGGCGTCCGCACCGATCGAGCAGGCGAAGCGGGTCAGGTCGATCGCATAGGCCGTGTCGTTCGAGCCGGTGCCGGCGATCAGCGGCACGCGTCCCGCGCAGCGTTCCACGCTGTAGCGGAGCACCTCGCGGTGTTCCTCGTCGCTGAGGGTGGAGCCTTCGCCGGTCGTGCCGGCGATCACGAGCGCGTCGATGCCCTCGCCGATCTGCCAGTCGATCAGGCGGCCAAGCGCCTCGTAGTCCACGCCGCTTGCGGTGATGGGGGTGATCAGCGCGGTCGCCGCGCCGCGGAAAATAGGATTGCTTGTCATGATTCCGTTCTCCTTTTCTGTATGTTTTGAAACCAACTACTGCAATCCGCAAGGATCCTCGATTAAAAAACAGCCGTGCAAATTGCATCGGCTGTGTCAAAATCGCTTTTTCGTCCCGCGCGCGATCTCGGCGGGGCAAAACCGCAATCAATCCATAGCTCTTCGCAAATTTGCGACAGTCAAACGGATCTTTTCCGTTTGCCCAGGCGGGGGTGCAGATCCCCAACCTTCGGCAGCGGCCCCTTTCGTTTCGGCAACGGCTTTGCCGGCCTTTGGCACCGAAACTACTCTTGACAACTGCGCCTCTATCCTTTAATTGCAATATTTGATTTGCTTCAGGATACCACATCCGCCGCGCCTTGTCAATTTGTCAAACTGTATGAGAAATTTTTCGAAAAGGGCCTTTTGCGCACAAAGATGCCGAGAAAAGCGGCTTTTCGGATGCTCAAGGCGCCGTTTTGCCCCGCGCGGCGCGAAAAAAGTTTCCAAATGAGGCAAGAATCGTTTGATTTTTTGTGCGATACTGAAAATGCCGCAGGTGCGTCTTTCCACTTGCCAAGGCGCCGGGCTTCCTGTATAATAGCCGCATGGCCGGCGCGATACCGGCGGACAAAGGCGGGAGCAGCCCCGCCTGCGGCGGATGGCATCCGGTTTGCCGGCATTTCATTGTATTCTCACAGTTCAACAAAGTTTCCAGGGAGGTGCACGAGATGGAAAAACGAACGATCCGGACCGAAGTGCTGCCGATGGTGGCGCTGCGCGGTCTCGTGCTGTTTCCGAAGATGGTTCTCCATTTCGATATCGGACGCGACCGCTCCGTCAAGGCGCTCAACGACGCCATGGAGCACGGCCGCCAGATTTTTTTGACCGCCCAGCGCGATCTGCAGACAGACGCGCCGGACCTTGACGGCCTGTACCTCGTCGGCACGGTGGCGCAGATCAAGCAGGTCGTTCGCGGGCCGGGCGGCGGGCTGCGCGTGATGGCCGAGGGCCTCTACCGCGCGAGGCTCGTCTCGCTGCGGCAGCAGGACCCCTATCTGGTAGGCGAGGTGCGCGCGATCGCGCTGCGCCGCATCCCGGCGGATGCGCACGACTACACGGACGCGCTCATGCGCACGGTGCGCGACCTGTTCGAGCGGTACACCGAACTTTCCCCGAAGATGCCCAACGAACTCGTGCTCGGCGTGATGATGGCGCAGGAGCCGAACCTGCTCGCGGAATTCGTTGCGGGCAACCTGCCGATCCCTTATGAGGAAAAGCAGGAGATCCTCGAGGAATCGAACGTGGTGCGCCGCCTTGAGATCCTCACCGAGATCCTCGAGCACGAGATCGAACTGCTGCATATGGAAAAGGACATCCACGAGCGCGTGCAGGACCAGATCGACCGCAACCAGCGCGAATATTACCTGCGCGAGCAGATGAAGGTGATCTCCGAGGAACTGGGGGAGGAGGATTCCCCCGAGGCGGAGGTTGCGGAGTATCTCAACCGCATCGCGTCGCTCTCCCTTTCGGAGGAGGCGACCGAAAAACTCACCAAGGAGGCGCGCCGCCTCGAGAAGATGCCCTCCAATTCCCAGGAGGCGGCCGTGATCCGCGGCTATCTCGATGCCTGCCTCGACCTGCCGTGGAACAAAAAGAAGCCCGTCAATACCGATGTGGCGAAGGCCAGGCAGATCCTCGAGCACGACCACTACGGCATGAAGAAGGTCAAGGAGCGCGTGCTCGAGTCGATCTCCGTCTATGCGCTCGCGCCCGAGCAGCGGGGACAGATCCTCTGCCTCGTGGGCCCGCCCGGCGTGGGCAAGACCTCGGTGGCGCAGTCGATCGCGCGCGCCACGGGGCGCGACTACGTGCGCGTTTCTCTCGGCGGCGTGCGGGATGAATCCGACATCCGCGGCCACCGCAAGACCTACATCGGCTCGATGCCCGGCCGCATCATCGATGCGCTGCGCCGCGCGGGGACGAACAACCCTCTGCTGCTGCTCGACGAGGTCGACAAACTCGGCGGCGATTTCCGCGGCGACCCCGCCTCGGCCCTGCTCGAGGTGCTGGACGCCGAGCAAAACCACGCCTTCCGCGACCATTTCATCGAACTGCCCTTCGATCTCTCCGACGTGCTGTTTCTTGCGACGGCCAACAGTGCCGAAACGATCCCGGGCCCCCTCTACGACCGCATGGAAGTCATCGAACTGCCCAGTTACACCCGCGAGGAAAAACTGCACATCGCCCGCGAATACCTCGTGCCCAAGCAGCGCGGCCGCTGCGGGCTCGACGGCAGCCGCGTGCGCATGACGCAGGAAGCACTCTACACCCTGATCGACAGTTACACGCGCGAGGCGGGCGTGCGCACGCTCGAGCGGCTGTGCGCCTCCGTGTTCCGCAAGTGCGCGCGCCGCATCGTCTCGGGCGAGGCGCAGAGCGTCACCGTGACGCCGCGCCTGGTGGAGGAACTGCTCGGCCCGAAACGCTTTTTCCCCGACGACCTGTCGCAGACCGACGAGATCGGCATCGCCAACGGCCTCGCATGGACCTCCGTCGGCGGCGAGATGCTGCAAATCGAGGTCGCCGTGCTCGAGGGCAACGGCAAAATCGAACTGACCGGCCAACTCGGCGACGTGATGAAGGAGTCCGCCCATGCGGCCGTGACCTACATCCGCGCCAATGCAGAGAAGTACGGCGTCTCTCCGACGTTCTACAAGGATCGGGATCTGCACGTCCACGTGCCCGAGGGCGCCGTCCCCAAGGACGGACCTTCCGCCGGCATCACGATGGCGACGGCGATCCTCTCGGCGCTCAGCGGCCGTCCCGTCCGCTGCGACGTGGCCATGACCGGCGAGATCACCCTGCGCGGGCGCGTGCTGCCGATCGGCGGCCTGCGCGAGAAAACGATGGCGGCCTACCGCAACCGCATCGGGACCGTCATCATCCCCAAGGAGAACGAAGCCGATCTGGCGGAGATCGATCCCGCCGTGCGCGAGACGCTGCGGTTCATTCCCGTCAAGCGGGTCGACGAGGTGTTCCAGGTCGCCCTCTGCCCCAAGCCGGAGCCGATCGAGAAACCCGAGGCGCTCCTGCCGCCGCCCGCTGCCGAGCCCTCCCGCGCGCTCGTGACGTGCTGAAGCGGGGTGCGGCATGAAACTTGCGTTTCCAAACGCGGCGTTCGAGCGGTCGTTCGGCCTTTCGTCGCAACTTGTCGCTTCCGATTGCCCCGAATTTGTGTTCGCGGGGCGCTCCAATGTGGGCAAATCTTCGCTCCTGAACCGCCTGTTTTCCCGTAAATCGCTGGCGCGCGTCAGCGCGGTGCCGGGGAAGACGGCCACGATCAATTTCTACCGCGTCGGGGATGTGCGGTTCGCCGATCTGCCCGGCTACGGCTATGCGAAGGTCGGCCGCGCGGAAAAACGGCGCTGGGATGAACTGATCGGCGGGTATTTCGCGCAGGACCGCGATGTGGCGCTCGTGCTGCTGCTGCTCGATCACCGTCACGCCCCCTCGAAGGACGACCTGACGATGGCGAACTTTCTCATCGACGCCGGATTGCCTTTCGTCGCGGTGCTCACCAAAAGCGACAAACTCTCCCGCGCGCAGCGCGAGGCGCGCATCGCCGCGTTTCGGGAGGAACTGCCCTGCGGCGGCGACATCACGTTTGTGCCGGTTTCCTCCGAGACAGGGGAGGGCATCGACGCCCTGCGCGCCCTGCTCGAGGACGCGCTCGGCGAAGAAAACGAAACGCCCTGAATCGAAGTTTGTCCGCGAAGCGGCGCCGTTTGTCCGGACGGCGCCGCTTGTTTTTTATATGCAAAAGGCGGAAAAAAGACTGTACTTTTCCTCTTTGCCATGTTAAACTATGAGTAGACAAAACCTTCGGATGCGGCCGGCCGCACCGCGTTTTGGCCGCGTGATCCGCGCGGTGCGCCGCAGCCGATTTTTGAGGCGGAAAGGAAAGAATTCCATGAATACGAAACTCAGGGACATGAACCTCGAACTGCTCTTCAATGCCGTCCTGAAACTCCAGAACATGGAGGAGTGCAGCAATTTCTTTGAGGATCTCTGCACCGTGCAGGAACTCAAAGCGATCTCGCAGCGCATCCAGGTCGCCGCGCTGCTGATGGACGGCACCGTATACAGCGACATCGTCAAGGCGACGGGCGCTTCGACCGCGACGATCAGCCGCGTCAACCGCTCGCTCAACTACGGCAGCGACGGCTATCGCGTCATCTTCGACCGCCTGAAAGCCGATGGCAAGTTATAACGCGTTCGCGCCGTATTACGACCGCTTTCAGCGCGGCATCGATTACGCGGCGCGCGCGGCTTACTTCGACGGGCTGATCCGTGCGTTCGGCGGGGGTCCGGGCCTTTTGCTCGATCTCGCCTGCGGCACGGGCAGCCTTTCGCTTGCGCTCGCAAAGCGCGGTTACGATGTGATCGGCGTCGATCAAAGCCCAGAAATGCTTTCGGTCGCACAGCGTAAGGCGGATAAAAGCGGGCAGCGGGTGCTGTTTCTCTGCCAGAGCATGGAAAGGCTCGACCTTTACGGAACGGTGGCGTGCTGCGTCTCGGCGCTCGATTCGCTCAACCATTTGACGAGCGAAGGGGCGCTCGCCCGCGCCATCGGCCGCGTTTCGCTCTTTTTGGAGCCGGGCGGCGTTTTTGTCTTCGATCTGAACACGCCCTATAAGCACCGCGCGCTGCTTGCAGACCGCGCCTATGTCTACGAGGACGGCGATGCGGTGTGCGTCTGGCAGAATGAGACGAAGGGCAGCCTGACGCGCATCACGCTCGACTTTTTCGAGCGGCAAGGCGGCGGCCTTTACCGCCGCAGCGCCGAAACGTTCTGCGAGCGCGCCTATGAGGAGGCTGCCGTCCGCCGCATCTGTGCCGAACAGGGCCTTGCGGTGCGCGCCGTGTATGCGGGAGATACGCGCGAAGCGCCCGGCGAGACGACGGACCGCTGGGTTTTCGCAGCGGTGAAAGAAGGATAGCGCCATGGGAAACCTGATCCGTGCCATCACGAGCGACGGGGCCGTTCTGGCAGCCGCTGCGGATACCACCGACCTTGCGGCCCGCGCCGAGCGGATCCACCGCAGTTCCGCGACCGTGACGGCTGCGATGGGCCGCCTGCTGACGGCCGCCTCGCTGATGGGAGCCGCGATGAAAAACGAGGGAGACTCGATCACGCTGCGCGTGGCGGGCGGCGGCCCGGCGGGCTCGCTGATCGCCGTTTCCGACAGCGGGGGAAACGCGCGCATCACCGTGGCGAACCCCGCCGCCGATCTGCCGCTCAACGAGAGGGGGAAACTCGACGTGGGCGGCGTCGTGGGGAAAGAGGGGCTGCTGTCCGTCATCCGCGATTTCGGCCCGGGGACCGAGCCGCAGACGGGCTATGCGCAACTTGTTTCGGGCGAGATCGGGGAGGATGTCTCCTACTACCTGGCGGCGAGCGAACAGGTCCCCTCAGTCTGCGCGCTCGGCGTGCTCGTCAACCCCACGCTCGACGTTGCGGCCTCGGGCGGCTTTTTGCTGCAGTTGCTGCCCGGCGCGGACGACGATACGGTCGGCCGCATCGAGCAGAATCTCGCCGCGCTCAAGCCGGTTTCCGCGCTGATCCACGAGGGCTGTACGCCGTTTGAGATCCTGCGTCAGGCGCTTGCGGGCTTCGACCTCGAAGTGATCGAAGAAGCCTCCGTCGAATACCGCTGCAACTGCTCGCGCGAGCGGGTGGAGCGCGTCCTTTTGAGTCTCGGCGCCGAGGAACTGGAGCGGCTTGCCGCCGAGCAGGAGGTGACGAACGTCGCCTGTCACTTCTGCGAGCGGTCGTACGACTTCTCCGCGCGCCAGTTGCGAGATCTTTTGGCCGATGCGCGAAAAAAGGCGTGAACAAATCCCCAAAAGCCCTTGACAATCGCTGCCAAACAGGATAAAATAAACAGCGTCGCAGCAAAAGAAGGCGTTGGGAGCATAGCTCAGCTGGGAGAGCATCTGCCTTACAAGCAGAGGGTCACAGGTTCGAGCCCTGTTGTTCCCACCAGGTACGGCCCGGTAGTTCAGTTGGTTAGAACGCTAGCCTGTCACGCTAGAGGTCGTGGGTTCGAGCCCCATCCGGGTCGCCATTCCTTTTTTCTGCGAGATGCCTTTGTAGCTCAGTTGGTAGAGCAGAGGACTGAAAATCCTCGTGTCGTTGGTTCGATTCCGACCGAAGGCACCATCTGCGGGTTTAGCTCACTTGGCAGAGCGCCACCTTGCCAAGGTGGAGGTAGCGAGTTCGAGCCTCGTAACCCGCTCCACGGTCGGGCGGGTATGGACGTCGTCCATACCCGCACGGCTTACCCCTGAAAAACCGTGTCCGGCGCTATAGCCAAGAGGTAAGGCAGAGGTCTGCAAAACCTTTATCCCCGGTTCGATTCCGGGTGGCGCCTCCACAAAAAACGGCATCGGAAAGCCATTTTTCCGATGCCGTTATTTTTGTTTCCCGCACCTTATCCCGCACTTTGCTCCGCCGAAGTTTCCGAAGCGAGGATCTCCGGCGCGCTTTGCCGGCGGTGCTTGCCTGCGGCCCGGGCCTAGCCGGATGCTGCGGCGGTTGACATGGGAGAGCACCGTGGCGCCCACGGAGAGCGCGGCAACGCACAGCCCTCCGACGATCCCCAGAACGGGGTTCGCCGCCAGAAGGCTGCCGAAGATGAAGTTCAGGATCACGCCCACCAGCGAGATGATGCTCAGTAGCCGGGCGTTGCGGGTGATGTTGTTGTTCACGATTGAAGTATAGGTATCGAAATCCTTCAGGACCGTGCTCTTCATCAGTTCGTAGCGCTCTTCCAGAAAGCGGAACTCCAGCAGGACCTCCCCCTGGAGCACGTAACTGTTCTGCATCTGCATCGGGTAGTATCCCTTGTCGATCCGGGCCAGGATCTCCTTGACGGCCAGCACCATGCGGCCGCACTCGGCGTATCTCCGGCGAAAATCCAAAAGGCGGTAGGTCCCGCGGTTGTCGATGCTGCCGTCCAGTTCGTCCTCCAACTGTTTCATCCGGCCGGCGCATCCCGCCACCTGCTGGGAGAGGTCCCGGATCTTGAATTGAAGGGCGTAGAGCAGCAACTGCCCCACGTAGCGGACGGATTTCTCCGCCAGGAAGGCGCAGAATGCCCGTCGGTCGGTTTCCTCGATCACCGCGTTGCTGCCCGCCTGCCGAACGCGCAGCGCGCCGGAATCGCCGTCTACGCCGTAAACCAGTTCCAGCACGACCTGCTTCTCGTCCCCGAACAGCCGGTCCTGCAGGACGGGGGTCTCCATGGGCGCCCGGAAAATGCAGTAGGAACTGCCCTCGATCCCTTTTTCCGGCTGATACAGGCCCCTGTTCATCGCCGAGAAAAATTCACATCGTTCCACAGGCAGTCCCCCTTGCCACATTCCGGTGCGCACAGCGACAGCGCCCTCGTCGCGGATTGCGGCAGGCGCGCGTTCTCGATCACCGGGTTTCATTTTCGTCCAAAGCCGTCCGCCGGCGCTTGGTCGACAGGACCGTTCTGGGGTGTTCGGCCTCCTCTTCCGAGTCCCAAGGCAAGACGTCCCCGGGCTCCCGCAGATAGTTGAGGATCTGCCAGAGACCTTCGCCGGTATAGGAACTCACCTGAAAGATCGGCCGACAGCCCGCCAGATCGAGCCACCGCTTCGCCCGCTGCGGGTTCGCGTTCGGGTGGTCGATCTGCGTCACGATGCCGATCACCGGGCGGGTGCAGCCCGCCGTGACACAGGGCGGATAGAGAGAATAGGGCTCCGTTGCGCTGAGCAGAAGCCCCACTACGTCTGCCTCGTAGGTGTAAAGCGCAAGCGCTTTTGCGAGAGGGGCATTTTCGGCGTATTCTCCCGGCGTGTCGATGACCACGTCGAAGTGGTTGATATACTGGGTCTTGCGGTAGCGGATCACGTCGCCCTTGAGCGCCTGGATCAGCGTGGTCTTCCCGCATTCGCTGCGGCCCATCAGGATGATCTTCTTCATGTCCGTGTGATCTCGCAGACAGTGAATCCCAGAGTGCTTTTCAGGTAGGAAAGGATACTGGCGATCGCCGTCTGCACGTTGGAAATGCGGCCGGTGAAAATCAGCGTGCCGCTGAAGCGGTCGATGAAGCCCATATCGACTTTTGCCGTTTTGATGGCGATATCGCCCGCGATGACGGAGATCTCGGATGGGATCATGCTCAAGATGCCGATGGCAGCCTGCTGGTAGTCGACCTGGGGATCAAGCCCCAGTTTTTCATAGATGATCGGGTTCGGGCTGGCCACGATATGCGCGAGCGTCACCTGCTTGCCGGGCACCATCTCCTGGACGATGCGGAGTTTCCCCTCCTGCATCGTTCCAAAATCCATCAAATCCATGTTTGTCACCTCACTTGCTTTCATCCGGTTCCGGAGCCGCCGCGGCTGCGGTCGCGGCCGCGCGCGGCTCCGGATGCCCGGAAAAGGCGCGGGCACCGCGGTGGGGCGAAAAGAAAATCCTCGGGAGAGCGGGGGGATCTTCGTCCGCCGGCAGATCCCCCGTCCCGGAAGCGGGATCGGTTTTTCTCGCGCCCTTCGGGGCCCGCGTTCCCTTCGGTCAACGGCTCTTGTTTGGACGGATCCGCACGTTGGGAACCGCCGGATGTCCCGTTGCCGTCAGTTCATCAGTTTGTCGATCAGGCCCGGATGCGGAGAGGGGATGACACAGCAGCCGGTGATCTCCCCGGTCTCTTGGAGTTGGTTCAGCACGGCGTTGACCGCAGAACGGACCGCCGAGACCTCGCCGGTGAAGGTCACAAACCCCTTGCCGCCCAGGCCCCGCGCGAGACGGATCTCCATCAGGCGGATCTTAGCCGCTTTTGCGGCGCAGTCGCCGGCCGTCACAGCCGTCAGGGCCGTCATGGTTTCGACGACGCCGACGGAGGCGATCTCCTCCGGCTCCGTTGTTCCCACAACGGCGTTGGGAACGGACTCGTGCACGTGGGGGATGGTGTGATGGCCGATCACGAAGATGCCTGCCGTCCGGCAGCCGGCGGCCATGGAACTGTTCACCGCGCCGACCGCCCCGCAGATGAGGATCACATACTTGCCGGGGCAGGTCGGGGCGGCGACGAGAAGTTCCACGTCGGCGGCCTTGAGCATCGCATCGGCAGTCTCGATGCCGATCGGGATGCTTTTTAACTCCAGTAATCCGATGGATTTATCCATAGTTGGCCTCTTTTCGCGCAAAGAATCAGAGCGCGCCGGCGATCGCGTTGATCAGGATGGTCAGCAGGAAGATCGCCGTGGCGGGCGGGTCGATGTGGGTGTCGCAGTGGCTGTTGAAGATCCTGCCGGCCAGGTCGCCGAGCAGGGCGCCCAAAATACCGAACAGGATGCCCAACAGAACGCCGGAGGAGCCCCATGCGTTGATGCCGACAGCGGCCGCCAGGGAAGCGGGCAGGAAGATGTGATGGGTGGCGGGCGTTGCAAAGCCGGTCTGCGTGAAGATCAGGGTGATGGCGGCGAAGCCGAAGCACACGATGGGGAAGATGGCGAAAGCCGCATCATATCCGTTGGACTTCAGGAACAGCGCCAGAAAACTGACCGCGATGCCGATGCCGCCGCCCAGAACGATGTTGTGCAGCGCCGTTTTCCCGTCGGCGGTCCAGGCGCGCTTTTCCCCCTGGGGCGGCTTGCCCGTCAGGCCGGTCTTGCCGAAGAACAGGCGGGACAGGACGGCCAGAATGAAAACCGTGATGGCGGGCAGATCGGTGGCGGCGCTGCCGCCGCTGCCGATCACGGGCAGCGAGCCGATGCCATAGTGGATCAGGAAGCCCAGCATGCCGAAAAGGCCGCCCACCAGCAGGACGGATGGCTCGCCCAAACCGTTGAGGGAAGAGAGAATATCCGTGCCGGAGGACAACTTGCCCTTGCGGCCGGCATAGGCCGCCGCGGCCACGCCGCCGGCAAACGCGATGTGCGGACCGACAAAGGAACCGAAAGCCAGAATGCCGACTGCTACGTCTCCGCTTACGCCGGCGGCTGTGACGATTCCGCCCGTCAGGGCGAAAACGCCGGTCATAATGAAGGCCGGGAGCGCGCCCAGATAGGCGCCGATCAGTCCGCCGCCAAAAGCGGCGATCAAAGCAAAAATATTCATAGCAATTCCTTTCCGTCTTTTATGGTTGGATGACGATCTCTCTTTCGGTGACCGCAGTCACCCTGCCGGAAATGCTCGCGTGGAGGTTCGCGCCCAACTTTCCCTTTGAAACGGCGGCGATGCACACTCCTTTCTCCACGGTATCGCCTGTGCGGACCAGCGGGACAGCGGGCGCTCCCGCGCCCTGTTTGAGGGGGAGCGCCACCTGCTTGCAGCGGTGGTCGCCCTCCTCCAAGGGGGCCGGCACATCGTAAGCGGACAGGCCCAACTGGCGGATCAACTTGCGGACCGGATAGCGCTTATACGGGCGGAAGGGGTCGGCTTTCTCGGGACGGTGGTCCAGCGGGTTGCGCACGCCGCCGCGCCCCATCTCCTCCTTGAGCATCCCGTTGAGTTTCCAGGGCTGCAGGTTCATCACGCAGGCGTATTCGCACAGGCGGCAGCCGCAGCAGAGGAAGGCGTTCACGGGGCTGTCCTCGGGGTCGCACAGGCTGCCGTAGGCGGCCAGACGCATCAGTTTATGGGGCTGGATCCGGTGCCCGAGCAGCCTGCGGGGGCAGACCTCGCTGCACAGGGAACACTGCATGCAGGCGATCCGCGCGTCCCGAAGCATCCGCGGGACGGGGAGCCGCAGGCTTTGGAGCATCGGATGATCCTCCGGCACGACGATGAGCCCTTTTGTGGTTTTGGTGACGGCGCTGTCGAGTTCCACCACGCTGCCCATCATGGGCCCGCCGTTCACAACCCGAAAACGCTTTGTCGCCGCGCCGCCGGCCAGTTCCAGCACATCCCGGACCGAAATACCCAGGGGCACCCGAACCGTTTTGGGTGTGCGTACCGCACCGGTGAGCGTCACATATTTTTCGGTGACGGCCCGGCCGAACCGGACGGCGGCCAGCACGTTGAGGGCGGTCTCCACGTTGGCGACCACCGCGCCTACGTTCAGGGGGATGCCCCCCTCCGGGACGATGCGGCCGGTCACCTCATGGACGATCACCTGCTCGTCCCCCGCGGGGTAAAAGGAATCCATGCAGTGCAGGGACAACCCCGGATGCCGGGGCAGTTCCCGCCGCAGGGCCTCCACGGCCGCGCGGTAATGCCCCTTCAGCGCCACGACGCCCCGCGACGCCCCGACCTGCTCCACAAGCAGATCCAGGGCATCGAGCAGTTCGCCTGCCCGCAGGGCCATCAACTGCTGATCCACCCGCAGCAGGGGCTCGCATTCCGCTCCGTTGATGATGACGGTATCGGCACGGGCCTTCAACTTGACATGCGTGGGAAAACCGGCGCCGCCGGCGCCCACCACGCCGGCCTGTTCCACCAGGCCGATCAGATTATCCTGCATAGCGGCCCAAACCTCCCGTTCATCTGATGTCCAATCCCCCGACAAGGACGCATCTGCGGCGTCTGGCAAAGGATTTGGCCGAAGTCAGGCCCTCGCCGGTTGGGCCGGCGATGGTAAACGTGGTGTACCCCTCGCCCCCTACGCCGATGCCGGCATAGGAGGGGCCGTTCTTCACGAAAATGGTCGTCTGGATGAGTTTTGCCATTTTGGTCAGTTTGTCCACGTTGCGGGAGTGCATCAGGGCCGTGTGCCGGTTCCCATGCTCCACCCGGATGGCGATCTCGATGGCTTCGTCCACATCGGCGGCCCGCACCAGCGGCAGGATGGGCATCATGAGTTCCACCTGCACAAAGGGGTGGGATTCCTCGGCTTCGATCAGAATGATCCTGACGTCCTCCGCTGCGGCGACGCCGATCTTTTCCAGAAGATACCGCGCGCTTTTCCCTACGAATTCCGTCCGCGGGGACTTGCCGTCCACGGTGACCATCTCGGTCAGGCGGTCGATAAGGACGGGATCCTTGAGATGGAACGCACCGTTCTTTTTCATATGGAACATCAGGAAATCCGCCACGGTATCGACGGCGATGATCTCCTTTTCGGAGATGCAGGGCAGGTTGTGATCGAAGGAACAACCGTCCACGATATCCCGCGCCGCCTTTTCGATATCGGCGGTCTCATCCACCACCACGGGGGGATTTCCCGCGCCGGCCCCGATGGCCTTTTTCCCGCTGGAGAGCACCGCCTGGACGATGCCGGGCCCGCCGGTGGCCACCAACATACGGATCTTGGGGTGGCCCATCATGGTGTTTGTGCTCTCGAGGGATGGCTCGGCCACGGTGACCACCAGATTCGGCGGCGCGCCGGCCTGATGCAGCGCCCGGTTGATCAGTTGGATCAGGTGGAGAGAGACCTGTTTGGCCCGCGGGTGCGGGCTGAAGACCACCGAGTTCCCGGCCGCCAACATCCCGATGGAGTTGCAGATCACGGTTTCCGTCGGGTTGGTCGTGGGGGTGATGGCGCCGATCACGCCGAAGGGGGAATATTCTACGAGGGTCAGGCCGTCGTCGCCGCTCATGGCGTCGGTGGTCAGATCCTCGATCCCGGGCGTCTTCGTTGCCGCCAAGCGGTTCTTCACGATCTTGTATTCGACCGCCCCCATACCGGTTTCCTCAACGGCCAGACGGGAGATGCCCTCCAGGTTTTCCGGCAGGAGCACGACGTCCCGGATGGCCTGCACGAAGCAGGCGCGATCGTGCATGGAGCAGTTGATATACTCCCGCTGGGCCTGCGCTGCGGCCTCCACTGCGTCGTTCATGTCGTCAAACACGCCCCAGTCGCCTCCGGCCGGGCAGTCCGGATGGGAGGGGGCCTGCGGTTCCAGATGGGAGAGCACCTGCTTTACGATGGATTCCACTGTGTTTCGGTCGATGTTCATCTGCTGTTCCTCCTATCAGAGCGACATCGCGTACCGCGCAACGTCCATATCCTGTTCCACGGTGCCGCCGGATACGCCGATCCCGCCTGCGACCTCCCCGCCGTTCACATAGGGGAAGCCCCCGCCGAAGAGCACGATTTTTCCGGGCGCGGAGGATTCGATGCCATACAGCGGGCCGTCCGGCCTCGATGCTCCGCCCAGTTCATGCGTGGGGCGTTTGAAGGCGTTGGCCGTGTAGGCTTTTCCGATGGAAAGATCCACGCTGCCCAGCAGCGCGCCGTCCATCTTCTGGAGCAGGATCAGGTTCCCGCCGCCGTCAACCGCGGAAAACACCATCGGGACCCCGATCTCCTCGGCTCTCAAAGCCGCCCGCTGCGCCATGTTTTGCAGCGCGGCCAGGCAGAAAGGGGGCGGTTCCCCCTGTGCGCCGGACAGTTTTTCGCGGACCATCGCAGTCACCCGGGTCCGCAGTTCGTTCTCCTTCGTCCGGTCTTCCTGCAGGCGGGCCAGCGCATATACGGCGTCGGACAGGCGGTTGACATAGCGGATCAGTTCTTCCCGAACGCGTTCGCTTTCCGCCAGGCATACGATATTGCGCTCCGCGCGGCGCACGATCGTGCGGGCGACGTGGAGCGCGGACGAGGCGGGATCGACCCCGGGAACGACGAAATGGGTCTGTTTCCCGGTGGTCTCGGTGCATTTGTCCACCACGCCCTCGAGGAACGCGACGTCCTCATCCGAGATCGTCCCCTCCAATTTGGCCGCGCCCTGTTCGTCGCTGGCCAGTTCCGCCCCCAGGGAGAACAATCGGCCCTGGATCCGGCGGAGCGCGGAGCGGATCTCTTCCGCCTCTGTCAGGGAATAGGCCATCCCCAGCGCGGAATTGGCTTCGTCGATGGTGCCGTAGCACTCCACCCGCAGGCTTGCTTTGCTGACCCGGGAGCCCCCGAACAATCCGGTCTGCCCCTTGTCTCCGGCCTTGGTATACAGGTTTGCCATCAACTCACCTCCACCGTGTCCACGATGCCGACGATCGCCGTGTCGATCGGGGCGGTCCCGTTGGCGAAGGTGTAGCGCGCGGAACTGCCTTTACAGACGATGACGATCTCGCCCGTGCCAGCGCCCACCGAGTCCACCGCGAGTTCGCTGGTGCCCTCGCGCTCCAGCCGCTCCGTCAGTTTTTCCACGATCAGGAGTTTCATCCCGATCAGTTGTTCGTTCTTGCTGGTCGAAACCACGGTTCCGATCACTCTTCCCAAATACATGTCGTCACCTGCCTTCCCTCATTTTTTGAAGGGAGATGTCCCGCCGCCGCGCCTCGTCAGCTGCCGATTGGGTGATCAGCGTCCCCGCGGGCACCAAAAGCGTGCTGTGAGACGGCTGGTTTTGCAGGTGGCGCGCGCCCAGGACTCTGCCGCCCCGCCACACCCGCTCGCCGTCCCGATCCGCGGTGGGATGCCCCGCGGAGAACACGGGGCGGATCGCCTGCAGGGTCTTTTCACAGAGACTCTCCGAAGTTGCCAGCACCGCGCCGAAGGAATGCAGCGTGATCAGACGATCCCGCAGCGCCTGCCGCAGCGGCTGCGCCATGCAAAAGCCCCGCCTGGCCCGTTCGGCGTTGTCGGGGCAGCAGCCGTCGGTGTTGATCACAACGTTTTTGCCGCGCAGAAGCCCATCCAGGATGACGGCCGCAGCGGGCGTGTCCGCCGTGCAGGCGGCCACATGGGCGGCGGTGCGCATCGTCATAGCCGGCACCAGGATGGTGTCGTGTCGATAGGCCAGGGCTTCGGGCGAGTCTTTCGGGGTCTCGGTCCACAGATCTTCCGGGTCGAGGGCGGCGCGGATCCGGCCCGGATCCCAAATCGCGGCTGCGCTCCGGGTGAGGAGCACCCGAAAGGAAAATCCCTCCGCGCGAAGGCGGGACAGTTCTTTCAGCGCGGTGTCCGCGCCGATATCCGAACCGGTGAAAACCACCAATGCCTGTTTTTGCCGCTCCAGGAGACGTTCCAGGACCCGCTGGGCGAGCACACGGGTAAAGGTTTCGTTGGCCGGCCCGTGCAGTTGCTGCGTTGTCATCGGTCTTCACCTACCTTACCGTTTACAGTTGATCGCGATCCCCAGCGGCGTCACCAGCAGGGGAACCGCGGGTTTTACGACAGGGATCCCCAAATACGTTTCAAACGCCTGCTCGAATCGGGAGAAGCAACTGGCGCCGCCCACCACGTAAACCGTTTCCACCGGATGGTCGAGGAGGTGGCGCGCCACGATGGACGCCATCTTTTCCACCACCGGACGGATGATGGGAAACACGCTGCTCTCGTGGGCAGGGTCGCGCTTGATCCGTTCGGCGTCCTGCATACTCCAGCCGTGAAAACCGGCCAGAACCAGCGTCATATGATGTCCTCCGGTGGGTTCGTCTCCCGTGAAGACCACCTTGCCGCCCTCGAGGACGCTGATGCCCGTGGTGCCGCCGCCCACATCCACGACCGCTCCGTCGGTGATTCCCAAAACGGAGGCGGCCGCCGTGGGCTCGTCCAAAAGATTGGTCAGGCGAAAACCCGCGGCTTCCGCCACGTTGCCGATCGCCTTTGAACTCCCCTCGTGGACGCCGGGCGGGACTGCGCAGGCGGCGGCCTCGAGCGTCACGTTCAAAAGATCCTCCAACTGATGCTTGAGCAGGGTGACAGCCCGGACGGCTCCCATGTAATCCACTACGACGCCGTCCCGGACGACGGCGGATGGGAGCGTGGCTCCCGCCACCGGATGGTCCTGGTCGTCCACTACCGCCAGCACGATGTTGGAGGTGCCTAGATCCACGCCGGTGCGCAGGGATCCCTCCCAGTCGTTGCGGCATCCGCTTTGGATCAGGCAGGAAAACTCCAAAAGAGCGGTATTGGCTTTTGTAAGATCATGGCGCATCTCAATCCGTCACCCTTCCGCGGCATCCGGGGTGGAAGAAAGCCCTGTCTCCGTTGGCGACGCCCAGTGCGTTGGCTTCCTCCACGTCCAGATGCATCTCCAGCGCATACTGGTCGGAGACCCGTACGAGCACATTGTTCAGGACCGCGCCGCGCAGGCCGATGATCTCCACCTGGACAAAGCGGCCGTCCTCCACGCCGAAGCGGGACGCGTCCTCCGGCGTCATATGGATATGGCGCAGGGCCGCGATCGCGCAGGCGCTTTTTTTCACGCTTCCGCGGGGACCGATCAGTTCGATCCCGGGCGAGCCCTCCAGCTGGCCGGATTCCCGCACCGGCGGGGAGACGCCCAAAGCAAAGCCGTCGGCGACGGAGATCTCCACCTGCGTCTGCGAACGCAGAGGGCCCAGGACGCGCACGCGGTGGAGTTCCCCTTTGGGGCCGCGGAGAGAAACCGTCTCTTCCGCGGCGTACTGGCCCGGCTGACTGAGCGCTTTTTTGACGGTCAGTTCGCTGCCGGGGCCAAACAGGACGTCCAGATCGGCGCGGTCCAGATGGACGTGGCGGTTGGAAACCCCGATGGGGATGCCGTACGCCGCGTATTGCCGCCTGCGAATTTCTTCCTGCGTGATGCGGACGATCTGTCGGATGAGTTCCTCCGCTTCGTAAGCGTTCTTGTCCATATCCGAAATTCCCTGTTACAGGCCCTTCGGCAGGATCTTTTCCACATCGGCGTGGGGACGGGGGATGACGTGCTGGGATACGATCTCGCCGACCTTTTCCGCAGCGCAGGATCCGGCATCCACAGCGGCTTTGACCGCGCCCACGTCGCCGCGGACCATCACGGTCACAAGGCCGGAGCCGATCTTCTCGTACCCGATCAGGCTGACGTTGGCCGACTTGGTCATGGCGTCGGCCGCTTCGATCGCGCCTACCAGGCCTTTGGTTTCGATCATGCCCAGAGCTTCACTCATTGCGATAACCTCCTAACTCATATCGGTCGTTTTCGTTTTTCTGTCGGAGCAATGGGATCTCACTTGGCCCCCGGCGGCTTTTTGGACTGCCGCTTCGGGGGAGGGCTTCTTCTTTCGCCGGCGGGCCGGTTCCCAGGCGGCCGGGGATGCGGAGCGTCGGACTTTTTCGGCGTCTCCGGCTTCTCCGCGGGCAGCGTCGCCTGCGCGGGCTCGGATGCCTCGGGTGTCTCCGACTTCTCTGCGGGCGGCGTCGCCTGCGCGGGCTCGGATGCCTCGGGCGTTTTCGGCGGGTTCGCGGGTCCGCGGCCCTTCGGCGGCTGCGGATCCTTCGGCCCCGTGCCGTTCGGCGGGCCGAAGCCCACCGTGTTCTCGTTGCAAATGAGGCCGGACAAACTGTCGGCGGGCCGGGCGATCACGCGGGTTCCCACCACGCGTCCGACGGCTCCTGCGGCTGCCCGAGCGGCGTCTACGGCGGCTTTCACCGCGCCTACGTCGCCCAGGATCTTGACGGTCGTCCAGCCGCCTCCCCGGGTCAGTTCGTAGCCGACCAATTCCACGTTGGCCGATTTCACGGCCGCATCGGCAGCCGTGACGCCGGCTGTCAGGCCCTGGGTCTCGATCAGTCCCAGGCTTTTTTTCTGCATACGTTCACCTCCCGTCCAGGGCTTTCAGCGGCAGTTTTTTCACCAGCCGCGCCGCGTTGGCGCCCAGCGCCCTCACCGCTTCCTCGCCGGAATGAACGGAGATATGCAGCAGCGGCGCATCCTGTTTCAGTTTGGAGTAGTGGAGGATCACGGCCTGTGTGTCCAAGCCGATCCCCACCTCCAGGCGGGAACTTCGGGCGGCTTCCCAAGCCAAAGCCAGCGCGGTTTCGCCGCCGACTTCGATCTCCCAGGGGACGCCCTCCTCCTCCATGCCGTACTGCAACTGCCGAAGGACCCCTTCAGGGGCGTTCGGAGCGCGGCGCACACGGATAGAGGGCTTGATGATCTCTTGGATCGCGGGCATCTCACGGCCCTCCTTCCGTCAGGGAGAGGACCAGGCCGGTTGCCACCGCATTGCGGGGGCCCTCGGTGCCCCGGATGTTCCCGCGGCCCGCCACCACCTTGTATTGGGACAGGGCCTCGGTGACCATTTGCGGGATCTCGAAGTCCAAAGCGGAGCCGCCTACGAGCACCACAAACTGGATGTCCCGGACGTTTCCCGTCGGGCTGACCCGCGCCAGGGCGCGCAGGGCGTTGGTGACAAACACCTTTTCCTTGGCCTGCCGCCGGATGAGGCGGATCTTTTCGATGTTCCAATTCCCCTCCAGGGGAACCAGAGCGCCTTCCTTGAGGATGACGACCTTGGCGAAGATGTTGGGGCTCAGCGGCTCGGGGAAAAATTCCACCGTGCCGTTTTCGTGGCGGATGTGGAAGAGGCTCTCCACTTTGGCGAGCGGGTAGCGCTTCACGTCTTCCGCGACGTCGAAGTCGTCCAGCCCCATCTCCGATTGGATCAGGAGCGTGACCATGTTGCCCGCGCCGGCCAGGTGGATGGACCGGATCCGCCCGTCTGCGGTGATGACGGATGCGTCGGTCGAGCCCGCGCCCATATCCAGGATCGCCAGGGGCTTGGTCGTCCCCGGCGTAGTGAGGGCGCCGCGGATGGCCATGTCGGCCTCCACGCCGCCCACGTGGGCGGGCACATTGATCTGCTGTGCGAACTCCTGCGCGATGGACTCCATCTGCAGGCGGTCCGCCTTGACCATGGCCGCGATGCCAACGGCGTTCTCCTGGGAGAATTCGTTGGCCAACCCGCCCTGCACCTTTTGAGGCGTGAAAGTATCCACGGCCAGCAGATCCTGGATCTTGATGCTGCGGGGGTGCTGATCGGTGAGATTGGCCATGACCTGCCGCACCTTTTCCAGCATACCGCCGGCGTTGGTGCCGGGCTCGCCGCGCACATCCTCCAGATCGGGGATCGAATCCACCGCTTTCATGATCTTGACGGCGCCGTCGTCCACATCTACCCGAAGACTGCGGTTGTGCCCCAAAAATTCGATGGTGCCCGCCGGGATTTTCCGCTCCCGGACGTTGCCCGTCGGCGTCTTGATGACCACGGCGGAGCGGTTGCCGATCAGGGCCCTGGCGATGGGGACCACGTGTCTCGTCTCATCGGAGGAGAGGTCGAACAGCGTCGCGATCCCGTAGGGGTTGGAGAGAATCTCCACGACGCCGCCGACGGAAGCCACTTCCACGGCCGAACGCATCCCGAGGGGGATTTTGTCGATCATCGCCACCTCGTCCACGATGGGGATCTTGTGCCGGAGGCGGTTGTGGATCAGCACGCCGTCGTCGCGCTGGACGATCGCCGCAGTGACGCGCCGCCCGCCGACGGCATCCCGGTTGATGATGCGGGCAGCCTCCTCAAAGTCCACGCTGCCGGGGATCACGGCGATGTAGTCCCGGTCGCCGGAGGCATGGCCCAGGTCTGTGATGAGAATCGTTTCTCCCACGCCCACACCGATGCCTCCGGGGGTAGAGGGGTTGTGGCCGATCATGGTCGACTCGGTGATAATGGTCTCGGTGATCGTCTCCATCGCTACATCGCCGATGACGGGGGCCGCCTCGTTGATGCGCACCTCAGACAGATCCCCGACTTCAAAACCGGCTTTCTGCAGGGCGTCGCTCAGGGAATGAAAGATGCCGCCGATGTTTTGGCGCGTTCCCTTGATTCCCGTAGTGGGGACGGTGCCGCTGGCCAGAAAGACTGTGCGGCCGTCTTCGATGCGGGCCAGCGCCGTCTCCGTCGTCGCATTTCCGATGTCGATGCCTGCAACCAACTTCATGTTGAGACCTCCTGACTTCGGCGCGTGGTCAGAATTTTTTCAGACGCCCGCGCCTTTCGTATACCTCGGCGGCCTCCCGCACCAGGGTGGCTGCAGTTTTGGCGGCGTATTGGCCATCCAGTTCGGAGGCGATATCCAGCAATTCCTGCTTGGTGGATTTATACGGCCGCAGGGCGATGTAGATCTCCAGCAACCGGTCGTCCGGCACAGCGATGAGTTCCGCGGCGCGGCGCAGGTTGCCGGCAAACGCCTCCCGATGGACGGACTCGGCCACCTGGGCCTGCATCTCCAGCGTTTCGGGGGCGATGCGCATGTCCTCAGCAGTGAGTTCGCCGCTGATGATCTTGTCGTAGCGCAAAGAGGTGAAAGGTTTTCCGGTGGGCGTCTTGATCCGATCGGCCATGCTGTCGGCCAGCGGGTAATCGGCCGCTGTGATCCGGGCGCCGCCGGAGGCAGTGGCGGCAGGCGCAGAAACGGAGGACGTGTCCTTCATCGCGCTCAAGACCTGCTCCACGATCTGCTTCATCAAACGTTCCTGATCCATCAACGATGCCTCCTTTACTGGAAAGAAACCCCGACGGCGCGCGGTTTCAGGTTGTTGTCCACCAATTCGGTCTCCTTGATGTGGAGCAGGGCGGACAGGGCCTGGTATTTGGGACGAGCCATCTGGTCATTCTTGGTGGGAACCGGCGTGGGCGATTCTCCCTTGGCGTATTTGGCGGCGTTTTTCCCGATCTTGCGGAAGGTCTCCAGATCGATCAGCGGCGCCTGGGAGAACAGTTCCAGATTGGACAGGTTGGGCAAGTCCTTCTGATGGATCACGGTGGTTCCCTTGGACTGGATGCCGATGCCGATGCCGGAGCCGGAATACTCGGCGGCCACATGGGCGATAAAGGAGACGTCGGAGGTGTGGTACACCTTGATGATCCGCCATTTCAAGCCCTCCTCCTCGATGCCGGCGATCACCTCGCGCAGCACCTTGTCGTGCGGAAGGTCGATGATGGTTTTGGTCTGCCTGGTGCCGAATGCGGGCGCAAGGCCGATCACCACCTCGTCGGCGGCGGTGCCCTTCTGCGCCTCTCCGGTCTCCGTGACGGTGAGTTTTCCGGCGGGGAGTTCGGCGGCCCGAACGGGAGCGGCGGTCTGCGGGGCGTCTGCGCCCGCTCCGCCCATCTCCCGGAGGACCTCCTCGATAATGGCACGCAGCGTGCTTTCATCAAATGTCATGTCGCTTCCCCCTTAAATATCTTCAGGACGGATGGCCCTGGGAATGTTCTTGATCTGCTCCCAGCGCTCCTCGCTGATCTGGTAGCCTGTCAGCGGCCCGCGGTAGTCGTTGGGGACGTTGACGGCGGAGAACACGTGGAAATTCCGATCGAAGATCGCGGCGGTGTGCAGATAGTCCCCGGCCACCTTTTGGCGGAGCATGTTGTAGACGCTTTCGGCAACGTCCGGGAAGCCGGCGCGGTCCAACGCCTTCACAAAATCCACGCCCGTGACCCTGCGGGCCATCATCTCTTCGATGGCCTTCAGATCCTCGTTGACGTTGCGCGGGGGCATATCGTTGGAGCCGTTGGCATAGGTGGCGGCTTCGACCTCGGCGTCGGTGATCTCGGGCAGGCCCAGTTCGCGGAACATTCCCTGGAGCGCCCGCGCGGCCTTATTGCGCACCTTGATCACTTCCTCCTCGCGGACGGGGCGCAGGCCGCCGTCCACTTTCAGATCGCGCTGAATGACCAGCCAGTCGTCGAAGTCCTCCGCATCCCAGTTGGAGCCGGCAAACATGTTGTCGTAGTTGGGCGTGGCGGAATAACCCGAACAGATGTAGTCCGTTCCGGGGAACAACTGGGGGACGGTGCGTGCCGCGCGCCGCAGGTCGGAATGGGTAAAGGTCTGGTCGTTCGAGGTCGTCGACTCGAGATCCAGCAGCATGGCGATCAGGTTTTCCGCCGCAATGGCGCGGATGCCGCTGGGTACGCCCGCCGGCACGCCGACGCAGGACACGGAGCCGTTCTGGGTCCCCTGGACGCCGGCGCCCTTGGTGACGGCGAGGCAGCGGGCCTCCAGATAGAGCATGCTCTTGCCCTCGGCGTAGCCCATCTGGACCTCGGAGCCGGTGCCGGAGGTGAAGCGCATCTTCAGGCCGCGGCTGGCATAGCAGCTGGCCAGGAACGCTTTGGAATAGGGGGTGTCGTCGCCGTCCATGAAGACGGGCTCGGTCCCGTAGACGGAGATGGTTTCGGCATAGGTGGTAAAGCCGCGCATCCCCAACTGCAGTTCGGTCCCTTCCTCCAGCGCGCACTGCGTCATGACGCCGGGGCAGCCGACCTGGGAACCCACGAACAGGGCCATCGCGTTGAAAGGGGCGTAGCGGGCGACGGCGACGGTGGTCTCCATTTCGGCAAAGCCGCGAAGCCCGGCTTCCGCGGCGTCCGCCGCGATTTGGACCGGGTTGTCGCGCACGTTGGTGACGTGGCACTGGTTGGCCGGCATCAGGCGCGCGCGCATTTTCGTCATGCCCATCATGATTTCCGTGATGGTCAGCATGCCGACGACCTCGGTCAGTTTTGCGGGCGTGAGGGAGAGGGTGATGTCCAGGATCTCTTTTCGGGAGACATTGATGTCCACGATCATACGGGCGATTTTCAGCGAATCCATCGCCATGGCCTTTTCCGCGTTCTCCAACCGGATGGCGTGGTCGGCGATAAAGGTGTCCAGCATGTCGAACTCGTCGCGGTTTTTGCCGTCCATATGGGTGATGACGCCGTTTTCGATCTTGATGCTGGGCTTGGGATCGAAGGGGCTGTTCATAGCGATCAGTCCGACCTCGACCCACTCCTGCACAAAGCCATCCTGGTTGACCGGACGCTCAGCCAGAACCTGAAAGCGTTTTGACTTCATAACTGTCCGACTCCTTCCCGGTATTACAGAATGTAGGGCGTGGTGGAGGACTTGAGTTCCGCGCCGGGCTCCAGCGTCCGCAGTGCCTGCAGGCCGACGTCGCGGGCGGCGATGATGGCCTGCTTGACCGCGCCGGAATCGCCGGAGAAGAACAGAATGACCTCATTGCTGAAACTGGTGCCGGCGGCGGGGGAACTGTAGCCCACCACATCCACGGTGGCCGCCTTGACGGCGGTATCCGCCATCAGGACGCCGATCGCGGCGGGAGCGCCGACGGTGATGCCGAAAGCCTTGCCGAGCGGCGCGCCGAACGCCATGTTCAGCGCATGGCTGGCACGCGCGGTGTACTGGAACTCCAGATGTCCGGCGGGGCTGCCGTAGACGTCGCCGAAAGTGCGCTCCACTTCGCGCAGGCAGACCTCGACGGCGCGGCGCGCGTCGGAGACGTCCTCGGCGCCGAAGACGATCAGGCAGCCGTGGCCGGCTCCGCCTTCGGTGTCGCGGGGGAGTTCGATCTTCAGGATCTCGCTGTTCGTGGCCTTCACGGCCTCGTCGGCGGCGAAGATCTGGGGGCCGGCGCCGGTGCGGTCGCCGATGATGCCGATGGAGCGATACTTGGGGTCGATGCCCATCTTTTCATGGATCTGGCGATCCACGTTGGCGATCACCAGACCGATGGTGTGGCCGATGGCGGTGCCGACGAATTCCGTCAGCCCGCAGTGGACGGAGGCCGTCCCGCAGGCGCAGGCCTCGGCGGAAGATTCCTCGGGAAGCCCCATTTTTTTCATGACCTCGTCCATGACTTTGCTGATCAATTCATCTTTCACGTGTAAAACCTCCAGACTTTAATTTTTTAGATGCGGCTTGTTATTCCATGTGGGGAAGGATCTTTTCCACGTCGCTGTGGGGTCTGGGGATCACATGCTGGGCCACGACCTGGCCGACCTTTTCGGCGGAGCAGGCCCCGGCGTCCACGGCCGCCTTGACCGCGCCGACGTCGCCGCGCACCATCACGGTGACCAGTCCGGACCCAATCTTCTCATAACCGACCAGGCTGACGTTGGCGGATTTGACCATGGCATCGGCCGCTTCGACTGCGCCGACCAGGCCTTTCGTTTCCACCATTCCGAGGGCTTCCTGTTGCATCATGTTACCTCCTTACGATTTCGGTGTCTTGTTTCGCCGCCCGAAGGAACCTCCGTGCGGTTTTCAATTTTATTATATCGTAGGGTCTCCTTTACTTTTTTGGCGAGTGCATGGATTTTTCATCCCGCTTCGCCTTGCACAGGAGGCGCGCTTCCCGCCGGGGAAACACAAAAAAGCACCCGTTCGGGTGCTTTTTTGTGTTTCCTCTCCGCCGTGTTGGGGCCCTCCGGCCCCGGTCCGCGCCTATCCCGTCACGGCGTCGAGCAGGCGTGCAACTTGTTCGGCCGAGACCTTCCTGGGGTTGGAGGCGGTGGTGACGTCCGCCAGCGCGGCGAGCACGATCTCCTCCTTCAGGGCTTTGATCCGTTCCGGTTTCGCGCCCCATTGCCTGAGCGTGGCCGGAATTTGCAGCGTCCGGTTCAGGCGGCCGATCTCGCGCAGGAGGTTGGATACCCCCAGGCGCACGCCGGAGGCTGGCAGGTCCAGCAATTTTGCGATGCGCTGATACTTTTTTGCCGCTGTTGTGTACGCGCCGCCGTGCGCGCGGTCCAGATCGGCGTTGAAAGCGACGACATGGGGCAGCAGCATGGCGTTGATCCGCCCGTGCGCGATATGGAATTTGCCGCCCACGGCATGGGCGATGCCGTGCGTCAGGCCCAGTCCTGCGGAATTGAAAGCCAGACCGGCCATGCAGGAGGCGTTGTGCATCTTCTCCCGGGCGAGCAGGTCGGATCCGTCCCGAAAGGCCGCGGGAAGAAAGCGGAAGACGAGCGATACGGACTTTTCGCACAGGGCGTCCGAAAAGTCGTTGGCCCCCCGGGAGACGTACGCTTCCAGCGCGTGGGTCAGCACGTCCATGCCGGCGTCCGCGGTCACTTGGGGCGGGGCGGAGACCGTGAGTTCCGGGGCGAGGATCGCCACGGGAGGCTGCAGCGATCGGTCGTCCAGCGGGTATTTGAGGCCCTGTTTCCGGTCGGTGATTACGGCGTAGTCCGTCACCTCGGAGCCGGTCCCGCTCGTGGTGGGGACGGCGAAGCATTCCCAGCGGTCGGTGTCGATCTGCAGGGCTTCCCTGGCGACGGCCCGAATGGCCTTGGCCGCGTCGATCGCGGAGCCGCCGCCCACGGCGACGATCGCCTGCGCGCCGCAGTCCCGCAGCGCCTGGACGCCGGCGGCGATCACCTCGACGGGAGGGTCGGGGACTACCTCGTCGAAGACGCAGACCCGGCAGCGGGTGAGGTGCTGCGCGATCCGGTCCGGTACGCCGAGGTCGACCATAAAGCGATCCGTCACGATCAGGACGGTTTTTCCCTCCACGCGGCGCAGGCGTTCGAGCGCGCCCTCGCCGAAGAAGATCCTGGTGCTGAAACTGAATTCTTTCACGTGGGCGCCTCCTTTTCGGGCATGCGCCGGCCGGCGGCTCCGCCCTCCTGCAGTTTTCTGTGTCCCGAGTGGGCCGCCCGGTATTCGCTGGGCGAGAGCCCCACTTTTTTCCGGAAGAGTTTGCTGAAATAGTTCGTCTCCCGATAGGAGAGCGCATAGGCGATGTTGCTGACCGAGATGTCCGTGTCCGCCAGCATGTGCTTGGCGACCGCCACTTTGCGGTCCACCACATAGGAGATGTAGTTCCTTCCGGTGATCTTTTTGAAGAGTTTGCTGAAATAAAACGGGTTCATGTTAGCGTACTCCGCCGCCTTTTCCAGCGTGATATCCTGCTTGATCTTGCGGTCGATGTAGTTGAGGATCCTCTGCATCTCGTTCGCCTCTCTGCCGAAGGCTTCGTCCTGGTCCATGGCGTCGAACAGGATATCCAGGATCTTCACGATCTGCTCGTAGGTCGCGTATTTGTTTTCCTGTCGGGAAAAACTCCGCTGATAGCGCTCCACGCAGCCGAACAGTCGGTTCTGCGTCTCCGCGCTGAACTGTTCTCCGGCCCTGGCCACCGCCGTTGTGAACAGCAGCGCGTTTTGCCGAATCACGTTTTTGTCCTGCGTGCTTTTGTGGAGCAGGTCGAGGTATTCCCTCGCCGTGTCGATGCACTCCTGGTACCGAAAACTCCGCAGCAGCCCGATCAGGCGCTCCAGGTATTCCTCCCGCTGCCCGACGCCGTCGCCTGACTGCGTGCGGCACATTGCGCTGACCGCCGCAAGAAGCCAGGCGGGCCGATGCGGCTTGAGCAGATAATCGCGGATACCGAGCCTCCACACATAGTTGGCGACGTCCTCCTTGCTCCCCGCCGATGTCACCAGGATCGGCGTGTCCGGCGCGAGTTTGCGCGCCATGGCGACCATATTGCACCGGATCAGGTCGAAGCGGTCGATGTCCGCAAGAAAGAGGTCCGCCGTGTCGTCCCGAAGGATCTGGAGCGCCTGCTCGGCTGTTTCCGCCAGGATCACCTGCGTGTTCCTGAGACCCGAGGAGAGGATCTTTCCCACGATTTCCCGTTCCAGGGCGTTTTCACAGAGTACCAGGATCCGCCGCATCCGCCGCGCCTCCTTTCAGCCGGTCCGCCGTTTATTCCAGGGGCAGGCAGAAACTGATCGCCGCGCCGGGCTGGCCGTCTCTGCGCTGGCCGATCATCAGGCCTTCGCTGCCGCTGAGCGTCTGCCGGAGCAACTGATCCGCCTCGCGCAGGGCCTTGCAGACCCCGCTGCCTTTTCCGGCGAGGGCCTCGGTCAATTCCCCGAGGGAGCGGCCGGTGTCGTTGGTGAGGATCTCAAAGCGCAGCCGCCCCTTTTCTTCTTCTGCGTTCAACTGCAGTTTTCTGGTCTTGAGGGGAGAGCCGCCGAGCCCGTCCAGAACACATTCCATGATCGAGTGGAGGATCATGAAAGGGCAGGCGGCCTGCTGGTATTCCTCCGGTACGGAGAAGGTGTATTCCAGGCCGTCGCCGAACCATGCCTTGCGGATGCGGAGCATCGCGCCGACATATCCCAGTTCTTCGCCCAGCGTGGAAACCCTCTGGCCGGCACTCGAGGCGTAGCGCATCAAATCCGCAAAATCGTAGGCCACCGCTTCCGTTTTCGCTGCATTTTCTTCGTAGGCCAGCCTCGAAAGGATGTTCATCACAAAGAAGAAAGTGTGAAGGTCCAGTGGCTGACGCCCTTCGGCCTCTTCCCGTTTTTTGAGGGTGTTTTCCAGTTCCACGCAGGCGCGCCGGAGTTCGGAGATCTGCACGTCCTTTTCCTGCAGTTTCTGGGCGAGGGCGTGGTTTGCGGATCCGGACAGGAAGGTGACGATAATATCCCGCAGCAGATTCACGGCTGCCAGGACTTTTCGGTAGGTGGTGACCTGCAGTTCCCGGTAGGTTTCCTCCCAGGCGGGATCCCTGCGCCATTCTGGCCGCTGGGGCAGGATGTAGTCCAGATCCCGTTCACTCTCCTCCTGCAGGCGGACCTGTCCGCCGAGCACCGCGCCCATATAGGTGCCGTTGACCACGATGGGGACCGCGAAATCCACCAATCCGGCGTGGCAGCGGTAGATATACGGCTGGCCTGTGATCGCGGCGTGGAGGCCGCCGTGGGCGTCGCACTGTTCGCAGCGTTCCGCAAAACCTTTGATCCGTCGCCCCATCATGCAGTGGGGCGTAAAGCCGCTGTATCGTGTGACCGGCACCCCTTTGTAATCGACCGTGACGAAAGCCAGTCCCATCGCCGTGGAACAGTTATCCTGAATGACCTGCAGGGAATCGACGTCAATCAGTTCGGATAGCGCCTTCAACTCATCCATTTCCGCCCTCCTGTCCGATGGAGTTTCCGTCCGGATCGTGCGCCTCGACGGAAGAATTGTGCCAATGGATATCTGGTGTTTTTTTCATTATGGCAAAAAAATCAGGCAATGTGAACCGGTTTTTTTTGTCTTAATGGCATCATTTTTTTGTATATCGGTTGGTTGATGATTCAACCGACGCCCCGCCTCCGCGGCGCAAAACTTCCGCGCTGCGGGGAAGGCTCGCCGGCGCGGCCTTGCATTTTGCGCTTTCGCGTGGTATCATCATGTGGTATCAAAGCGGCGCATCGCAGCAGAAAGGGGAGCCCGGCATGGAGATCCGGCCGTTTCTCGTAGAGGAATGGATGAACGAATATGAGGAGGGCGCGCGGTGGAATATCGCGGAGACCTGCGCCGACTCCGTCTCGATCGACGAATTGTTCTCGATCGTGGGCGAGGATCAGGCCGCCTTTTTCCGCGAACTGACCGCCCGCCGCATGACCTACGGCAGCATCTTCGGCGCGCCCGAATTCAAGGCGGGCGTCGCTTCGCTGTATCGCGGCATCACGCCCGATCAGATCGTGACGACGCACGGCGCCGCCGGCGCGAACCACCACGTTTTCTATTCTCTGGCGCAGCCGGGGGATCGCATCGTCAGTATCATGCCGACGTATCAGCAGTTGTATTCGATCCCCGCGTCGTTCGGGGCGGATGTGCAGATCCTCGCGCTCAAACGCGAGAACGGCTTCCTGCCCGACCTCGAAGAACTGCGCGCGCTTGTCACGCCCGAAACGAAGGGGATCTGCATCAACAATCCCAACAACCCCACCGGCGCGCTGATGGGGGAGGAGACGCTGCGCGCGATCGCGGAGATCGCCGCTTCGGTCGGCGCGTGGGTGCTGTGCGACGAGGTCTACCGCAACCTGACGCAGTCGCTCGACTACCAGCCCTCGATCGTGGAACTCTGCGACAGAGGCATCTCCGTGGGCAGCATGTCCAAGGTGTTTTCGCTCGCGGGCCTGCGCCTCGGCTGGATCGTTTCGCGCGACCCTGCGGTGATCCGGGAATGCCTGATCCACCGCGACTACGACCTCATCAGCGGCGGCGTTCTCGACGAGGCGATCGCGGGCGTCGCGCTGCGCCATGCGGACAGGCTCCTCGCCCGCAACCGGGCGCTCGTGCGTGAAAACCTTGCCGTGCTCGACCGCTGGGTCCGCAGCGAACCGCGCATTTCCTACACAAAGCCGCTGGCCGGCACCACGGCCCTGCTCGATTACGATTTCGATCTCGAGTCTTACGAGTTTTGCAAGCGCATGTATCACGAGACCGGCGCGTTCGTCACGCCCGGCGGCTGCTTCGGGCAGGAGCGGTGCGTGCGCATCGGTTACGCCTGCGACCGGACGACGCTGCAGGGCGGCCTGGCGGCGTTTTCCGCCTTCCTGCGGACGCTCGAACAAGAAAAAGGGGGAAAAGCCGAATGGCACAATTGACGCTGGAACGCGCGAAAGAGATCCTGAAGAAACATACGACGGAGCCGCACCTGTTCACCCACGCCACGGCGGTGAGCGCGGCGATGGGCGCGATGGCGCGACAGTTCGGCGCAGACGAGGAGCACTGGGAGGCCGTCGGCTATCTGCACGACGTCGATTTTGAACGATACCCCGAGGAACATTGCCGCCATGTGCGCGAACTGCTTGCGGACGAGGAGGTGGACGAGGCGGACATCCGCGCGATCATCTCGCACGGCTACAGCCGCTGTACCGACGAGTGCGAGCCCCGCAGCGACATGGAAAAGAGCCTCTACACCGTCGACGAACTGACGGGCATCGTGATGACGACGGCGCTGATGCGCCCCACGGGCATCGCGGACATGGAGGTCAAGAGCGTCAAAAAGAAGTTCAAGGATAAAAAATTCGCCGCGAAGTGCAGTCGCGAGGTCATCCTCGAGGGCTGCGAAATGCTCGGGCTCGATCTCGATCTCGTGACGCAGCGCACGATCGAAGGCATGCGCGCGCATATGGACGAACTCGGCATCGGCCCGAAGGAAGCGTAAAAAGACCCGCCCGCCTCCCCCGAACGGGAAAGGCGGGCGGGTTTTCGCCGTGCCTTGACAAGCGGCGCAGGACGTGCTATGATCGTCGCTGTTGGAAAAGTGGGAAAAGTATAACGATAAAAAGGGGAGACACCATGCCAAAGGGAAAACATGTCCTCGGGATGCCGAAAGGCAAGCACATCTTCGGCACGGCGCGCGTCGGCGACAAAGGCCAGATCGTGATCCCCAAGGAGGCGCGCAGCCTGTTCGGCATCTCGCCGGGCGACACGCTTCTGATTCTCGGGGATGAGGAAAACGGCATTCTCGTGACGAAAACGGACGTAATGAACGAGGTCGCAGTGCGGCTCTTGAGCCGGATCGGCGGCGCGAAAGACGGGAGTCAGTCGAATGAATCGTAACGCTTATGAAATCTTCGGGATCAGCGATGCAACGGCGCGGTTCGGCGAGCGGGTGCTCGCGGAGATCCGCCCCCGGTTCGACGCCATCGACGCCGTGGCCGAGCAGAACCAGTTCAAGGTGATCGCGGCGATGCAGAAGAACCGCGTCAACGCAGCCAGTTTCATCCCCTCCACGGGCTACGGCAACGACGATATCGGGCGCGACACGCTCGAACGCGTCTACGCCGACACGTTCCACACCGAGGCGGCGCTCGTGCGCGCGCAGATCGCCTGCGGCACCCATGCGCTCGCCGTGGCGCTGTTCGGCAATCTGCGCCCGGGCGACGAATTGCTTTCTCCCGTCGGCAAGCCCTACGACACGCTCGAGGAAGTGATCGGCATCCGCCCCTCGGCGGGCTCGCTTGCGGAATACGGCGTGCGCTACCGGCAGGTGGAACTGCTTGCGGACGGCTCGTTCGACTACGATGCGATCCGCGCGGCGATCAACGAGCGCACCCGCGTCGTCACGATCCAGCGCTCGAAGGGCTATCAGACCCGCCCCTCGTTTTCTGTGCGGGAGATCGGGGAACTGATCGCATTTGTCAAGGGGGTCAAGCCCGATGTGATCTGCATGGTGGATAACTGCTACGGCGAATTCGTCGAGGATATCGAGCCCTCGGACGTGGGGGCGGACATGGTCGTCGGCTCGCTCATCAAGAACCCCGGCGGCGGCCTTGCGCCGATCGGCGGCTATGTCTGCGGCACCGAGGCGTGCGTCGAGCGGGCCGCCTGCCGCCTGACCTCGCCTGGGCTCGGCCGCGAGGTGGGGGCCAACCTCGGCACACTGCCCGCGTTCTACCAGGGATTTTTCCTTGCCCCAACGGTCGTCGCGGGCGCGCTCAAGGGCGCGATCTTCGCGGCGAACGTCTACGAGCGGCTCGGATTTCCCGTCGTCCCCTCGGGCGCCGCGCCGCGCTGCGATATCATCCAGGCGATCACGCTCGGCTCTCCCGAGGCGATGCTCGCGTTCTGCCGCGGCATCCAGGCGGCCGCGCCGGTGGACAGTTACGTGGTCCCCGTTGGTTACCGGATGGCCGGCTACGATACGGACGTCGTGATGGCGGCCGGCGCGTTCGTGCAGGGCTCCTCGATCGAACTCTCGGCGGACGGGCCGCTGCGCGCGCCCTACGCGATCTACTACCAGGGCGGTCTCACGTGGCCGCACGCGAAACTCGGCGTGCTGATGTCCCTGCAGAAACTGACCGAGGAAGGGCTGGTGAAACTGTAACATGGAACAAACGGACAACGGCGGGCGCATGACCGCGCTGCTGCAAAGGGATCGCACCGTCCGGAAGATCAAGATCGCGCTGATCCTTTTCTGCCTGCTCGTTGCGGCGGTATCGCTCTGTATGGGCGTCGTGACGCTGACGAAGCCCGTTGAGGCGTATGCTCCCGCGGGGACGGATACGTTTGTGCGCACGACCGATCGGGGCGAGGAGGAATATGAGGACGAGACGGTTTGCCCCGTCGTTTTTGCAAATGCCGACGGCCTGGAAATGACGGTCAACTACTCCTATGCGGAATGGGAGGAACTCCCGGGCTTCCTCTCCGTCAAGGGATTCGTCTACGAGGCACCGGACGGCTCGCGCCTCGCGTTCCCCGCGCAGGCGGACGAAAGCGAGATCCTTGCCGCCGTCCATGATGCGCGCGCCGACGAGAGCGGCGCCGTCTTCGGCATCGCGATGGCGTTCTTCCTGATGGCGCTCGGCGTTTTCGTTATCACGTGCTTTGCGTCGTCGTTTACCGCCTACGAGCAGATCTGGTATGTCTCGATCCTTGTGCTTGCGGCCGTATTCTCGCTGCTGTTTCCCGAGGAGAGCGCCAACGGTGTCAACGGCCTGATTATCATGGCGCTTTATCTGCTCGATACGGTGCTGAACATCTCCTGCGAACTGCTGATCTCCAAGCAGAGCAAGTGGAATTTCATCGTCTCCGTGTTCGTGGAACTGACGGAGATCGTCATCTGCCTCGTGCTGATGTACCGCTTCGCGACGATGGCGACGACGCTGTTCTTCTGGCTGCCGATCGACATCATCAGTTTCATCAGTTGGCACCGCCACCCGGATCGCCAGCGGGAGGAACTCACCGAGGTGCGCGCCCTCACCGGCTGGCAGGAGGCGCTCGTGATCACCGCGATCGTGGTGTGGACGATCGTCGTCGGCAACCTGCTCACCCGCCTCGACCTCGGCACGGACTTCTTCCACGGCAACAAAACGATCGAGAACATCGTCTGCTACCTCGATGCCTGCGCTTCCGCCGTCGGCGTCGCGAACGGCGTGTTCATCCTGCTGCGCTACCGCGAGCAGTGGATCGCGTGGTACATCTCCTCGCTGCTCGAGATGGCGATCAACATCATCTCCGGCCAGTGGGCGCTGCTGCCGCTCAAACTCGGCTATCTGACGAACACGACCTACGGCTACATCAAGTGGACGCAGTATATCCGCGCGCACGGCGCCAAGATCGGGGCGAAAGCGTCCGGATGACCGTCTCCTGCAAAAATTTTGCGGGGAATGCGTTGATTTTCCAAGGATTTCGCAGTTTCGGTGCAAAAAGGGAAGTCTTCTTGTGGATTTTTTCCAAAAAGGGGAGGAAAAACGCGCCTCAAACGGCCGTTTTTCGTCCGGATCCCGCGCGGATCCAGGCCCGATCCGCCGGTAGAATGTTGACAAAACAGCGGGATTGTGATACAGTAACCCCATCGTTTTGATCTTGGTCCCGAAATCCATCTGTCGGTGAAGGGGATTGCGTCATGAACAGCGGTTCTCTCATTTTGATCGTGCTGCTTCCCGCGATTATTCGACTTTGCGGTCGACATAATGGCGCGAAAAGTCATGCACCGGAGAGAATCTGATCTTGGATCTGCTTCCCTGATACGACACGGGTTCATCACAGGAGAACGTGCAGTCGTATGGTCTGACTTTTCAGACCGTACGGCTGTTTTGTTTTAGAGAAAAACCTCGCGACAGAAAGGACGGAAACCGGCATGGAGAATATCGTGATTTTCGACACGACGCTGCGGGATGGCGAACAGTCGCCCGGGTGTTCCATGAATCTCAAGGAAAAGATCGAGGTGGCCAGATGCCTGGAACAGATGAAGGTCGACGTCATCGAGGCGGGGTTTGCGATTTCGTCGCCCGGCGATTTTGAGAGCGTGCGGGCGATCGCGGAGACGATCCGGGGCTGTACCGTGGCGTCGCTGGCGCGCGCAGGGATCGAGGATGTCGACGCGGCGTGGGAGGCCGTGAAAAAAGCCGCCTCGCCCCGCATCCACCTGTTTATCGCCACCTCTCCGCTGCACATGCAGTACAAACTCCAGATGACCGAGGAGGAGGTCCTGCAGGCGGTTTCCGCCATGACGGCCCGCGCCCGCGGCTACTGCCCGGATATCGAGTTTTCCGCCGAGGACGCCACCCGCAGCGACTGGGATTTCCTCGTCAGGGTGACGGACGCCGCCATCCGCGCGGGCGCGACCACCATCAACGTGCCCGACACCGTCGGCTACACCACGCCCGAAGAGATGCGCGACCTGATCCGCTACCTGCGCGAGCGCGTGCCGGACAGCGACAAGGCGATCTTTTCCGTGCACTGCCACAACGATCTCGGGCTGGCGACCGCCAATTCGCTCGCGGGCGTCGAGGGCGGCGCGCGGCAGATCGAATGCACGATCAACGGGCTCGGCGAGCGCGCCGGCAACACGGCCCTCGAAGAGGTCGTCATGGCGATGCGCACGCGCCCGCAGGCCTACCCCTACACGACGCACATCGATTCCACGCAGATCGCCCGCGCCAGCCGCACGGTCTACACGATCATCGGGCAGTCGGCGCCGCTCAACAAGCCGATCGTCGGGCGCAACGCATTCGCGCACGAGGCGGGCATCCACCAGCACGGCGTCATGGCGAACAAGCGCACCTATGAGATCCTCACGCCGGAGTCGCTCGGCATCCAGACCAACAACATCGTGCTCGGCAAGCACTCGGGCAAGCACGCCGTGGAGCAGCGCCTCAAAGATCTGGGCTATACGCTCAGCCGCGAGGAACTGCTGCGCTGCTTTGACGAATTCAAGGTGCTGTGCGACCGCAAAAAGACCGTGACCGACGCGGACCTCGAGGCCATCGCCTCGCAGACCGCCATCGCGGACGACAGCGCGCAGGAGAACGGCTACAAACTCGACTGGTTCTCCGTGCACACGAGCAACTTTACAACGGCGACCTGCACCGTCTGCCTGGAGAAGGACGGCGAAAAGTTCGAGGACGTCGCGCTCGGCGACGGCCCGATCGACGCAGCCTTTCGCGCGGTGGACAAAATCGTGCAGCCCGCCGAGCACAGTTTCGATATCTACAACATCCACTCGATCTCCGAGGGAAAAGATACGCTCGGCGACGTCACCGTGAAACTGACGAGCGGGAAGCGGACCTACACCGGAAAGGGGCTTTCGACGGACGTGCTCGAGGCGAGCCTGACGGCGTATATCAAAGCGGTCAACAAACTCTGTGCGGCGAGCGCGCAGGAAGCGCAAAAGGAGGCCTGACCCGTGGGAATGACGATGACCCAGAAAATCCTTGCGAAGCATGCGGGACTCGCGTGCGTCCGGGCCGGCGACCTGATCGAGGCCGAACTCGACCTGGTGCTCGGCAACGACGTGACGGCGCCCGTCGCGGTGGATGTGTTTGACGCGGCGGGCTTCGATTCCGTTTTCGATCCCGAAAAGATCGTGATCGTGCTCGACCACTACACCCCCTGCAAGGACATCAAATCCGCCGAACTGTGCAAAAAGGCGCGCGGATTTGCCAAGCGCTTCGGTATCGCGCACCTCTACGACGTGGGGCAGGCGGGCATCGAGCACGCGCTGCTGCCGGAGAAGGGGCTGGTCGCCCCCGGCGACTGCGTGATCGGCGCCGACAGCCACACCTGCACCTACGGGGCGCTCGGCGCGTTTTCCACCGGCGTCGGTTCCACCGATATGGCGGCCGGCATGGCGGCCGGGGAGAACTGGTTCAAGGTGCCCGCCGCCATCCGCGTGACGCTCACCGGCACGCTGCCGCCCTATGTCGGCGGCAAGGACGTGATCCTGCACCTGATCGGGCAGATCGGCGTCGACGGCGCGCTCTACCGTTCGCTCGAGTTTGCGGGCGAGGGCGTCGCATCGCTCTCCATGGACGACCGCTTCACCATCTCCAACATGGCGATCGAGGCCGGCGCGAAAAACGGGATTTTCCCGGTCGACGAAGCGACGAAGGAATACATCCGGAACCGGGTGCAGCGGCCGTGGACGGCCTTTGAACCCGACGCGGACGCCGAGTACGAGCGCGAGGTCGTCATCGATCTCTCCGCGCTGCGCCCGACCGTCGCGCTGCCGCATCTGCCCGAGAATACAAAGACGATCGACGAGGCGAAGGGCCTGCCGATCGACCAGGTCGTCATCGGTTCGTGCACGAACGGGCGCATCTCCGATCTGCGCTGCGCGGCCGCGCTGCTCAAGGGCAGACAGGTCGCTGCGGGCGTTCGCTGCATCGTCATTCCTGCCACACAGGCCGTCAGCCTGCAGTGCCTGCGGGAGGGCCTGACGGAGATCTTCCTCACGGCGGGCTGCGCGGTGTCCACGCCGACCTGCGGCCCCTGCCTCGGCGGACACATGGGCTGCCTCGGCGCAGGCGAACGCGCCGTGGCGACCACCAACCGCAATTTCGTCGGGCGCATGGGGGATGCGTCCAGCGAAGTCATCCTCGCGTCACCGGCGGTCGCCGCCGCGAGCGCCGTGCTGGGCAGGCTCGCCTCGCCCGAAGAACTGTAAGGAGGGAATGCCATGTTCAGCGGAACCGTCTTTCGCTACGGCGACAACGTCGATACCGACGTCATCATCCCCGCGCGCTATCTGAACGCGCCCACGCCATCGGAACTCGCCAAGCACTGCATGGAGGATATCGATCCCGCGTTCGCGTCGTCCGTACAGCCGGGCGACATCGTCGTCGGCGGCTGGAATTTCGGCTGCGGCTCCTCGCGCGAGCATGCGCCTGTCGCCATCGAGGCGTGCGGCGTATCCTGCGTGATCGCCGCGAGTTTCGCGCGCATCTTTTACCGCAATTCCATCAACATCGGCTTCCCGATCCTGGAGTGCCCGGAGGCCGCCGCCGCGATCCGAAGCGGGGACCGCGTCACGGTGGACCCGCAGACGGGCGTCATCACGGACGAGACGACGGGACAGACGTTTCAGGCCGCCGCGTTTCCGCCCTTTATCGGGAAAATCATCGAAAACGGCGGCCTTCTTGCATACCTGAAGGCTAGGCAGAAAGGATGAGGTGAGCGCCTTGGAATACAATATCGCGCTGGTCAAGGGCGACGGCATCGGGCCGGAGATCGTCTCCGCCGCGGTGCGCGTGCTCGAGCGGATCGGCGATCGGTTCGGCCACGCTTTTTCCTTCCGGGAGTATCTCGCAGGCGGCTGTGCGATCGACGCGGCGGGCGTGCCGCTCCCGCAGGGGACCGTGGAGGGCTGCCTTGCGAGCGACAGTGTGCTGCTCGGCGCTGTCGGCGGGCCGAAGTGGGACGCCCTGCCCGGCGATCTCCGTCCCGAAAAAGCGCTGCTGGGGCTGCGTTCGGCGCTCGGCCTGTTCACGAACCTGCGCCCGGCGAAACTCTATCCCGCACTGGCAGAAAACTGCCCCCTGCGCCCGGAGACCGTCGCCGGAGGCTTCGATCTTTTGATGGTGCGCGAACTCACCGGCGGCATCTACTTCGGCGAGCGCGGCCGCCGCGAGGGCCGGTACGGCCCCGAGGCCTACGATACCGAAGCCTATTCGGTGCTGGAGATCGAGCGGATCTGCCGCGTGGCCATGTCCGCGGCGCAGAAGCGCAGCGGGCGCGTCATCAGCGTGGATAAAGCAAACGTCCTTGAAACCTCCCGACTCTGGCGCGAGACGGTGCACCGCATCGCCGCGGAATATGAGGGCGTCGAGGTTGAGGATATGCTCGTCGACAATGCCGCGATGCAGCTCGTGCGCGACCCCGCCCGCTTTGACGTGGTCGTGACGACCAACATGTTCGGCGACATCCTCTCGGATGAGGCGAGCCAGATCACCGGCTCGATCGGGCTGCTGCCCTCCGCCTCGCTCGGCGAGGGGAGCCGCGGCCTCTACGAGCCGATCCACGGCTCCGCGCCGGATCTCGCCGGCACCGGTTTGGCGAACCCCGTCGCCACGATCCTCTCCGCCGCCATGATGCTGCGCTATTCCTTCTCGCTGGGCGCGGAGGCGGACGCGATCGAGCGCGCGGTGGAAAGCGCGCTCAACGACGGATGCCGCACGGCGGATCTCTCCGGCGGCGCGCCGGGGAGCCTTACCTGCGAGCAAATGACCGAAGAGATCCTGTCCAGGATTGGAAAAAAGGAGGGCATCCCGCAATGATGACCAACGGCGCTGACATTTTGATCCGATGCCTGCTCGAGCAGGGCGTCGATACCGTGTTCGGCTACCCGGGCGGCACGATCCTGAATGTCTACGATGCGCTCTACGATTATCGGGAACAGATCACCCACATCCGCACAGCGCACGAGCAGGGCGCAGCGCATGCTGCGGACGGCTATGCGCGTTCCACCGGCAGGGTGGGCGTATGCTTCGCCACTTCCGGCCCCGGCTGCACGAACCTTGTCACCGGCATCGCCACCGCGTATATGGACTCCTCTCCCGTGGTGTTCATCACCTGCAACGTGGGGAAGAACCTGATCGGCAAGGATTCGTTCCAGGAGGTCGACATCACCGGCGTCACGATGCCGATCACCAAGTGTAACTACCTCGTTACCGAGGCCGACCAGATCGCGGACGTCGTGCGCGAGGCCTTTGCGATCGCGCGCAGCGGACGCCCCGGCCCCGTGCTGATCGACATCCTGAAAAACGCCACCGCCGCGCAGGCGGAATACGTCCCGCTGCCGCGCAGCATGCATCACACGCAGGGCCGCCTGCAGGCGTTGATCCAGCGCGCAAGCCACGATCTGCGTCCCCCGGAGCCCGACAGCAGCGATATCGAGCGCCTTGTCGAGATGATCGCGGAATCCGAAAAACCGCTGCTCATCTGCGGCGGCGGCGTGGTGCGCGGCCGCGCCCAAAAGGAATTCGAGGAGTTTGCGGCGCGCATGGACGCCCCCGTGGCCATCACCGTGATGGGCGCCGGCGGGTTCAAGGGCCGCAATCCGCTCTCGGCCAACATGATCGGCATGCACGGCTCGCAGGCGAGCAACATGGCGGTGGACAACTGCGACCTGCTGATCGCGGTGGGCTGCCGGTTCTCCGACCGCGTGGCGCTCGATCCCGAGAGTTTCGCCGCGCAGGCCAAGATCGTGCAGATCGACATCGACCGCTCGGAGATCAACAAGAACGTCAAGACCGACCACCACATCATCGGAGACGCCGCCACGGTGCTCGAGCGGCTCAACGAGCGGATCCCGAAATATCGCCACGATGCGTGGAAGCAATACGTGTTCTCCTTCCCGACGGAGACAGAGTATTCGCTCTCCGGCGAATCGCTCACGCCAAAGCAGATCACCGACGCGATCGCGCGGATCGCCCCGTGGGACAGTTTTGTCGCCACGGACGTCGGCCAGCACCAGATGTGGGCGGTGCAGCACCTGCACTACGAATATCCGGGGCAATTGCTCACCTCAGGCGGTTTCGGCTCGATGGGCTTCGGTCTCGGCGCCGCGATCGGCGCGCAGGTCGGCCATCCGGACAAGACGGTGCTGCACATCACCGGCGACGGCAGTTTCCGCATGAACTGCAACGAACTCGCCACGGTGGCCTACTACAACCTGCCTGTCATCACGATCCTGTTCGACAACCGCACCCTCGGCATGGTGCGCCAGTGGCAGACGCTGATCTATGATCACCGCTACTGCGAGACGGATATCGCCGTGGAGCCGGACTACGTCAAACTGGCGGAGGCATACGGCCTTTCCGGCCGGCGCGTCTGCCACGTCGCGGATTTCGAGGACGCGCTGCGCGAGGCGCTCGCATGCGGACACGGCTATGTGATCGACTGCGTAATCGACATCGACGAAAAAGTGCGGCCGATGGTCAACGGCGGTGCCCGGATCACCCAATTCCTGATCGATTGAGGAGGTGCGCGATGGAAAAGAAACGGTATACGCTGGCGGTCCTTGTGGATAATTCCGTTGGCGTTTTGAGCCAGGTCTCCCGCCTGTTTTCCCGCAAGGGATACAATATCGAGTCGCTCGCCGTGGGCACGATCGAAAACCCCAACATCAGCCGCATCACGATCGAGGTGCTGGCGGACGGCGACGACCAGGTCACGCTGCTGTGCAACCAACTCGGCAAACTGCTTCCGGTCCACTCTGTCAAACTGCTCAAGACGAACCACGCCATCCGCCGCGAACTGGTGCTCGTCAAAGTGCAGGCTGCAACGAGCGAGGCCCGCAGCGAGGTCATCCAGATCGGCTCGATCTTCCGCGCCTCCGTCATCGACGTGGCGCCCGAGTCGATCACCGTGGCGGTGATCGGTCAGGAGGAGAAGATCGACGCTTTCTGCCGCCTGCTGGAGAAACAGGGCATCCTCGAGATGGTGCGCACAGGCGTGATCGCGCTGGAGCGCGGCAACTTCACGATCGACGAAGAGACCAAGGAAAAGGGCGAGTTCAACTACGGCAAAAACGTCCTTTGAGCGATACCCGTTCTGAATATCCACAAGAAAAAAGGAGATTGATTGTCATGGCAAAAATGTATTACGAGCAGGATTGCGACCTCAACTATCTCAACGGGAAAACGATCGCTGTGATCGGCTACGGCTCGCAGGGCCACGCCCACGCGCTGAACCTGCGCGATTCCGGCTGCAAGGTCATCCTCGGCCTGCGCCCGGGAAAAAGTTGGAAGAAGGCCGAAGAGGACGGTTTTTCCGTCTACACCGTCGCCGAGGCGGCAGAACAGGCCGATATCATCATGATGCTCGTCAACGACGAGGTCGCCGCGTCCGTTTACAAAGAGTCCGTCGCGGACAATTTGACCGCCGGCAAGGCGATCGCCTTTGCACACGGCTTCAACATCCGCTATCAGCAGATCGTGCCGCCCGCAGACGTGGATGTCTTCATGGCCGCGCCCAAGGGCCCCGGACACACCGTGCGCAGCCAGTATGTCGCGGGCAAGGGCGTGCCGTGCCTCGTCGCCGTGGAACAAAACGCCACCGGCAAGGCGCTGGAGATCGCGCTTGCCTATATCGCCGGCATCGGCGGCGCGCGCGCCGGTATCATGGAGACGACCATGCACGACGAAACCGAAACCGATCTGTTCGGCGAGCAGACCGTTTTGTGCGGCGGCGTCGTCGATCTGATGCAGTGCGGCTTCGAGGTGCTCTGCGAGGCGGGTTACGCCCCCGAGAACGCTTATTTTGAGTGCATCCACGAGATGAAACTCATCGTCGACCTCATCAACAAGGGCGGCATCGCTGCCATGAACTACTCCATCTCCGATACCGCCGAATACGGTGAATATGCCTCCGGTCCGCGCGTGCTGCCGCACGAGGAGATCAAGGCCAACATGCGTAAGGTCCTCGCGGACATCCAGGACGGCAGTTTCGCCGGCCGCTGGATCGCGGAGAACCGCAACGGCCGCACCTTCTTCAACTCCAAGCGCGCCCAACTTGCCCAGCATCCGATGGAAGTGATCGGCAAGCAACTGCGCGACAACATGCTCTGGAAAGACAGCGCCGACGGCGACAAGGGCCTCGACAGCGCCTCGAACTGACTGCCTCCGGCCCTTTTCCCCAAGCGCGATCCCAGCACAACAGGAGGGAATCTGATGCGTTCCGACCAAGTGAAAACCGGCGTGGAGCGGACCCCCAACCGCAGCCTGCTCTATGCCCTCGGCTTTACCGATGAGGAACTGGAGCGGCCGCTTGTCGGCATCGTGAGTTCCTATAACGAGATCGTCCCCGGTCACATGAACATCGACAAGATCGCGCAGGCCGTAAAGGACGGCGTCCGCGCCGCGGGCGGCACGCCGATCCTGTTTCCGGCCATCGCGGTCTGCGACGGCATCGCCATGGGCCACATCGGCATGAAATACTCCCTCGTGACCCGCGACCTCATCGCGGATTCCACCGAAGCGATGGCGCTGGCCCACCAGTTTGACGGTCTCGTCATGATCCCGAACTGCGATAAGAACGTCCCGGGCCTGCTGATGGCGGCGGCGCGGCTCAACATCCCCACGATCTTCGTCTCCGGCGGCCCGATGCTCGCCGGACGCCTTTCCGACGGCCGCCGCACCTGCCTCAGCCACATGTTCGAGGCCGTGGGCGCCTACCACGCGGGCAAACTCGACGAGGCCGGCGTTGCGGAATACACCGAGAATGCCTGCCCGAGTTGCGGCAGTTGCTCCGGCATGTATACGGCCAACTCCATGAATTGCCTCACTGAGGCGATCGGCATGGCGCTGCGCGGCAACGGCACGATCCCCGCGCCCTTCTCCGCGCGCCTGCGCCTCGCCAAGCACACGGGCATGAAGATCATGGAACTGATCGAGGCCGATCTCAAGCCCCGCGACATCATGACGGCGGCGGCGTTCCACAATGCGGAGACCGTCGATATGGCGCTCGGCTGCTCGACAAACACGATGCTCCACCTGCCGGCCATCGCCCACGAGGCGGGGGTGGCGCTCGATCTCAACATGGTCAACGAAATCAGCGAAAAAACGCCGAACCTTTGCCACCTCGCGCCCGCTGGTGATACCTTTATGGAGGACCTCGACCGCGCGGGCGGCGTTTGGGCGGTGATGAAGGAACTGACAAAGGCGGGCCTGCTCGACACGTCGCTGCCGACCGTGACGGGGAAAACCGTCGCGGAGAATCTGGCGCAGGCCGTCAACCGCGATCCCGCCGTGATCCGCCCGCTGGAGGAGCCCTATTCCGCCACGGGCGGCATCGCCGTGCTCTACGGCAACCTCGCGCCGGACGGCTGCGTCGTCAAGCAGAGCGCCGTCGTGCCCGAGATGATGCGCCACACCGGCCCTGCGCGCGTGTTCGATTCCGAGGAGGATGCCATCGCCGTGATCTACGCCGGCGGCGTCCGGCCGGGCGACGTGGTGGTGATCCGCTACGAGGGCCCGAGGGGCGGCCCGGGTATGCGCGAGATGCTCAACCCCACCTCCGCAATCTGCGGCATGGGGCTGGGCGAGAGCGTCGCCCTCATCACGGACGGGCGCTTTTCCGGCGCCACGCGCGGCGCCTCGATCGGCCACGTGAGCCCCGAGGCGGCTGCGGGCGGCATGATCGCGCTCGTGGAGGAGGGTGACCGCATCTCCATCGATATCCCCGCCAAAACGATCGAATTGCAGGTCCCCGAGCAGGTGCTTGCGGCCCGCCGCGCCGCATGGGTCCGCCCTGAGCCGAAGATCCAAACCGGATACCTCGCCCGCTATGCGAGGCTGGTCAGTTCCGCGGACAAGGGGGCCGTTCTGTTGTGAAGGGGCGCGATTGCGCGGCTGCCGGCCTGCCGGAGGAACTGATCCTCTTCCGCCAGCCGCCGGACTCGCTGTTTGCGGCGCTGTGCGCGCCGACAGAGGAGGGAATCCCTTCCTCCGCGGCGCTGCGGGGCCTGCTCGATCTGGCTGCCGAACGCGATTGGCAGGGCGACCTGTGGCACTGCTTTCTGGCGCTGACGCTGGCGCTGTCGGAGAATCCCTTTTCCCTCGACCGCGAGCGGCGCGAAGGGGAGCGGGACAGCCTCTGGCGGATCGCCCTGCAGGATATGGAGCGGTTTCGCGCCCTGTTTACCCTCGAATGGGCGGGCCCGATCGCAGCCGAACTGCGCATGTTTCGCCGCGCTGCGGATGAGACTGTAAAGGTCGATCCGGTTACAGAACTGGCGGCCGATCTCGCCGCCGCGCCTTCGGCGGAGGCGATGCTCGGGTCCCTCTGCGCATGGTACCGGCGGCATGGCGTCGGCATGCTCGGGCTCGGGCAACTGTTCCGCCTGCGGGAAGGAGCGCTCGTCTCCATCGACCGCCGGCGCGATGTGCGCCTCGACGACCTGATCGGCTACGAGGAGCAGAAGCGTCTGCTGCGCGAGAACACCGAAGCGTTTCTGGCGGGGCGCAGCGCGAACAACGTGCTGCTCTACGGCGACGCCGGCACGGGAAAATCCACGAGCATCCAGGCACTGGCCAACGAATACGGCTCGCAGGGCCTGCGCATCGTGGAACTGTACAAGGAGCAGTTCGATTGTATCCCCGCGCTGCTGACGCAGATCAAGCGGAGAAACTATCGGTTTCTGGTGCTGCTCGACGACCTTTCCTTCGAGGAAAGCGAGGTCGGCTACAAGCGCCTCAAAGCCGTGATGGAAGGGGGCGGGGAGGCCGCGCCCGAAAACGTTCTGTTCTATGCCACCTCCAACCGCCGCCACCTGGTGCGGGAGATCTGGGCCGACCGCAGCGACATGCAGCACGACGGCGACATCCATCGCTCGGACACCATGGCGGAAAAACTTTCGCTCTCGGGCCGGTTCGGGCTGCAGATCTTTTATCCCGACCCGAGTTTCGAGGAGTATCAGACGATCGTGCGCCGCCTCGCCGAGCGCAGCGGCGCGCCCGCGCTGCCGCAGGAGGAACTGCGCGCGCTCGCATCCGCATGGCAGGTGCGGCGGGGCAGCCGCAGCGGCCGCACGGCGCGGCAGTTCGTCGACGATCTCAGCAGCCGCCGCGCGGCGGAAACGGCAGGGGGAAACGGCGATGCGGGCGCCGGATAAGCCGGAACCGTGCCGCGGCGCCGAACGGCGGCGCAAGGCCGAAAATCGTTCGCATACCGGTCGGACCTGGAAAAGCCGTAACGCCTGCAAAACAACAGGAGGAAATGACCATGGAAATCAAAGTGACCCGAACGGCAGCGCCCGGCGCGCTGCCGCCCGCCGACCGTCTGGGGTTCGGCGAAATTTTCACCGATCACATGTTCGTGATGGATTACGACGCCGGGATCGGCTGGCACGACGCGCGCATCGTGCCCTTTGCGCCCATTTCGCTGTCCCCTGCGGCAAGCGTGTTCCACTACGGCGCCGAGGTGTTCGAGGGGCTCAAAGCCTACCGCTGCGCGGACGGCGGAGTGCAGTTGTTCCGCCCGGCGGAGAACGTGGCGCGACTCAATACCTCCTGCGAGCGCATCGGCCTGCCGCAGCTCGACCCCGACGAAGCGCTCGAGGCGATCTTGCGGCTGGTCGAACTCGACCAGAGATGGGTGCCAAACGAGCGGGGCACGTCGCTTTATATCCGGCCGTTCGTGTTTGCCGTCGACCCCAATTTGAGCGTCCACGGCGCGCAGAAGGCGATGTTCGTTATCATTCTGTCGCCCTCCGGCAGTTACTACAGCGGCGGCCTCGCGCCCGTTCGCATCCTGCTTGAGACCGAGGATGTGCGCGCCGTGCGCGGCGGCACCGGCTACATCAAGTGCGGCGGCAACTACGCCGCCAGCAACCGCGCGGGCGACCGCGCCATGCAGAGCGGCTACGACCAGGTCCTGTGGCTGGACGGCGTCGAGCGCAGATACATCGAGGAAGTCGGCGCGATGAACGTCATGTTCCAGATCGACGGCACGGTCGTCACGCCCGCGCTGCTCGGCTCGATTCTGCCCGGCATCACGCGCAAGTCCTGCATCGAGTTGCTCCGGCGTTGGGGCGTGCCCGTCGAGGAGCGGCTGATCTCCGTCGACGAACTGATCGATGCCGCACAGAGCGGGAAACTCGAGGAGGCGTGGGGCACCGGGACCGCTGCTGTCATTTCGCCGATCGGCGTGCTCGGCTACCGCGGCGAGGATTACACCGTACACGGCGGCAAGATCGGCCCGACCGCGCAGCGGCTCTACGACGAGATGACCGCCATCCAATGGGGAGAAAAACCCGATCCCTGCGGCTGGATCTGTCCCATTCCCCGAAACGGGGCGTAACGTTCTGCGCGGAAAGAAACAGCGCGGCGCCGTTTCTGAGCGCGCCAAGGTTCGATTTTTGTGTAAAACAGCCCCCGCCGGTCCTTTCGGTCGGCGGGGGCTGTTTTTTCGGCGGCCTGGCAGTTGCGGCGCTTTTCGGCGCTAGATCCAAGCCATATAGAGCCACGTCATCAGGGGCATGGTGGCGATGCACACCAGCGTGGTCATCACGTTGATGGCGCCGGCATACGCCGGATCGGTTCGGTGCAGTTGGGCCAGTTGGGTCACCATGGCGGCGCTGGGGGTGATCACGGCCATAAAACTGATATAGAGGATGGTTTTGCCCTCCGGCACCCATCCGGCCAGACCGGAACATTTGAAAAGCGCCAGGATCAGCAGCGGGGTCACCGCCATCTTCAGGGCGGTGACGAAATAGAGGCGTTTGCCGGTCAGCACCCGCTTCCAGTTTACGTCGGCCAGCAGCATCCCGATCATCATCATGCTCAGCGGCCCTACGGTGCCGGAAAGTTGCCCGAAGGTCTCCAAAAGCAGCGGCGGCAGGCGGATGCCCGCGACCAACAGCAACAGCCCTACAGCGACGGCGATCAGGTTCACGTTGGTGAAGAGTTTTTTCCACGAGATGCCGCGTCCCCCGCCGATGAGGCAGTTGGCGTGCGTCCAGAGGAATACCAGTTGCACAAACATGAACGCGCTGGCGTAGATCACCCACTCATCGCCCAGCACGGACATCACCAGCGGGACGATGAGGTTCCCCGTGTTGCCGTACATGATGGAAGCGCGCTCCACGGGGTTGAGGCCCAACCATTTTGCATACAGCCGGGTCAGCGCCATCAGCACGAAGTTCACGGCTACGGCGACGCCCACCGCCAGAAGAAAGCCGTTGCGGATCTCTTCGGTAAATTCGATTTGGAACGATTTGAGGATCACGCAGGGGATGACCAGATAGATGACGATCACGGAGAGCACGCGGCTGTCTTCCGCCTTGAGCAGATGTGCTTTCACCAGCAGAAAGCCCAGCGCCATCATCAAAAACAGCGCGGCGATCTGAAACAGCAGCAGCGTGGCGATCATATGGACCAGGCTCCTTTTCACGGGCGGGCCGCACGGCGCGGCCTTTCCGAAAAGCATCTGTGCTTATCCTACCGTTCCTTTCCCGGAAAGTCAACCCGCAGAATGCACCCTTTCGCGCAGCCGGACGCGTCTATGCCTTGATCGGAAAGAAAAACCATGTTACAATAATCGGCGAACGGGTGCCTGCGGACATCCCGCCGAAACTCGAACGCGGCGTTCCCGGAAATCCGCCGCCGGAAAACCGAATGTGAGGAGCAAATCGCATGGACCGTCCAAACACCGTCGAACTGCTGTGGGAGCATCCCGAAATCTTTCGCATTGAGATCCCGATCCCCGAGAACCCGCTGAAAAGTTTGAATTGCTTCGTCGTCCGGCAGGGGGAAGAGGCGCTGGTGATCGATACCGGCTTCCGCCGTCCCGAGTGCGGGGCGGCCTTTTTCGGCGGCCTGCGGGCGCTGGGCGTCCGCCCTGAGCGCAGCACCCTTTTTTTGACGCATGTGCACGGCGACCATACGGGGCTGGCCGTGCAGGCGGAGGAGATGGGCATGCGTATCTTGATGGGCCGGCTGGATTACGGACGCCTGCGCGATTCGATCGAAGGGGACTCCTGGACGGCGGCGGAGGAACTTTTTCGCTCCCATGGCTTCCCCGAGGAGGAACTGGCGCTGCAGCGGGGCAGCAACCACGCCCGCCTCTATGCCGTCAAGCGTATGTTTCGGGCGCAGTTGACAGAGGACGGCGACCGCTTTTGCGTGGGCTCGCTGGAGTTTACCTGCGTTTGGACGCCCGGCCATTCCCCGGGACACATGTGCCTGTATCTGCCGCAGGAGAAACTGCTCTTTGCGGGCGACCATATCCTGTATGACATCACGCCGAACATTTCGATCTGGGTGGGCGTCCGGGATCCGCTCGGCGATTATCTGAAGAGTTTGGAGGCCGTCTCTCGCCTCGAGGTCGTGCGCGCTTTTGCCGCGCACAGGGAACAGGGCGAATTTTTGCCGCGCATCGAGGAACTGAAGCGCCATCACCGGATCCGCTTGGAGGAGGCGTATCGGGTCCTCGCCGAACGGGAGGGACAGACGGCCTATCAGGTCGCGCAGAAGATGACGTGGTCGATGCACGGCCTGCCGTGGGCGCAGTTCCCGCCGGGGCAGAAGTGGTTTGCGACGGGGGAGGCCGCGTCGCACCTGATCCGCCTGGTCGAGACCGGCAGGGCGGGGGAGACGCTCGAGAACGGCCTGCGCCTTTACAGCGCCCGCGCCTGACCGGGACGGTCCGCCGCGCGGATGGGGATCCCGTCCGCGTGGCTTTTGTGTCGGCCGGTCTCCCGCGGGAAACAAAGGGCGTGCGGCGACGCCGCCCAAGAAAAGGAGAACCTCGATGGAGTGGTTGACGCTCGGCTTGTTTTGCGCGGCGCTGCTGGGCTGCCTTGCGCTGGATCTTTCGACCCTGTATGCGCTTGTGATCGGGCTGGCGCTGTTCCTGCTTTACGGAAGGCGTAAAGGGTATCCGTGGCGCGAATTGGCGCAGATGGCGCTCGAGGGCGTCCGGGCGGTCAAAAACATCCTGATCGCGTTTTTTCTGATCGGCATCCTGACCGCACTGTGGCGCGCGGCGGGGACGATCCCCATGATCGTCTGCTATGCCGCGGCGCTGATCCGCCCGCCGGTCTTCCTGCTGATGACGTTTCTGCTCAACTGCGCTGTCTCGGTGCTGACAGGCACCTCTTTCGGCACGAGCGCGACGATGGGCGTCATCTGCGCGACGATGGGGGCGGCGATGGGCGTCGATATCCGCCTGGTTGGCGGCGCGGTGTTGGCGGGCGCCTTTTTCGGGGACCGCTGCTCGCCGGTTTCCACCAGCGCGCTGCTGGTCGCACAGTTGACCGGCACCGACCTGTTCGACAACATCCGCCGCATGGCGCGCTCCGCGCTGGCGCCGTTTTTGCTTTCCTGCGCGATCTATGCCGTGCTCGGGCTGTTTTCTGCCCCTGCGGGCGAGCCGCCAGACCTGCGCGCGCTCTTCGGTAGGGCGTTTGTGCTGCATGCCGCCGCGCTCATTCCCGCAGCGGTTATCCTGCTGTTTTCCGCGCTGCGCCGCAATGTCAAGATCGCGATGGCGGCGAGCATCCTGTCCGCCGTGCCGCTGTGCGTCTTCCTGCAGCGGATCGCGCCCGCGGAACTGCTTTGCATCGCGCTCGCGGGTTTTCGTACCTCGGACGCCGAGGTCGGCGCCATGCTCAACGGCGGCGGCGTGGTGTCCATGCTGCGGGTGGCGGGGATCGTGTGCCTTTCTTCGTCCTACTCGGGCATCTTCCGGAAGACCGGCCTGCTGGATGGGGTGAAAAGCGCGATCGGTTCTCTTGCGGACCGGACGACCCCTTTTGCCGCGCTGCTCTGCACCTCAGCCGCGGCGAGCATGATCGCCTGCAACCAGACATTGGCCGTGATGCTGACACAGCAGCTTTGCGGGGAGAAGAACGCCGATCCCGCCGCGTTTGCGAACGACCTGGAGGATACGGCCGTCGTCGTTGCGGCGCTGGTGCCGTGGTCGATCGCGGGAGGCGTGCCGCTTGCAGCCGTGGGCGCGCCCTCCTCTGCGATCCTGTTTGCGTGTTATCTGTATCTCCTTCCGCTGTGGCGGCTGGCGGGGTCGCTGGCGAAAAAGCGCCGCGCCGCGCGCCGGACGTCGCCCGGATAAGGCGCGCGATAGCGGGAATGCCGCGGGGACAAAAAAGCAGCCCGATCCGGTCGGATCGGGCTGCTTTTGGCATTTGAAGCGCGCGGCGCGCCTTAACGGATGGGATAGAGGAATGTCATGCCGTCGGTTTCGCCGGTCAGCATCTTGTGCAGATCGGTGATCAGATTCCCGACGATGTCGGTGGCCTGATAGAGGTATTTGCCGGTGCACCAGACGTTTCCCTCCTGCACGGCCTTGAAATCGCCCAGCAACTCGCTCTTGTCCAGCAGTTGCGCAACGGTTTCGAGCGGCTCGTCGATGGCGGAGTTGTAGATCAGATAGTCGGCATTCGCCGCCTCGCGGTAGAACGCCTCCATCGTGACGGTCATGGTCGCGTTTTTGCTGTCCTCTTTCGTCAGATCGTCGAAGACGTAGCGGCCGCCCGCGATCTCGATCATCCGCGCGAGGTAATCGTCGGAGGTGCGCACCACGGCGCGCCCGTCCGAACTGATGTAGAAGAACCCCACGGTTTTTTCGGTGTTGGGGAAATCTTTGAGTTGCTCGATCACGGCGGCCTGCGTCGCAAAAAAGGCATCCGCTTCCGCTTCCTTGTCGAGCATCGCGGCGTAGAGGCGGACCCATTCGGTGCGCCCGAGCGGATGCTGCTCATAACTGGAGCGCTCGACGAAAACGGGGATCCCCAACTGCTCGAGCATCTCTTTCACCTTCGGGGTGTGGTAGATCATCGTGGACTCGATGGCGATGTCGCAGCCGGTCTTCGTCAGCAGTTCGTAATCGGGCTGGCTGTATTTCCCCGCAAAGCGGATGTCGCCCGCCTCCATGGCTTTGACGGCGTTCTCGATATACCAGCCGTTTGCCTGCGTGCCGGAGAGTTTGATGGTGTCGAGCGCGTCGAGCGCATCGAAGAGCGCCATGGCGGAGGTGGCGGCCAGATAGACGGTGTCGATCGGCTGATACAGCGGGACGATCCCTTCCTCCAACCCCTGCGGGAGCTGCTTGCCTTCCGGGATCAAAAGGTAGCGGTCCGCCTCGCCGATGCGCAGCAACTTATAGCCGCCCTCGTAGTAATCCACCGCAAACTCAGTGGCGTACTGCTTCTGCATGGAGGACAGCAGGGAGAGGGAACCCCACCGCGGCGCATCCCCGTTGTCCGCGGCGGATTGGCTCGCAGCGGGCGCCGGAGCGGCGCCGCAGCCCGCGGCCGTCAGCAGCAGGCAGCAGGCAAGAAGGAGGGCAGCGATTCGTTTCATGGGCGATCTCCCTTTTCTGAGGCGGTTACTTGGCGGCGATCGTGGCGGAATCGAAGTTCAGCGTGTAGTCGATCTCGTGAGGCTGGCTCATGGCGACGGTGTCGGCCTTGACCGCCAGGCGCATATCGAACGCGCGCACGGGGACTTCAAACGTCGAGTTGCCGTCCGCGTTGATCGGGAGAAGTTTTTCGCCGTCTACGATCATGTAGTCATAGTTCGAACTGCTCCACTCGAGCGTGGCGGTCGCTTTCCCGTCCTTCACGGTCATCGCGGCGGGGGAAGTGACCTTCGCCTTGCCGCTGCCGCCTTCCAGCGCGACCTCGACCGTGTATTCGCCGTCGGCGAGCGCGAGGCTCTCCGCCGTCACAAGGACGCTCTCATCGAAGGCGTCGATCGGCAGGGAGGCTGCGCGGAACGCGAGTTGGCGGGCGTACCACTTCTCCTTGTTCTTGCTGAAGGCCGCACATTCCACCTCGGCGTCGAGCGCGTCGATCGGGAAGAGGAAACTGTTGGTGCCCTCCGCGTTTTCGACCGCCTTGATCCACTGATCCTCGCCGGCGGCGACGGCTTCCTCAGGCGTTCCGGGGAAGAGGTAGGGATAAGTCTTGCTGCTCATCGTCAGCAGGACGTTGAACGCGCCGTCCTTGACATGGAGTTCGGCGCTCGTGATTTTGAACATCGAGGAACTGCAATTGACCTCGATCGGGTAAGTGCCCTCTTTGACCTGGTTGGGGTAGATGGGGGACATGCCCTCCTCGAGGACGCTCTCGACGGTCGTCATTTCGGAGGCACCGGCGATTTGCGCGTTTTCGGCGGGAGCCTCGGAGGAAGCGGGAACCTCGGAGGAGGCGGGGGCCTCGCTGCTTGCGGGGGCGCTTTCGCTGCTTGCGGGGGCGCTTTCGCTGCTTGCGGGGGCGCTTTCGCTGCTCGGAGCGGGCGCGGCGGAGGAGGCGGACGTGCTGCCGCAGGCGGCTGCGCCGAGCAGCATGGCTGCGGCCAAAATCAGAGCGAGTACGGTTTTTTTCATAAAATCCACACTTTCCGCAAAACGGCCCGGAGAAAACCGGGCCGTTTCACTTTGTAATTCTATGGACAGCGCAGGGGCAGATCAGCCGATCTGATCCACGGCGGCCTGTGCGTGTTCCACAATCATGGCCTGAATGCCTTCGAGTTCGCCGAGGCCGCGCAGGATGCATTCGACCTCGTAGCCCGCGCCCTCAAAGATGCTCTTCCAACTGTCTTCTTCGTCGCCCGCCATGTCGTTGTTGGCGTGGTCGCCGGCCACGATCATGAGCGGCTCGAGCACGACGCGGGTGTAATTGCCGGCCTGGACGGCCGCGAGCACGTCTTCGACGCTCGGGGTGGCTTCGACGGTGCCGACGAAGTAGTTCTTCGCGCCCTTGCCGTCAAGGACGGTCTGCATCTTGGCGTAGACGCCGTTCGAGGCGGCCTCGGTGCCGTGGCCCATGAAGCAGATGGCGGTGTTGCCGTCGTCATACTCCTTGGTGGCTTCGACGATGATGTCGGCCACGCGGCTGAAGTCCTCGTCGCTGTTCAGCAGCGGGGAACCGACGACGA
>Ga0079305_1000757_pt1 | contig 58911 bp, 45 predicted proteins | sample LMS_cellobiose_e_FD_79183 | JGI IMG/M metagenome (GOLD analysis project Ga0079305, IMG submission 79183) | Rumen-fistulated moose microbial communities from Alaska, USA - LMS_cellobiose_enrichment | ecosystem: Host-associated > Mammals > Digestive system > Stomach > Rumen fluid ...
TAGTCGATGCCCCAGCGGGCGTATTGCAGGGCATCCTGGTATTCATGGCCGAAGCTGCCCGTGCGGCCGGCGCAGGTCTTGCGGCCGGCATCGGAGTAGATGCCCAGTTTCAGTCCTTTGGCGTGTACGTAGTCGGCCAGGGCGGCTATGCCCGAAGGAAAGGTCTTGGGATCGGCCTGGACAAAGCCGTCGCCGTCGCGCTCGCCGTGCCAGCAGTCGTCCATGTTCAGGTAGATGTAGCCGGCTTCCAGCAGCCCTTCGTCCACCATGGCATCGGCCTGCTGGCGGATGAGCTCTTCACTGATTTTCGGACCGAATTTGTTCCAGCTGTTCCATCCCATCTGCGGGCTGTCGGCCAGCCCTTCCCATTTTTGCGCTGCGCTCCATCCGGGAACCAGCGTTACTGCCGCGAAAAGCAGCATCTTATTAAACAAGTGTTTCATTATCAGTGCATTATAATGGTTATTCATTGATCACTATTTCAGCCAGACAGTCATGGGACCGGTCTGGCGGTGAGCCCAGGCAAAATAGGGGATCAGGCGCAGGGTGGTGGTCTGTTCGGGATGGTCGGGCACAAAGGCCTGGGTGTCGATTTCAAGGAGACGGTAGCCCTTGCCCTGCAGATCGACCTCGTCGGTGTCGCTCTCCCAGAGAGCCTGGTCTGTCGCAGATTGGTGGAAAAATAGGTCGCGCTGCTTGAAAACAGACGTGGGCGACAGCTGGCAGTTGAGCACATCCAGGGCGTTGTCGCATTGTTCGGCACAATAGACAAGAGGACCGCATTCGACGGCGGTGAGGCCTTGGTCTGCGAGGACCTGGTCGTTGGCCTGGACTCTTCTGACCGGCATGTCAAAATAGAGGCTCACCACATCGCCTTTCTTCCATCGACGGTCGATGCTGTAGTAACCGTCGGCATCGCCCCGGGGACTGTCGGCCAGCATCTCACCATTGAGGCAGACCGACCAGGAAGGTGTCAGACCGTCGCTGTAGTGGTAGAGATCGCTGGGGACGGGCTGGTTTTTGATCCAGCCGGGTATCCTGATTTTCAATTTGAAACGGACTTCCTTTTGAGGATTGACCGTGATGTCGGTGAACGCCCCCCAGGGATAGGTGGTCTGTTGTTGGATGCCGACCTTGGTGCTTTTTAAATCGATCTCGGCTTCTCCGCCCATAAACAGGTTGACATACAGATCGTTGTCCCGTCTGGCATAGACATAGCCCGGCAGGGAGGGCAGAAAACGGCAGATGTTGGACGGACAGCAGGCGCAGCCAAACCAGGCCTGGCGCTGGTAGCCGCCATGGGAGGCCAGTGGATTGGGGTAGAAGAAACGTCCGCCGTCGAGCGATACTCCGGAAATCAAGCCATTATATAAGGTGCGTTCCAACACGTCGATATATTTGCTCTGTCCGTGGAGCAGGAACAGCCGCTCATTGAGATAGACATTGCCGATGGCCGCACAAGTCTCGCAGTAGGCGCTGGCATTGGGCAGTTCGTAGTTGCGGCCGAAGGCTTCGCCCCGGCTTGTCGCCCCCACACCGCCGGTGAGATACAGCTTTTTCGCCACGATATTGTCCCAGATCCGGTCGATGGCGGCTATGTAGGCTGTGTCGCCGGTGAGGGCGGCCACGTCGGCGATGCCCGAATACATGTACATGGCCCTGACGGCGTGTCCGACGGCCTCATCCTGCTCAAGAATGGGCCGGTGCGACTGGTTGTAGGCGCTGCGGGCCTCGGTACGGCCGCGCTGGTCGAGGAAAAAGCGCGCCTGCTGCAGGTATTTGGCATCGCCTGTGACAGTGTAGAGCTTGGCCAGGGCCATTTCGGCAATCTGATGGCCCGGCACGCGGGCGGTCTGTCCTTCCTGCAGACCGATTTCACGGCAGACACAGTCGGCATAACGGATGGCGATGTCGAGAAATTTGCGGCTGCCGGTCGCCTGATAGTGGGCGACGGCCCCTTCGACCATGTGGCCCAGGTTGTAGAACTCATGACTGAGGTCTTCGACTTTTTCCCAACGCTTCGTGCCGGCCCAACTGTGCGGTCGCCGGGGATTCATGGTGCGGGCCGTGTAGAGATATCCGTCCGGCTCCTGGGCGGCGGCCACGATGTCGAGCACGCTGTCGATATAGGCGACCAACCGGGGGTCGGGGTGGGTCTGCAGCAGGTAGGAGGCACCTTCGATGGTCTTATAGACATCGGTGTCGTCGAAAGAATAGCCTCCGACACGGTAGCCCTTGTTCTCGCTGCTGTGCATCTGGTCGGCTGCCTTGACGAAGTTGTCGTAACGGCCGGTTTCTTCACACTTGCTGAATGCCAGCGGGATGGTCACTTGCCGGGCGGCTTCCAGGCGCGGACTCCAGAAGGCATCGGAAACATGCACCTGGGTGAAGGAAACAGGCTGGAAGGGGTAGTGGGCTTTTTTCTTGTCCAGGCTGCATGAGGCAACAACTCCGGCCAGCAGCAAAGCGGCCGGCAGGAAGAGGAGGGCGGGGATTCTTTTCATGATTTCATTATGTCAGTTGTGTTGTCACGAAGATATACACATTCAGCCATTTATCAAATCAGAGTAAGACTTTTTTGCGATGATTGTTAAATAATAATCAAGTAATAATTTACCCTGTATTTGTTTTGTGTTTATATATCGCTATATTTGCTCCCTGGAAAAACACCTATGTCTAACTTTTTAAATTCAATGCTATGAAAAAGATTATTTTCATTCAAAAGCGTGTTGCCCGCTGTTTCCCAGCGGGTTGGAAAAAGGCTCTGACGGTGGCTTCGGCGGTGTTGGCACTGCCGGCCGTGCTGGCGGCCGAACCTTTCAGTGTACAGTATGCCTTCGACAGTATCGTCTCGGGTCGCAACGGTCGGACCGATCCGACGCCTTTGCCGCAGGTCGAAGGGCTGATGTTCGGCTCCTTTCGGGCCGTGCCCGGCCAGGAGGCCTGGAAGTTGGGCGCCTCCCCTTCGGCCAAGGAAGTGTTCAGTTTCAAAGGCTGGCCCCTGGCCGGACAGGGCGGCAGCCCCGACCAGTACTACGAATTCACCCTCAGTCCCGATCCGGGCCGACAGGTGCGGGTCGAAAGCATCACCTTCAAGGTGACGCGCAGCTCGACGGGTATCCGCCACTATGCGGTGCGCAGCAGTGCCGACAACTATGCGGCCAACCTGCCGGCCCGCTGGCTGGGGCAGGATACCACGGTCAAGGTGCTGGCGGGCAATGTCTTCGAAATGGCCGATGTGGAGAAGAAGAATCTGCTGCATCAGGTCGATGTCGATCAAAGCAGTAGCGGAGCGATGACTTTCCGTTTTTACGCCTGGGATGCCGAATCGGCGGCCGGCACCTTTGTGCTGGACGATGTGACGGTGGCAGGCGAAGTCCTCATGGCGGCAAGCGGCACAGACGCCTCTCCGGGGGATACCATTGTCGGCGCTTCCGATCTTTTGCTGGAAGCCTATGGCCGGGAGAGTTGGGAAAGTCGTTTCAGCTATCGCGATACGGCGGGCCTGGTGTTGACCTTTGCACAGACTGTCCAGGTGGATCGCCGGGGGGTGGATGCCGCGCTGGAAGTGTTCAACCCCAGTGAGACGGAAAGCATCACCCTGAGCAATCTCAACCTGAGCATCACGGATAGCACGGGACAGGACATCAGGGATTTGTTTACGGTGATTTGCGATCCGCTGGAAACGGTGGCTCCGCGCACCGAGGCGGTGATACGCATCCGGCTGGTGCCTAAATCTTCGGTTCAACTCACAGCGCCCCTGCCCCTGCGTCTGGGCGGCAGTTTCGAATACCGGCAGGCCGACGGGGCAGCCACATTGCGCCAGTGGCTGTATCCGTTTGTCTTGACCGCCTATCCGACAGCCCGCTACCAGATGGACTATCTGCTGCCCTGGCAGACCGATCGCGCTCTGACGCTGCGTTTGAGCAATCTGTCTGATTTTGAGGCTATGCCACTCTCAATCAGCGGAGATTCCAGCGTTCTAATGCCCGCCGTGCTGGTGACAGACACCCTGCCGGCCCATACCGCCAGGCAGTATCCGTTCCAGTTGCAGACAACTTTGGCCGAACCCCTGCCGGCCTTTTTCAAGGAGGCGGTGTCAGCGCGGTTGGCTGCCGATACGGCCACCGGGCAGGACTGGCTGACAGCGGCCCCGGCCTTCCATGTCTGGCTGCGGGAAGTGGCGATAAATGATGAGACTGAAGGCCATTATCTGTGTATGAACCTGCCGGATGGCCAGGATGCGGATGGATTTCATCCCAGCTATATCTTTACGGCCCAAGGGGACAGTTTGCCCGTCAAGCCGGCAGAGGATGCCTATCTGGCCGACTGGTATTACCGTGATTCCGTCGTTTCGTGCGGCTTGCTCGCCGTTGAGCCGGGCTGGCACTACGGTACCATCGACCTGGACCTGCCCGAAGACTCGCTTTCGGTGCTGGCGGTGCGCCGCCTGGCCGACAATGAACCGCTGCCGGCCCAAAACTACTGGATAGAAGGACGTCGTTTGCACTTGCTGGACCATGTGGCAGCAGACAGTGTGCAGTATGCCGTCCGTCTCGAAGGGCAGTGGCAGGAGGCCTCTTTCCTGACGGAAATCCACGATTCCATCTGTCTGAACAATCCTTATCTGGGCTATGGTTTTGAGTTGCCTCCTCAGGCCGAGGCCGGCGATTTCGTGTTTTGCGACACATTGTTGACCGCCCACGGGCTGGACAGCCTGGTGTGTCTGTACCTGAATGTCTGCCCCCTGCCTGAACAGCCCGGTGAAATCTTCGGCGACAGCCTGCTTATCCGTGCCGGCAACTACGAATACACCATCCGGCCGGTTCCTTCGGCCTTGTTTTATGTGTGGACGGCCTTTCCCGAGCACTGGCAGTTGAGCGGCGGAGGTGAATCGGTGGTGCTGAACATTCCTTATCCAGGCAGTGGAAGCATTTCGGTCAAGGCGGTGAACCGTTGCGGGGAATCGGCCGTGACAACCATGCCTTTGCAGGGGGTGGCTTCGGGTCTGGGCGATACGCCGGCCGGACTGTTCAGGATCTATCCCAACCCGACGGGCTCGGACTTCAGCCTGGAGACAGAGGGCATCCGTGGCAAGACGCGCATTGCCGTGTCTGACATGGCAGGCCGGCTCATCCACATGGAAGAAAAAGTCGTCGACGACAGCGACCGCATCTTCCGCTTCTCGCTTGAGGGCTATGCCGGTGGCATGTATATCATCAGCATTGTCAATGAAAACATGTCGTCGTCGATAAAAATGGAGAAAAAGTAGGATAGGGAAGCAAAAACATGTACATTTGCCCAATGCGAAACGATTCAAGCCGAAACTGTGATGAAAGGAGTTTTGTTCGCCGCCGGTCTGGGTTCGCGGCTGGGTGAATTGACCCGCCAACGTCCCAAGGCCTTGGTCGAGGTGCAGGGACAGCCGGTGATGTACCGGGTGATGGACCGGATGCGCGCGGCCGGAGTGACAGCGTTTGTGGTGAATGTACATGCTTTTGCCTCTATGGTGGAGGATGCCCTGGAAGTGTATTCGTCACGTCATCCTGACATCTCGATTGCGGTGTCGGACGAGCGCTCCCTGCTGCTGGAAACCGGCGGCGGCCTCAAAAAGATGGCCTCCTGGCTGGCGGACGGCCCCTTCCTGGTGCATAATGTGGACATCCTCACCAACCTGGATTTGCGAGGCCTGATGACTACGGCCGACCAAAATGCCTTGGCTACGCTGGCCGTGCGCCGTTGTGAGAGCGACCGTTATTTCCTGTTCAACGGGGCAGGGGTGCTCTGCGGTTGGGAAAATGTCCGCACCGGGGAACGGAAGATTTCCCGTCCCTGGGAGACGGATCTGAAACGCTACGGCTTTATGGGTATCCATTATGTGAGCCCGGAGATATTCCCATTGCTCACCGAAACGGGTGCTTTTTCCATCACGGATGCCTATCTGCGCCTGGCGGCAACCCATGAGATCCGCCTGTCAGACCAGACGGCGGCCCGCTGGATCGACATCGGCACGCCGGAGCAGTTGCAGGCGGCCGAAAAACTGGACCTTGATTGATATTAACGACGATAGCCTTATGAAGAAACATCGCCCGACAGGATGGCTCCTGCTGTCTGCCATGAGTCTGCTTGCCCTGCCGCTTTTCGCTGGACAGTTGCAGGCCCCGGCCTGGCCGGAAGTGAAAACCGAAAACTTGCCCGGTGCCCGCTGGTGGTGGATGGGCTCGGCCGTGGACAAGGAAAACCTGACTTGGAATATGGAATCCCTGCGCGGTGCCGGCATCGGCAGCGTGGAAATCACGCCGATCTATGGCGTGCAGGGCAACGAAGCCAACGAAATTCCCTATCTGTCGCCCGCCTGGATGGAAATGCTCCGACATGTCGAGCAGGAGGCCGCCCGCCTGGGCATGCTGGTCGATATGAACGGTGGCACGGGCTGGCCCTTCGGTGGACCGGACATCACGCCCCAGTATGCCGCCTCGAAGCAGTTTATCCAGCAGTATGAAATCACCGCCAAGAACATAGCCAAGCCTGGCCGCTATCCTGTCTATGACAACGTGGAAATCCCCATTGAGATACAGGACAGCCGCCAAAAGGGTATCTCGCAGCTCTCGACCCTGCTTTATGTCAGGGAGGACGGCTACCGGGACGTGCTGCCGATGAGTTATGTCAAAGACGGCGTCCTGCGCTTTGCTCCCTCTCAGAACGGCCGGCTGTATGTGCTCTACACGGGCAAGACACGCCAGGCGGTGAAACGCTCGGCCCCCGGTGGCGAGGGATTGGTGATGAACCATTTGTCGAAGGAGGCGCTGGCGCATTACCTGGAACGTTTCGACCGGGCATTTGCCGAGAGCGGAACGGCCTGGCCGCACACTTTTTTCAACGATTCCTATGAGGTTTATGGCGCCGACTGGAGCGAAAACCTGCTCGATGAGTTCAAGGCGCGGCGAGGCTACGACCTGGCCAAATATCTGCCTGAGTTCTGCGGCCAGGGCGATGCTCAGACCATCGCCAAGGTGGTTTGCGACTACCGGCAGACCATCTCCGACATGTTGTTGCAGAATTTTACCTTGCCCTGGACGGAGTGGGCGCACAGTCACGGGGTGACCACCCGCAACCAGGCACACGGCTCACCGGGCAACCTGCTGGACCTGTATGCCGCCATGGACATTCCCGAATGCGAGTCGTTCGGCTGCACACAGTTTGACCTGCCCGGCTTGAGGGTCGATAAGGACATCCGTCGCAACGATGCGGTGCCGGCCACTTTGCGCTATGCCTCCTCGGCGGCCCATGTGGCAGGCAAGCCGCTCACGTCGAGCGAGAGCATGACGTGGCTCACGGAGCATTTCCGTACCTCATTGGCTTTGATCAAGCCCGAAATGGACCTCCTGTTTGTCAATGGCGTGAACAGGGTGTTCTACCACGGGTCCACCTATACGCCCAAGGATGCTCCCTGGCCCGGCTGGCTGTTCTATGCCTCCATCATGGTCAATCCCAACAACAGCATCTTCCGCGACATGTCGGCCTTGAACGCCTACATCACACGGGTGCAGTCCTTCCTCCAACAGGGCAGTCCCGACAACGAGTTGCTGCTTTATTTCCCGATTTTCGACATCTGGGAAAAATACCGCAAGGGCAACTATGTCGCCTTTGAAATTCATAAGCTTGAGGACAAGCTGCCGCATTTTGAGGAGACGGTCGATGAGATATTGCGCCTGGGCTACGATCTGGATTATATCTCCGACAGCCAGCTGCAGCAGACCTCATTTCGTGATGGGTCGTTGCAGACGCCGGGCGGCAGCTACCGCAGCATCCTGGTGCCCGATTGCCAGGTGATGCCTTTGGAAACCTTGCAACAACTCCTCAAACTGGCCTCACAGGGTGCCCGGGTGATGTTTCTCGGACAATTGCCCGACGAGGTGCCCGGGCTGTTCCAGGCCGACGAACGCAAGGCGGCTATGAAGCGTTTGTGGCAGCAGACGGGTGTGGATGCGGCCGGAGGAGCGTTGCAAATCCATCCCTATGGCCAGGGTTGCCTGATGACGGCGGCCAGTCTGGAAGAACTGCTTCCGAAGGCCGGTCTGAGCCGTGAATCCCTGTCGGCCGACTATGGGGCCCGCCTCATCCGCCGCCGTCTGGACGACGGTAGTGTCTATTTTGTGTCCATGTTGCAAAACCGCAGCATCGACGGCTGGGTCGGCCTGGGACATGAGTTTGCCGACCTCTGCGTCTTCAATCCCATGACAGGGGAGACGGGCCGGGCTGTGACGCGCATGGAGAATGGCCAAAAACAGCTGTATCTGCAACTCCAACCCGGAGAGTCGGTCATTTTGCGCTGCTACGACAAGGCTGTGGCAGAGGCACCATTATATCCTGCTTACGCAAAAGCCGGCTTGAAAGGCAAACAGGCTGTCCGCTACGGGGAGGGTATCCCCCTGGAAGGCAAATGGCAGTTTGAGTTTACCGAAGGGGCTCCAGCTATCGACGGAAGGTTCACCATGACGGGTGATCCGACCGACTGGACCCGGTTGCCGGCCGATTCGGCCAAAGCCTATGCCGGGGCAGGGCGCTATACGCTTAGTTTCAAGCTGCCCAAAATAGCGGCCGACGACTGGTGCCTGGATTTTGGCAACGGACTCTACGAGAGTGCCCGGGTGTATGTGAACGGACAGGATGCGGGCCGGGTCTGGGCCTTGCCTTACCGGCTCAATGTGGGTCGCTTCTTGAAACCCGGCAAGAAAAACCTGATTGAGATCGAGGTGACCAATATGCCTGCCAACCGCATCGCCGATTACGACAGAAGGGGAGTTGACTGGCGTATCTTCAAGGACATCAACATCGTGAGTGTGTTCTACAAACCCATTACTTTCGATGTCTGGGAAACGGTGCCCGGTGGGCTGACGGAAACGCCCCGGTTGATGCCACTTAGAACCATAAACAATTAAAAAAAACGGAATATGGATTATATATTGAGGAACATTGCTCTGATGATGCTTGTCGGAACGTTTTGCTGTCAGGCTCAGAGCAGACAACAACGTATCGAACAAGAAGAGAACAGTTCCCGGCTCATCTGGGAAGTGAAGACTTCAAAAACGTTGGCCAAGATCAATCCGGACATGTACGGCATTTTCTTCGAGGACATCAATTTTGCCGCCGATGGCGGATTGTATGCGGAAATGGTGAAAAACCGCTCTTTTGAGTTCCCGCAGTCTTTGATGGGATGGCGCAGTTTCGGACAGGTGGAGGTGTTGACCCAGGAAGCACCTTTTGAGCGTAATCCCCATTATGCCCGGCTCCGTCCCTCGGGACATGCTCACAAAATGACAGGCCTGGAGAATGAAGGTTTCCGGGGTATGGGCTTTCAGGCAGGCAAGGAGTATCGTTTCTCTGTCTGGGCCCGCAGCGGAGCGGGGCCGCAGAAGCTAAGCATCGTACTCGTCAGTGAGGACGATCGCGAGATCGGCCGGCGCGACCTTACTATCGATGGAGTAGAATGGAAAAAATACAGCCTTACGCTGACCCCCCGCCGCACCGAATCCAGAGGTCGCCTGCGCATTCTCTACGACCGCGGCAACAGCGGCTATGCAGATGTGGAGCACATCTCGCTTTTCCCGGTCGATACGTGGCGGGGACACGAAAACGGATTGCGCCGCGACCTGGCCCAGGCGTTGGCCGACCTGCACCCCGGCGTGCTACGTTTTCCCGGGGGATGCATTGTCGAGGGTACCGATCTGGCCACCCGCTACCAGTGGAAGAACTCCGTCGGTCCGGTCGAAAACAGGCCCCTAAACGAAAACCGCTGGAACTATACCTTCGCCAATCGCATGTTCCCGGACTATTACCAATCCTACGGGCTGGGCTTTTTCGAGTATTTCCAACTGGCCGAGGAGATTGGGGCCGCCCCCCTGCCGGTCCTGAGCGTGGGACTGGCCTGCCAGTACCAGAACAACGACATACGGGCACATGTGCCCCTGGACGAGCTACAACCATATATTCAGGATGCCTTGGATTTGATAGAATTTGCCAATGGCGGACCGGACACGAAGTGGGGTTCTTTACGTGTAGAAATGGGGCATTCGGAGCCTTTCCACATGAAATACCTGGCTATCGGCAACGAGCAGTGGGGTCCCGAATATGTGGAACGTCTGGAACGTTTCGTCCAGGCCTTGCGAAACAGTTGCCCGGATATCCTGATCGTGGGCAGTGCCGGGCCGTCGGCCGCTGGCGACCGCTTTAACTATCTCTGGCCCGAAATGAGACGGCTCAAGACCGACCTGGTCGATGAGCACTACTATATGGCCCCCGACTGGTTCCTGCAGAATGCCGGCCGCTACGACGGCTACGACCGCAAGGGCCCCAAGGTGTTCGCCGGCGAATACGCCGCTCATGACAAGGAAAACGGCAAGGCCAACAACTTCAGGTCGGCACTGGCCGAGGCTTGCTTCATGACCGGGTTGGAGCGTAATGCCGATGTGGTGAGGCTGGCCACTTATGCCCCTTTGTTCGCCCATGTGGATGCCTGGCAGTGGAACCCGGACCTGATATGGTTTGACAATCTCAGGCTGTTCAAGACCCCCAACTGGTATGTGCAGCAGTTGTACGCCCGATATAAAGGCACCGATGTCCTGGCAGCCTATGGCAGTGACCGGCAGCCTCTAAGCGGCCAGCAACAGATTTACGCCTCGGCCGTCCGCGACAAAGATGGCAACACCTTGATTCTTAAGATTGGAAACTGTGGTGAAAAGTCAAAAACGATGGATATCCGTTTGTCGGGGTTGAAGCGATTCCAGCCAGTCGCCCGCCTAATTTGCTATCAGTCGAAAGACATGAATGCCGTCAACAGCCTGGATGATCCTGAGCATATCGTGCCTGAGACCGGGACGTTGGTCTTGGGCGGGACAGACTTCGTCTATGAAGCGCCGGCCCAGTCGTTCAGTGTGATAATAATTCCGCTGGATTAACGGAATAGATCAGTCTTCGCCAAAGCCTTCCTCGGTGTTGTTGTTATTATTACCTCTTTCACCCTCTTCAGGCATCTTGGGCTTGGGCGTCATGTTGCCGAAGCTGTAGGTGACGGCCAGACGGATGCGCCGTCCGCCGAACCAACCGAAGGATTCCTGCTGGAAACCGGGGCCTGAGGTCTTGGTGTTGAAGTGGAAGGAATCGAATACATCGCGGACATTGAGGTTGATGCTCACCTTGCCGATGGATTTCTTGATGCCGGCATCGACGCGATAGCCCGGCATGCGGTAGCCCTGGGCCACCAGGGTACGGGCACGATAGTCACCGCGCACCTGCAGGGTCCAGAATTTGGGCAGGGCCAGGTTGCCGATGGTGCGGGCATTCCAGGTGAAATTGCTTTCGCTGTCGCCATGGATGTTCTGGGTGGTGCCGGCCGGGGTGAAGTCCCAGCTGTCGAGCTTATAGTAGTAGAAATTGACCGTGGTGGTCAGGTCGAGGAGGTTGAACAGGCGGTTCTTGGCTACGATCTCGGTACCGGCCGAAGTGGAACTGGCCACATTGTCGAAGGTCGATTTCATGATGTTGCCGTCCAGGTAGTTGATGCGCTGGATGATATCCTCGGCTGTCCTGTAGTAGGCCGAAACCGATACGGTGTGGTATTCCCAGTTCTTGATGTAGTTCAGTTCGAAGGCATTGGCCAGCTGCGGACGCAACTGGGGATTGCCATACGAGATATTGGACGAGTCGGTGATGTTGACAAAGGGATTGAGCTGTCTGCCCCAGGGCCGCTGTGTGCGCCGGGTGTAGTTGAGCTGCAGCTCGTTCTCATTGGGCAGGCGGTAGGTGAGGAAGACGGTGGGGAAGAGGTTGAAATAGTTGTCCTTGAACCCGGCCGCTGTGGCAGGATCCTCACCGTAGGCCAGCGATTGGGCCTCGACACGGGTGTTTTCGCCACGCAGTCCTACCTGGTAGCCGAAATTGTCGATGGTGCTCGAAAAGGAAGCATACAAGGCCTGGACATCCTGGCTGTAGATGAAACGGTTCCAGAGCTGGGCGTCGAGTTGGGCGTCGGTGGCGCTGGTGCCCGACCAGGTCTCCGTGGGGCTGTCTTCACGCGAGAAGGTGCCTTCGTAGCCGGCTTCGATCTTGCCATAACCCAGGATGTTGTTGGTGTAGTCGATGCGGAGGTCCCAGTCGTTGGGCTTGATATGGGAAGGCTGCCACTGGTAGGTGTTGGCCGTGGAGGCATCGGAAAAGACTTTTTCCTGCTCATAGACGGTCTCGGCATCCCGGCCCCAGGTGTTGTAGGAACCCAGGAAGTCGATTTCATGCTCTTCGCCGAATTTGTGGATGTAACCCAGTTCGACATTGCCGCCTCTCATGTCCTGACTGGTCGAAGAGGTACGGGTACTGGAGGCAAACTGGCCGGGGATGTTGCTCAAGTAGCGGGTGGTGGTCAGTTCGTCACCGCTACCGAACATGCCGAAGCCGCCCAGGCTCAGCTCGTCTTTCTTGGTGGGCCGGTAGCTGAAACCGCCCCGGGCAAACAGGTTGAGTCCGGTGCCTTCGCCTTCGTTTTCCTGGTTGAGGAAAGTATCGTCGTCGTTGGTACGGTTGGTCCAGCCGCCGCGGGTCATGAGCCGGCGGCGATATCCCAGGCTGGCATAGAAATCGAGTTTGCCGGAGTTGTAGTTGATGTTGGCACTGGCATTGTGGCCCAGGGGGGAGCCCTTATGATAGTTGACACTGGCCTGGACGCTGCCGTAATAGCCGGCTTGGATGTCGTCCTTGAGCACGATGTTGATGATGCCGGCCGTGCCTTCTGCACTATATTTGGCACCGGGGTTGGTGATGACTTCGATGCGTTCGATGTTCTCAGCGGGCATCTGCTCGAGAATGTCGCCGCGGTTGTCGGCTGTCAGGCCCGATGCCTTGCCGTTGATCCAGACAGTAACCGACGAGTTGCCTCTCAGGGAGATGGTACCTTCGTTGTCAACCTCGACAGAAGGGATGTTTTCGAGCAAATCCGATGCAGAAGCGCCTTTGGAGGCAATGTCCTGTGCCACGTTGAAGACTTTGCGGTCGATGTCGAATCTCATGGTGGACTGCTGGCCTACAACCTGGACTTCGTTGATGAGCTTGGAATCCTCCTCCAGATGGATGCGGCCGATGTTGACCACGGTGGTGCGGACGGTGACATCGCGTTCGACGGTCTTGTAGCCCATGAAGGAGACACTTACCACATAGTCGCCGGCTTTGAGTCCTTCGATGATAAAGGCACCGGTTTCGTCGCTGGGGCTGCCGCCGGCAAATTCACCGCTTTGCTTTTCCTTGACGGACACGTTGACAAATTCCAGCGGTTCCCTGGTAGCGGCATCGTGGATGACACCTCTGATGCCGCCGGGGGCGGGGGCTGCCATGAGGCTGGTGAAAGCACTGACGAGCAGGATAATGGAAACAATTTTCTTCATCGGACGTTTGCTATGTAATTTTTGGCCGCAAAATTAGTCATTTTGGACCTATTATTTACATTAATAATAGCTTGTCTTGCCTAAAAATGATTATTTGCCGGCCTGCCTGAAGTAGTCGCAGCAGGCAGTCAGTCCGCATTGGCCGCACTGAGGCTTGCGCGCCTGGCACACATAGCGTCCGTGCAGGATGAGCCAGTGGTGGGCCAGATTGAGCAGTGATTCGGGAAAGTTGGCCAACAGGATCTTTTCGGTTTCCTCAGGCGATTTGGACTGGTGGGTCAGGCCGATGCGGTTGGCCACCCGGAAGACATGGGTGTCGACCGGCATGGCGGGTTTGTCGAAGGCACAGATGAGCATGACACTGGCCGTCTTGCGCCCTACGCCGGGCAGGCTGAGCAATTCTTCCATGGTCTGGGGTACCTCTCCGCCGAAACGCTCCGTCAGGACCTGGGCCATCTGAACCAGATGACGGGCCTTGGCGTTGGGATAGGACACGCTGCGGATATATTCATAGACAGCCTCGGGTTGGCTTGCGGCCATCACCTCGGGGGTGGGGAAGGCCTCGAACAAGGCCGGGGTGACCATATTGACCCGTTTGTCGGTGCACTGGGCCGACAAAATGACGGCCACCAGCAACTGGAACGGTGACTGGAAATGCAACTCGGTGGCGGCATCGGGCATGGTGGCGGAAAACCACTCGATCACCTGCCGGTATTTCTCTTGGCGGGTCATGAGGCGGAGGCCCTGTCGGGGCGGTTAATAGGCCGACTGGAATTCACCCAGGAAGCGGACGTCGTTCTCGGAGAACATGCGGAGGTCCTTGACCTGGTATTTGAGGTTGGTGATGCGTTCGACACCCATACCCAGGGCAAAACCGCTATAGACCTTGCTGTCTATGCCGCAGTTTTCCAAGACGTTGGGATCGACCATGCCACAACCCAGGATTTCGACCCAACCGGTGTTCTTGCAGAAGGCGCAGCCTTTGCCGCCGCAGATGTTGCAGGTGATGTCCAGCTCGGCCGAGGGCTCGGTAAATGGGAAATAGGAGGGACGCAAGCGGATCTTGGTCTGGCTGCCGAACATCTCCTTGGAGAAATATTCCAGGGTCTGCAGCAGATCGGCATAGGAGACACCTTTATCGACATACAGGGCCTCTACCTGATGGAAGAAGCAGTGGGCCCGGTAGGAAATGGCTTCGTTGCGATAGACGCGGCCCGGGCAGATGATGCGGATGGGGGGCTGGGTCTTTTCCATGACACGGCTCTGTACCGAGGAAGTGTGGGTGCGGAGGATGATGTCGGGATGCTGCTCGATGAAGAAGGTGTCCTGCATGTCGCGGGCCGGATGCTCCGGGGCGAAGTTCAAGGAGGAGAACACATGCCAGTCGTCCTCGATCTCGGGGCCTTCGGCAATGGTGAAGCCGATGTTCTGGAAGATGCGGACAATTTCGTTGCGGACAATCGACAGCGGATGGCGGGTGCCCAGGGGCAGGGGATAGGCCGAACGGCTGAAGTCGAGGTCTTCCTGGGCGGTCTGCCGGGTGTCGAGCGCAGCCTTGAGCTCGTTGAGGCGGTCCTGGGCGGTGTTCTTGAGCTGGTTGAGCTTCATGCCCACCACCTTCTTCTGGTCGTTGGAGACTTCGCGGAAATCGTTGAACAGGGCGGAAATGCTGCCCTTCTTGCTCAGGTATTTGATGCGGATCTCTTCGAGTTCTTTGCTGTCTTTGGGCTGCCAGGCAGCCACTTCGTCCAATATCTTCTGAATCTTGTCTAGCATCTCGTAGTCGATTGAATTAGGGTTTGCAAAGATACGGCTTTTTCTTTATTTTTGCTCTAATTTTTCAGGCAGATTCATGCAGCACAGCGTCAGAGCGTATATAGAACAGCATCAGCTCTTTTCCCGGCACGACAGATTGCTGGTCGCCTTGAGCGGCGGCCCCGATTCGGTGGCCTTGCTCAGTGTGCTGTGCGAACTGGGCTACGATTGCCTGGCCGTGCATGTCAATTTCCATCTCCGGGGGGAAGAATCCGACCGTGACGAAGCCTTCGTCCGTGATTTCTGCCAACGGCTGGGGGTTGCCTGCCGGGTGGAGCACCTGCCCGCTGCGGAATATGCCGCCGCCCGGAAAATTTCCGTCGAGATGGCTGCCCGCGAGCTGCGCTACCGCCGCTTTGAGGAAATCCGCCGGGAAGAGGGGCTGGCGGTGATTGTCACAGGCCATCACCAGGACGACAACATCGAGACTTTCCTGCTGAACCTGCTGCGGGGCAGCGGGCCGCAGGGCCTGGCCGCCATGCGGCCGCGCAACGGCTATGTGGCACGGCCTTTGCTGGGCGTGAGCCGGGCTGAAATAATGGCCTGGCTGACCGACAGGGAGCTGCCCTATGTGATGGACAGCACCAACGCCCTGGCCGATTGCCGTCGCAACCAGATCCGGCTCAACCTCCTGCCGGAAATTGAAAAAATAGAACCTTCGGCCCGCGCCTTGATAGCGCGGAGCATCGACCTGCAGCGCGAAAGCGCCGACTTTTGCCAGCAGGAAACCGCCCGTGCCCTGTGTCGTCTGCACTTGGACGATGTGGCGCTTTTCACCCGGCTGGCAGTGGCCGACCTGGAAAATGAAGCCATGCCCGAGAGCCTCCTTTTCGCCTGGCTGTCAAGGGCCGGTTTCGATGCCCGGACGGTGGAGACCGTCTGGCAGCACCGGCATGACACGGCCGGCAAACAATACAACTCGCCCACCCATTGCCTGCTGCTCGACCGGGCGGTATGGCTATTGCGTCGCAGGGACGAAATGGCTCATGAGGGGCAGGAAATCTGGATCGAAGAAGATACTGTCCGGGCGGCTTTTCTGCAGCTGGAGCATGTGCCCATGCCGGCCGACATTGTGCGCCGTCGCGACACGGCCTGCCTGGATGCCGGCAAGTTGCAGTTTCCGCTCTGTCTGCGCCCGCTTCGCCGGGGCGACAGCTTTGTGCCGCTGGGTATGAACGGCCGCCGGCTGGTGAGCGACTACCTGACCGACCGCAAGAAGTCGCGCTGGGAGAAACAACAGACCTGGGTGCTGCTCTGCGGCGAGGAGATCGTGTGGGTAGTGGGCGAGCGTATCAGCCAGCACTACCGGGTGACCGACCGGACAAGCCGTATGCTCAAGATCACATACCGGCCCGACAGCGACAATACAGAATCATGAGGCTGTCTGTTTTACATACCAACCGCTGGCGGCATGCCACTCACGGGGCCTGCCTGTTGGCTCTGGCCCTGACGGTGCTGTGCCCTCTGGCAGCCGCCGAAAAGCCTTCGGCGCGCCAGCAGCTGGCCGCCTGCCAGGCATCGTGGCAGGTGACACTGGACCGCTCCGACCGCAGGGAGTTGCAGCGAACAGTCAAGGACGACCGCGACCAGATGCTGGCTTTGCTGGCCCTGCCTCGCGCGTGGGCCAGCTGGCTGCCAGCCGACAGCCTGCCCGCCGGTTTTGAACTGTTGCCGCTGCTCCTGGCAGAGGGCAAGACCACCGCGAGTAGCCGCTATACGGCCGGCCTGTGGGGTCTGACAGAAGCGGTGGCCCTGAAATACGGACTGCGCCTCACGCCCAACTATGACGAGAGGCTCGATGCGCGTCGGGCCACCCGGGCCGCTGTCCGCTATTGGCACGACCTGGCACGGCTCTATGACCATCCCTGGCAAGCCTTGCTGGCCTTGGTCAACACGCCGCCGGTCTATCAGAATGCCGCCCGACGCCTGCCCTCGCAGCAGTTCTGGGATTTCAACGATGGTTCACAACTGCTGTACGAAGGTTTTCCCAGGCAATGGGCCTCACTGCTCTACTGGTCGGTCTATGGGCAAGTCCAACCGGCTGTCGTTTCGGATACTGTCGAGTCTTTGACAGAAATAACCTTGAGCGCTCCTTTGAGCCTGCGTTTGCTTTGCGAACGGTTGGCATTGTCTGAGAGTGATTTTCGCAGCTACAATCCTTGTGTATTGTCGGACGACTGCCTGGACGCCGGCAGCCGGATATGGCTCGACAAGGCGCGGGCAGCGCAGTTTGTCGGGGCGCAGGAAAAGTTTTATGCCCAGACCGACGAACAGTTGCGACAAGACAGGGAAGCCCGCCGCAAGGCCTTCGAGGAGGCCATGGCCCCCATCACCTACACGGTGCGTTCGGGTGACACGCTGGGCGCAATCGCCCGTCGCTACCAGGTGCGCCTGGCCGACCTGATGCGCTGGAACCAGCTCAAGTCGGACCGTATCTACATAGGTCAGAAACTGAAAATCCACAAGTCGTAATATGTCTGTCAGGAAAATACTGTGGTTCATCGTCGCATGCCTGCTCCTGTTGGGAGCCGTTTGCTGGCTGTTCCCCCGCGACGGGGTGCAGGTGGGACCTGTCCACCTGCGTTTTGCTTCGCCCCTGAGCCTGACCGGTGGACAGGACACAGTGGACGTCGAGCCGCAGCTCAGCCCTGAACAGCAGCTTTCCCGCATGGCGGAGGCCTTCCGTCTAAGACAACTCTCCGAGCTGGCCGATTCGCTGGACTATTACCGCCATTTCTTTGAAGAAAGCCCGGTAGGCATCCAGTTTCCCGGGGCAGACCCATCCCTGTTTGACGGCTTTTTTGCCCAAATGGAGACCGCCAGGGGGCAGGGGGGCACACTGCACGTGATGCATTACGGCGATTCGCAGATAGAACAGGACCGCATTACCGCCTCTTTGCGCGAAATGTGGCAAAACCGTTTCGGCGGCATGGGCCCGGGTTTGATTCCGGCCGTGCAGGTGATTCCCACGGCCACTTTGTCGCAGGAAGCCTGGGGCGGCTGGCAGCGTCATGCCATCTACGGGCCTCGTGAAATGAATGTCGAGCACCACCGTTACGGTCCGATGGGACAGTTTTGTGAGTTGGAGGATTCGGCCTTTGTGGACATCAGTCCGCGCGGCGGCAGCCGGGGCACCCTGGTGAGACAGTTTTCGCGGGTGCGGCTGCTGATGGGCTGCAACCAGGCCGGTTTCCGCGCCACACTCTATCAGGACGACCAGGCCTACACGCAGGTGGTCGGCGATTCGTCGTCGGTGCTGCGGGTGTTGGACTGGAGTTTCTCGCGCCCGGTGCGCAGCCTGAGCATGTCGTTCCGGGGACGGGCCGAGATCTATGGGCTGATTTTGGAAGGCCCCGACGGGGTGAGTGTCGACAATATCCCGATGCGCGGCTGTTCGGGCACCATCTTCACGCAGATGGATGCCGCCCTGTTGCGCCAGGCCTACCAGGCGATGAATGTGAGGCTGTTTGTGCTGGAATTCGGCGGCAACCGGATGACCGTGATCAAGACCGAAGAAGATGCCCGGCACTATGCCGCCGTGGTGGGCCGCCAGATACGTTATCTGAAAAAACTGCGTCCCGAGGCGGAAATCCTGTTTATCGGCCCGGCCGACATGTCGTGCATGGTGGAGGGCGAGATGGCTTCCTATCCCATGCTTGAGACCACCATCGCCGCGCTCAGGGATGTCTGCCTGGAAAACGGGGCCGCCTTCTGGGATATGTACCGGGTGATGGGCGGTCGCAATTCGATGCTGGCCTGGGTAAAGACCCAGCCGCCGATGGCCGCCTCCGACTATATCCATTTCACATTCAAGGGCTCGCAGCGGATCTCGCAGCTGCTCTGCGAGAGTCTGTCGCTGTGCTACGACTATTATTGCTTCCGCCGGGCCCGTCTGAGCGATTCCACGCTCCTGCAGATCGGGCAGTTGGACCGCAGCCGCGACTATGCCCGCGATTTCTCGGACATGCTGCGCGAGAGTGCCGCCGACTCGCTATGGGTGGACGACACCGACGAAGAAGCCTTGTACGAGGCCTTGAAAAAGCAGATGCAGTCGAACCTCCATCAAGAACAGCGGCCATGAAGCAGGCTAGATTGACATATGGACATCGTTTGTGGCGGGGCGTGTCGCTCGGCTTTTTACTGCTTGCCTGCCTGTCGCCTCTCGGCGCATCGCAGCTCCAGGTGCCGGTGCCGGAGTATTTCTGCCTGGACCGTTCGGCCTGCTCGCTGCAGTTCCCTTCCGATAGTGCCGCCTTGTCGGATTTCCATGGCAAACTCAGCCGCTTGCTCTTTGAAGGGCAGGGCAGGGTCAGGATCCTGCATATCGGCGCTTCACATGTGCAGGCCGGAGTGTTCTCCGACCGCCTGCGCAGCCGCTTTGTCAACCTGTCGCCCGCCTTGTCGGCCGGTCGGGGCCTGCTGTTCCCCTACCGGGTGGCCCAGACCAACAACCCCTCCAATTACGAAGTGCGCTATGCCGGCCGCTGGACGGCCACGCGCAACGTGGCCAAGTCGTACGACGTCAGGCTGGGTGCCAGCGGCATAGCCGTGACCACGGACGATCCGCAGGCCTCCATCACGGTGTTTCTGAACCGAAGCACCGGCTATGCCACCGATTTCAACCGCCTGACGCTGCTGGCCCACGACACCTGCCGGGGCTATGAACCCCGGCTGCTGGCTTTCCGCGAGGCCGAAAACCCGGCCGCCGACTGCTATGGAAAGGATTGGATCCGTGGCGTCTATGACCGGCAGCGCCACACCTGGACTTTCTCCACGGAGAGTTATTCCGATGCCTTTGTCTTGCGGTTTGAGCCTGTCGATACGGCGGCGGTGATGCATTTCAGCCTGACGGGCATCCTGGCCGAAAACGACAGCCAGGGCATCGAATACGATGCCATCGGCGTGAACGGCGCCTCTGTCAGGGATTATCTCAGATGTGAGGACTTCGAGCAGGATATGCAGCTGCTGCAGCCCGACCTGGTGATTTTCGGCATCGGCATCAACGATGCCACCCATGCGGACTTCACGCACGAGCTGTTCTGCAGCCAGTACGATTCGCTCATCTGCCGCATACGGGCGGTGGCGCCCGATTGCGATTACATATTCGTGACCAACAACGACAGCTATGTGCGCCGCCTGCGGCCCAACCCGCAAGGGGTGACGGCCCGGGAAGCCTTCTTCGACATGGCCGGCCGCTACGGGGCAGCCGTATGGGATGTGTTCTCGATGATGGGCGGGCTGGGCTCGGCTACGCGCTGGGAGCTGGCCGGCCTGATGAAACCCGATCTGATCCATTTCACCAATCCCGGCTATGAACTGCTGGGCGACATGCTGTTCAATGCCGTCATGGAGGATTATTCAAGATATTTGCAGCCATGACACTACAGAGCCTGGAATATTGCCGACAGTTGCTGGGTGGGGTCTTCGCCTTCCATCCCGATTCGCCGCTGCTGTTCACCCAGTTCACCTTCTGGGCCTTCTTTGCCGTGGTCTTTGCCGGTTTCAGCCTGCTGCACAACCGCCGGCTGCTCCGCAACCTGTTTATCTTCTTTGCCAGCCTGTTCTTCTATTACAAGACCAGCGGGCTGTGTGTGCTGATCCTGCTGTTCTGCACCCTGTCCGACTATCTCATAGCGGGCCGCATCCACCGCTCTGTCCGTCCGGCGTCGAAAAAGATGTGGCTGGTGCTGAGCCTGGTTGTCAACCTGTCGCTGCTCTGTTTCTTCAAGTATGCCTATTTCTTCACCGATCTGGTCAATACGCTGCTGGGCACCCATTTCGTGGTCTTCAACATTTTTTCCTGGGCGGGCAACCAGCTGGCCGGCAGTCCGGTGTTCAGTGTCGACCGCATCATCCTACCCGTGGGCATCAGCTTCTATATCTTCCAGACCATCAGCTATACGATGGATGTGTACCGGGGGCGGATCGCTCCGGTGAAAAGCCTGTTGGACTACGGCTTCTATGTGAGCTTCTTCCCGCAGCTGGTGGCCGGGCCCATTGTGCGGGCATCGGTGTTTATTCCACAGATCTACAAGAAGTTCCATCTGTCGAGACGGCAGTTCGGCATGGCGGTGTTCTGGATCCTGAACGGCCTTGTCAAGAAGATTGTGCTGAGCGACTTCCTGGCGGTGAACTTCATCGACCGGGTTTTTGCCAACCCCCTGATGCATTCGTCGTTCGAGAACCTGTTTGCGCTGTTTGCCTACTCCTTGCAGGTGTATGCCGACTTTTCGGGCTATACCGACATCGCCATCGGGGTGGCCATGCTCATGGGCTTCTATCTGCCCAAGAACTTCAATTCGCCCTATAAGGCCACCAATGCCGGCAACTTCTGGAAGCGCTGGCACATCTCCCTGTCGCGCTGGTTGCAGGACTATCTCTACATTCCCCTGGGCGGCAGCCGCCGGGCCACCTTCGGCACCTGGTTCTGGATCATCACCATCTCGGCCATCGCCGTGATGCTGAGCCGGAGCATCTGGCTGCTGGTTGCCATCGTCGTGGTGCTGGGAGTGGCCTTCCTGCGTTCGATGAACCGGCCCGACAAGCGACTCAAGCTCACGACCCATATCAACACGATGAACACCATGCTGCTGGGCGGCCTGTGGCACGGTGCCAGCCTGAATTTCGTCATCTGGGGCGGGTTGAACGGCCTGGGTGTCGTGGTCTATAAATATTGGAAGACCTGGTCGCCGCTCAAACGGGCTGCGGTGCTGACGCTGCTTTTCGTGGCACTGTATCTGCTCAATGCCTATGTCTGTCCCGGCCCCCTGCTCAATATTGCCCTGGTCTGGCTGGGGACGGTCACCGTGGTGACGCTGGTCCGTTTTGTCTATTCGCTGCTGGAACAGTTGGTGCCGGGTATTCCGCAGACCTTCTTCAATTCGGAAAACGGCCTGGGCAGGGTGTGGGGCGTGTTGCAAACCTTTGTCTTCGTGACTTTCACGCGACTGTTCTTCCGTTCCGGCTCCAACCTGAATCCGGCGGAGGCCAACCGTATTGCCTGGGAAACGGCGACAGACATGATCCGTCAGATAGGCAGTCACTGGAACCTGGACATCATCCCGCAAATTGTCACCGAGTACCGGACCGTCTTCCTGATGTTCGTGGCCGGCATGGCGATCCACTGGCTGCCAGAGCGCTTCAAGCGCCGCTATCGCCTGTGGTTTGCCCGCATGCCCTTGGCTTTGATGGCCGTGGTGGTGGTCGTGGTGGTCTTTGTTATCTATCAGTTCATCACTTCCGATCTGCAGGCATTTATCTATTTCCAGTTCTAGGTGTGGAATGCAATATCCGGCTTATTTGTCCGTTATTATATAAACAGTCATGACCATGCGCCCGAAATATATCCTGCCGATGCTTTTGCTGTTGCTGCCGCTGGCCCTGGCGGCCCAGTTTCGCACGGAAACGCTCGACGGCCGCTTCCGCACGCTGCAGGTGCATCCGGCGGGCCAGCCTGAGCGGGCACCGGTGATACAGACCGGGGAGCGGGAACAGGTGGAGATCGCCTTCGATGAACTCTCGCACGACTATCACCGGCTGGCCTACCGCGTGCTGCATTGCGACGCCGACTGGACGCGCTCCTCGATGACCGAATTGGAATACATGGAGGGGTTTTCGGTCAATGACCTGCCCGAAGGGGCTTTGTCGATGGGCACCCATGTCGACTACACGCATTACGCACTGCGTCTGCCCAACGGCCAGGTGCGACTGAAACTGTCGGGCAACTATGCGGTGGAAGTCATCGACCTGGACTATCCCGACGACGGGGTACTGCTGAGAGCCTGCTTCTCGGTGCTCGACCGGCAGGTGGGGATCGACGGCCGGGTCAACACCCTGACCGATGCCGGCTACAACAGCCAGACCCAGCAATTGGAATTCGATCTGAAGACAGGCTTTGCCAGCGTGGAACGTCCCGATACCGACCTGAAGATCCTCGTGCGCCAGAACCGTCGTACCGACAACCAGGTGACGGGGGTTCGTCCCAGCATGGCCGGTGCCGATGTCGTGCGTTACGAACACCGGCCGGAGTTGATTTTCGAGGGTGGCAACGAATACCGTCGTTTTGATATTTCTTCTTACAAGCTGGGCGGCCTCAATGTCGACAGGATCTTCTACGAACGGCCCTGTTATCATGCCGTGCTCTTCCAGGCCGAACCCCGGCTGACGGGATACACCTACGACGAAGACCAGGACGGCCGCTATCTGGTGGATGTCCGCGAGGACAGGCAGGAGTCGGCTCTCCGGGCCGATTATTTCTGGGTGCATTTCAGCCTGGCCATGCCCCGGGCTTTGAAACGGGGCACGCTCTACCTGCTGGGCGAAATGACCGAAAATCGCGTTGACGAGGAAACCCGTATGGAATATAATGAGGAGACGGGTTGTTACGAGCAGCAGCTTTTCCTCAAGCAAGGGGTTTGCAACTACCTGATGATGTGTGACACCGGAGGTGAAACGGCTGGCCCCAAGCTCAGCACGGGACCGGTGGAGGGCAGCTATTGGGCCACGGAAAACGAATACCAGGTGTTTGTCTATTACCGGCCTTTCGGCGCCCAGTACGACCGTCTGGTGGGCTATGCCGAAATCACTTCAAGGCAATAGAAAAGGGTGAACCTTGCGGCTCACCCTTTTCGGATAATTTCCTCTATACATTCAATTGTTGGTCGGCTTAGCTGAAATTGGCCAGCAGGTATTGCTCGGCCTCCAGATTCCACAGTCCCTGGTGGGCCTGGCAGAGCTCGGCCAGACGGGCGAAGCGCGGATCCTTCTTACCCAGCTCGGCGAAGTCGGCGATGGGGGTCAAAGGCATTTCGATATGATTGTATATCAGCTTCTTGCCTCCGGGAATCTCGGGTAGATGCAACGTGGCCTCGGGCACGGCGTTCAGACCGCCGATATGGGTGACCAGACCGGCCGGGTCCATGCCCTTGCCCATCAGGTGGAGCGCTTCGAGCATATCGTCGGTGTTGCCGCCGCTGGTGCCTACCACGTGGGTGTAGGCATAGTGGACGTTGTAGAAGTTGAACATGGCGCTGAAATCGGGACGGCCGGGGCCGGCGAAGAAGTTGAGGCAGCCGTCGAACGAAAGGATGGCATCGGCCTGTTCGGCCACGGCGCGGACCGGAGCGAAGCAGAACACGTCGTTGTAGCCGGTGCCGCCGCTCAGGGCTTTGAGCTCGGCCACGGGATCTTCCATCTTGCCGGTGTTGACATATTTCAGTTCAATGCCGCGGGAGGCGGCAAATGCGGGCGTATAGAGCATGGCGGCCCGGTCCAGGCGGGTCTGGTCCATGTCGGTGACCACCAGCAGCGAAGGATGGCGGTCTTCGCGGTGCAGCACATAGTTGATGGCGGCCAGGCCCATGGGACCCACACCGGCCAGGATGGCCATCTTGCCGTTTTCGACTATCTCCATGGTATGGATGTAGCGGCCGGGGGTGGTGTGGTAGTTGGCGTGCATGGCGCCGATGACGCAGCTTAGCGGCTCGGACAGGGAGGCGGGGTAGTAGCCTTCGCCTTTGAAAGGCAGCAGGCAACCCGGCTCCATGACTTCGTTGGGAATGATGACATAGGTGGCGTCGCCGCCGATGTAGCGGTAGGAATAGCCGGGGGCGCTCAATACGCCGACCGGGCCTTTTTCGTAGTTGAGGGCAGGCTGGATGGAGAATTTGTCGCCCACCTTGAACTTGCCGGCCCATTTGGCGCCTACCTCGACCAGCTCACCGGCAAACTCGTGACCGATGATGACGGGGTTGCTTTCGACGTCGTTGGGGACTCTCTTGTGGTCACCGCCCTGACTGGCGGCTTTGTAGGACGACATGCACAGGCTGTCGCAAACGACTTTGGCCAGGATTTCGTCTTCCTTGATGGCAGGCAGTTCGTAACTCTCCAGTCGGAGATCCTGCTTGCCGTATAAACGTACGGCTTTTGCTAACATAATTGCTCGCTTTTAATCGACTGCGAAGATACTGCAAAGCTGTAAGATTCCAAAATATATTTTGTCTTCCTTTTTCTGCTATTTTTTTCTTTGAAAAACTATGCGGGGCTAGTATAAATTGATTATCTTTGCCTGAAATGCGTATTATTATCCATCCATAAGTATATGTCTGAATACAAGAAAATTAGCAAAGCATTGGTGTCGGTCTTCCACAAGGAAGGTCTTGACGAGATCCTTCGCAAGCTGCACGAGGACGGTGTCGGGTTCATCTCGACCGGCGGAACGCAGAAGTTTATCGAGTCGCTGGGATATCCCTGTGAAAAAGTAGAAGACCTGACAGGCTATCCCTCCATCCTGGGCGGCCGGGTCAAAACCCTGCATCCGAAAGTCTTCGGCGGCATCCTGAACCGTCGTGACGAGGCACAGGACCAGCAGCAGTGTGTCGACTACGAGATTCCGGCCATCGACCTGGTCATCGTCGATCTGTATCCTTTCGAGGCCACGGTCGCTTCCGGCGCCAGCGCAGAAGATATCATCGAGAAAATCGATATCGGCGGCATTTCCCTGATCCGTGCCGCTGCCAAGAATTTCCAGGATGTGGTCATCGTGGCTTCCAAGGCCCAGTATGGCGCCCTGCTGGACATCCTCAACGAAAAAGGTGCCCAGACCTCGATCGAGGAACGCAAGTGGTTTGCCAAGGAGGCCTTCAAAGTCTCCTCGGGCTACGATACCCATATTTTCAACTGGTTTGACGACAACGCCGCCTCGGCCTTCCGTTGCGCCGTCGACAGTTCGCGCCAGTTGCGCTACGGTGAGAATCCTCATCAGCAGGCCCAGTTCTACGGAGACTTCGAAGACATGTTCGAACAGCTGCAGGGCAAGGAGATCTCCTACAACAACCTGCTCGACATCGAGGCGGCTGTGTCGCTCATCAACGAGTTTACGGAGACCAGTTTTGTCATCATCAAGCACAACAATGCCTGCGGCGTGGCCTCCCGCCCCACATTGATCGAAGCCTGGAAGGCTGCCCTGGCCGGCGACCCGGTGTCGGCTTTCGGCGGCATTTTCGCCACCAACCGTCCGGTCGACAAGGAAACCGCCGAAGAAATCAACAAGCTCTTCTTCGAGGTGATCATCGCCCCCGACTACGATGCCGATGCGCTGGCTGTCCTTTCCCAGAAGAAAAACCGTATCATCCTCATTCAGAAAGAGACCGCTGTCCCGGCCCGCCAGTTCCGCTCCATCCTGAACGGCGTGCTGGTGCAGGACAAGGACCTTCATACCGAGAACCCCGAAGAGTTGCAGACGGTCACCACCAAGGCCGCTACCGACAAGCAGGTCGAGGATCTGCTGTTTGCCAACATCATTGTCAAGCATAATAAGTCGAATGCCATCGTGCTGGCCAAAGACAAGCAGCTCTGCGCCTCGGGCGTGGGCCAGACATCGCGAGTGGACGCCCTGCGCCAGGCCATCGACAAGGCTGTTTCCTTCGGCTTCGACCTGAAGGGCGCGGTGATGGCTTCCGATGCTTTCTTCCCCTTCCCCGACTGCGTGGAAATCGCCCACAAGGCCGGCATCGAGGCGGTGATCCATCCCGGCGGCTCGATCAACGACAAATTGTCGGTCGAATACTGCGACGCCAACGATATGGCCATGGTGACGACCGGTTACAGACATTTCAAACATTAAAGACACATATCCATGGGACTGTTTTCATTTACACAAAAGATAGCGATGGACCTGGGTACCGCCAACACCGTTATCCTGCATAACGACAAGGTGGTTATCGACGAGCCCAGCGTCGTGGCGCTTGACAGCAAGACGGGCAAGACGCTGGCCGTGGGCGAGCAGGCCCGCCTGATGCATGAGAAAACCAACGAGAACATCCGCACCGTCCGCCCGCTGCGCGACGGTGTCATCGCCGACTTCTATGCTGCCGAGCAGATGATCCGCGGATTTATCAAGAAAGTGAATCCCCACAGCGGCGGCCTGTTCTCCTCGCTGCGCATGGTGGTCTGCATCCCGTCGGGTTCGACCGAAGTGGAGATCCGTGCCGTGCGCGACTCGGCCGAACATGTCGGCGGACGCGAAGTCTATATGATCTATGAGCCGATGGCGGCTGCCATCGGTATCGGCATCGACGTGGAAGCCCCCGAAGGCAACATGATTGTCGATATCGGCGGTGGCACGACCGAAATCGCCGTGATTTCACTGGGCGGCATCGTGGCCAACGAATCGATCCGTATCGCCGGTGACGATTTCACGGCCGACATCCAGGAATACATGCGTCGTCAGCACAACCTGCGCATCGGCGAACGCACCGCCGAGCAGATCAAGCTGCACGTGGGTTCGGCCATGACCGAGCTGGACAATCCCCCGGAGGACTACCTGGTGCGCGGTCCCAACCAGATGACGGCGCTGCCCATGGAAGTGCCCGTATCGTATGTGGAGATTTCGCATTGCCTGGAAAAATCCATCTCGAAGGTGGAGACAGCCGTGTTGAATGCCTTGGAGAAGACTCCGCCGGAGCTTTACGCCGACATTGTCCGCAACGGTATCTACCTGACGGGCGGCGGTGCCTTGCTGCGTGGCCTGGCCCAGCGCCTGACCAACAAGATCAACATCCCGTTCATTGTGCCGGAAGATCCCCTGCATGCCGTAGCCAACGGTACGAGTGTCGCCCTGAAGCATGTTGACAAGTATAACTTCCTGCTTCGCTGATGCATTCTCTGATACAGTTTCTGGCACGCTTCGGCAATACGCTGCTGTTTGTTGTCCTGGAAATCGTCGCCCTGGTGCTGCTTTTCCGCTACAACGACTTCCATCAGAGCATTGCCTTGTCGTCGGCCAGCCGTATCAATGGAAAAATCTATGAAACCCGTGAACGGGTGACGGGCTATTTTCTCTTGCGTGAGAAGAATACGCTGCTCTGGCAGCAAAATGGAGAGCTGGAAAAGAAGGTGGCCCGCCTGGAAGCAGCGTTGCGCCAAAGCGGCCGGGAAGAAAGCCCTTTGCGCGATGCTGATGAATTTGGGTATATCTATGCACGGGTGCTGAAAAACAGCGTGAACCAACTGACCAACAGCTTCACGCTGAATGTCGGCCGGACCGACGGGGTGGAACCGGGCATGGGTGTCACCGGCCCACAGGGCATCGTCGGGATTGTGTCGGCTTGTTCGGATCACTATTCGGTGGCTGTGTCGCTGCTCAATGTCAATGCCCATTTCAGCTGTAAGGTGAAAAATACCGACGTGGTGGGCTCGCTCACCTGGCATGGGGGCGACACGCGCTATGGTTGGCTGGAGGAACTGCCCGGCTACCAGATGTGGAACGTCGGCGACACGGTGGTGACCAGCGGCTTTTCCAATTCTTTCCCGGCCGGCCTGGCCGTTGGTCGCATCGAGTCGTTCGACAAGACGGCGGCCGACAACTTCTACACAGCGCGCATCAGGTTGTTCACCCATTTCGAATCGCTGGCCGATGTGCGTATCATGTATCGGACCCATTATCAGGAGCAGCGCGAGCTGGAGGAGGCAGCCAGATGAACCGGACAATAGTCAAACACATAGTCGTTGCCCTGGTGCTGGTATTGTTCCAGACACTGGTGCTGCAATATGCCGGCTTCTTGTCGTTCGTGCCGCTGGTCTATCTCTACGCCGTGCTCATCTGGCCCATCGATATGCCGGTTTGGCGGGCTTTGCTGCTGGGTTTTTTGATGGGCCTGGCAGTGGATATCCTGTTGGATTGCCCCGGCATGCATGCGGCGGCCACCACCTTTGTCGTCTATCTGCGCCGGCCTTTGCTGCGTACTTTCCTGAGCAAGGAGGAAACCGAAGGCATGGAGCCGGGCGAGCGGAGCATGGGCTTCCTCGGTTTTTGGAAATATGCCCTGGTGATGATCCTGTGCCATCATTTTGTGCTTTATCTCGTAGAGTCCTTCTCGTGGGCCGATCCTTGGATGATGCTGCTCAGGACCTTGGTCAGCTCGCTGCTGACCGGCTTGCTGGTCTTCCTTTTCGAACGTTTTCGCAGATAAAGCGTTGCCATGGCCCTGGACAAGAACTACGAACGTAGGAGCACGACCCTCCTGATCATCATTGCCTTGACAGTGCTGGTCTATCTCATTCGCCTGGTGCATTTGCAGCTCCTCTCCGATGAATACGACAAATATGCCGACAGCAACGCCCAGGTGCGCAAGGTGATCTATCCGGAACGCGGCCTTATCTACGACCGCAACGGACGGGTGATGGTCTATAATTCGGCTTTTTACGACTTAATGGTGACCACCCGCGAGATGAAGGGGCTCGATACGCTCGATTTTTGCCGGACGCTGAACATCAGCCGTGAATATTTCGACAAGCGGATGACAGATTTGCGCAACCGGCGCCTGAATCCCGGCTATTCGAGCTATACTCCCCAGCTGTTCATGTCGCAGCTCGGCGTGGAGCAGTACGGCCCCCTGCAGGAAAAACTGTTCAGCTTTCCCGGTTTCAGCATCCAGAAACGCTCCCTGCGCTCCTACACCCGGCCCGTGGCGGCCCATGCCCTTGGCTATGTGGCCGAGGTCAACCGCCGCGACATCGAGCAGGACAGCTATTATGCCAGCGGTGACTACAGCGGCCGTTCGGGCATTGAAAAGATGTACGAGCAGCAGCTGCGCGGGGAAAAGGGCTACGAGATATATCTGCGCGATGTGCACGGCCGCATCAAGCGCTCCTACAACGAAGGGCGCCGCGACCTGCCGCCCGTGTCGGGCAAGGACCTGACACTGACACTCGACCTCGACTTGCAGGAATATGCCGAGCAGCTGATGGTCAACAAGCGGGGCGCCATCGTGGCCTTGGAGCCGAAGACCGGCGAGATACTTGCCTATGTCTCGGCACCGACCTACGACCCCAATCTTTTGGTGGGCAACCAGCGTGCCGCCAACTACCGCGAACTGGAGGCTTCGCCCTACAAGGTGTTCCTGAACCGACCCATCCAGTCATTCTATCCGCCCGGCTCCACCTTCAAGCCCCTGCAGGCTCTGGTGCTGCAGCAGGAGAAGATCATCACCTCACGCACGGAATACGCCTGTCACAACGGCTATGCCTTTGCCGGCATGAAACTGGGTTGCCATACGCACCGTTCTCCGTTGGACCTGCCTTCGGCCATTGCCACCTCATGCAACGCCTATTTTGCCGCCGCCTACCGTGCCATGATCGACGACCGCAAATACGGCTCTTCGCAAGCTGCCCTGGATGTCTGGCGCAATCATGTCACTTCGTTTGGCTACGGCGCCCGGCTGGGGGTGGACATGGCCTACGAACAGTCGGGCATGATCCCTTCGTCGGAGTTCTACAACCGGACCTACGGCAACCGGGCATGGAAAGGCTCGACGATCATTTCCAATGCCATCGGTCAGGGCGAGATTCTGGCCACCCCTTTGCAGATAGCCAATTTCTGCGCCACCATCTGCAACCGGGGCTGGTACTACACGCCTCACATTGTCAAACAAATCGAGGGTGAAACCCTGGATGAGAAATACACTACGCGTCACCAGGTGACGGTCGATCCGGCCTATTTCGAACCGATAGTCCGGGGCATGCGTGCCTCGGTGACCGAAGCTATCGGCACTTCCCGGGGAGTGGCCATCCCTGGCATAGAGGTTTGCGGCAAGACCGGTACGGCCGAGAACAAGGGCGTGGACCATTCCATCTTCATGTGCTTTGCCCCCAAGGACGACCCGCAGATTTGCATGTTGGTCTTTATCGAGAACGGCGGCTTCGGGGCCACCTGGGCGGTGCCCATGGCCAGCCTGCTGCTGGAAAAGTATTTGAAAGGTGGTATTGCGGATGATCGCAAATGGATGGAAACCAGATTGTTGAACGCTAATTTGATGGAAGTTGAACCAGAGAATCAATAACGGCAGTTTTCTCAAGACCTTGGACTACCAGGTACTGTTGATCTACCTGTTCCTGGTCTTTTGGGGCTGGCTGTCCATATACAGCGCCAGCTACGACTATGAGAGTTCCCGCCTGCTAGACCTGGCACAGTTTTCGGGCAAGCAGTTCCTGTGGATCGGTATCTCGCTGGTGGTCGGCGTGTTGCTGTTGGTGATCGACTCGCGCTGGTACTACAATACGGCCGAGATTATCTACATACTGGTGATGGCCCTGCTCATGGCAACCATTGTCCTGGCCACCGATGTCAAGGGCTCTCGCTCGTGGCTGGTGTTCGGGCCGGTGAGTCTGCAGCCGGCCGAGTTTGCCAAGTTCGCCACGGGGCTCGCCCTGGCCAAATACATCGACAAACACGGTTTCCGTCCCAAAGAATCCAAGCGTGACTACCTGACCTATCTGATCATCTTTTTGCCGGTGCTGCTCATCCTGCTCCAGCAGGAGACCGGCTCGGCCCTGGTGTATTTCTCCTTGTTCTTTGTGCTCTATCGCGAGGGCATGTCGCCCAAACTGTTGCTGGCCGGCTGCTGTGCCGCCGCCTATTTTGTCGTTTCCATCCGCTATGGCAATATGCAGCTTTGGGACGCCACCGAGCTGGGCACCTTCCTGGTGCTGTTGCTGATACTGGCCATCACGCTTTTCATGTTCTATTTGAACAACCCCAGGGAAAAACAGTCGTTGTGGCTGCTGCTGGGTACCAATCTGTTGCCCTTGCTCTTGGCAGTGCTGTGCAATGTCGTGGGCTGGCATTTCAACCTTTGCTGGCCGCTGCTGGTGACCATGGCCCTGTCGCTGGGCTATCTGGGCTGGCTGGTTTTCAAAAAAAATGTGCACGAGGTGGGGCAGACCATCCTTTTCGCTGTCTTGTCGGTGGCTTTCCTGTTTGCCGTGGGCTTTATCTTCGACCACGTCCTGAAACCGCATCAGCAGGTGCGTACCCAAGTGTTCCTGGGCGTGGTGGACGATCCGACCAATGCCGGTTACAATGTGAACCAGGCCAAAATATCGATTGGTTCGGGCGGCTTGGCCGGCAAGGGCTTCCTCAACGGCACACAGACCAAACTGAAATATGTGCCCGAGCAACATACCGACTTCATATTCTGCACCATCGGCGAGGAATGGGGCTTTATCGGCTCGGCGCTCCTGTTGCTGGTCTATCTCTACCTGATGATCCGACTCATCCTGATGGCCGAACGGCAGCGTAGCCGCTTTGTGCGGGTCTATGGCTACTGTGTGGTCTGCATTTTCTTCTTCCATGTTTTGATCAATGTGGGCATGGTGCTGGGCATCATGCCTGTCATCGGCATTCCCCTGCCGTTTTTCAGCTACGGCGGCTCTTCGCTGCTGGGTTTCACCATCCTGCTGTTCATCTTCCTCAAACTGGACGCCGAACGGCTACGCTATCACTGACACATTAAACGCTGTTGTTATGAAAACCCTTAGATTGATGACATTGAGTTTGTTGGCAGCCATGCTGCTGAGTTTCTCACAAAAACAGGACCATCCTGTCACGATTTTTACCATCGGCGATTCGACCATGGCCGACAAGCCCCTGGATCTGGGCAATTTGGAAAGAGGTTGGGGACAGGCTTTCCGTGCCTGCTGGGACAGCCGCTATGTGGTAGTGGACAACCATGCCCTGAACGGGCGCAGTTCGAAGAGTTTTCGCGACGAGGGCCATTGGCAGCCGGTCTATGACAAGATCCGCCCCGGCGACTATGTGCTCATCCAGTTCGGTCACAACGACCAGAAACCCAAGGAAGACCGTCATACCGACCCGGGAACGACCTACAATGAACAGCTCAAACAGTATATCCGTGAGACCCGCGAAAAAGGCGGCATCCCCGTGCTGCTCACCTCGATGGTGCGCCGCAAGTTTAACGAGGACGGACAGTTGACGGAGACCCACGGCGACTACCTGCAGGCCGTGCGCGACGTGGCGGCCGAGATGAAGGTGACACTCATCGACCACAACCTTTCCAGCAAGCAGTTGGTGGCCCAGTTGGGTCCGGAAGATTCCAAAAGCCTGTATATGTGGGTCAAGCCGAACACCTCCTGGGCCTGCCCCGACGGCCGGGAAGACGACACCCACCTCAATGGGCTGGGTGCCCGCCGGATGGCCTGGCTGGTGCTGGATGAACTGCGCGAAAAAATTCCGGCCCTGGCGCCATACATCCTGCGTAGCGACTATGTGGTGGCCCAGGACGGCTCGGGCGATTTCTTCACCGTGCAGGAGGCTATCGACGCCGTGCCTGATTTCCGCAAGAACGGCCGCACTCGCATCTATATCCGCAACGGTGTTTACAAGGAGAAACTGATCCTGCCCGAAAGCAAGATCAACGTGACTTTTATTGGCGAGAGCATCGAAGGGACCATCCTGACTTATGACGATTATGCCCAGAAGAAGAATGTCTTCGGCGAGGAAAAATCCACTTCCGGTTCGGCCAGTTTCTATGTCTATGGCCACGACTTCCATGCCGAAAACCTGACTTTCGAGAACTCGGCCGGCCCGGTGGGCCAGGCGGTGGCGGTGTTTGTCTCGGGCGACCGGGCTGTGTTCCGCCATTGCCGTTTCCTGGGATGTCAGGACACTCTATATACTTATGGCAAGCAAAGCCGGCAGTATTACGAAGATTGTTACATCGAAGGCACGGTCGATTTTATTTTCGGTTCGTCCACGGCCGTGTTCAAGGATTGTGAGATCCGTAGCCGCCGGACCGGTTATGTGACGGCTGCCTCCACGCTGCAGCAGACGGCCTACGGCTATGTCTTCATCCATTGCCGCCTGACGGCCGATGAAGGAGTGGAAGGCGTCTTTTTGGGCCGTCCCTGGCGGCCATACGCCAAAGTGGTCTATCTCGATTGTGAACTGGGCGGCCATATCCGTCCCGAAGGTTGGAATAACTGGGGCAATCCGGCCAATGAAAAGACGGCCTCCTATGCCGAATACGGATCCAAGGGGCCCGGTGCCAAAAAGGCCGCCAGAGTGGAGTGGGCCCGCCAACTCAATCGCCGCGAAGCTGCTGAATACACGGTGGAAAAAGTGCTGGCTGGAGCCGATGGTTGGACACTGCCCAAGGAGCTGTAGCCCAATACGGCCTTGGCAGGATTATTCATAAGACAGCCTGATCCCGACTTTTTCGATGCCGGTGAGCAGGCTGTCCTGCATCATGGGGGTAACGGTGATGCGAAAGGCCAATGACTGGCCGTACGAGGGCAGCGAGCCCAAGCTGCCAAGCTCCTTGACCAGGGTGTAGGACGAACCCCAGCCCTTGCCTTGCCAGATACCTCTGTCGTTGACCAACTGGAAGTGGGTCTGAGTGGCGGCCCGCTCGCTGACGGCCAGGCCGGAATCGCCTGTCAGTATCGTAAAATCAGACATAACCAGCAAATGCAGGTCTTCGTAGGGATAGTTGTCGCGGTGCCTGAGCGAAAGACTGGTCTTGATGGGGATTCCTGCCCGTTGGCCGAGCAACAGGGAATCTACTCGCAGGGTGTCGGCAAAAACCAGGGTGTCGGTCTGTCGCCAGCCCTGCCGCCCAATGTCGCGGTACTGGTGATAGAGGCTGTCGTGCCAGGTACAGGCCGACAGCAGCAAAGGAATCAGCAACCAAGCAAATCTTTTCATGAATTGCCTTCTTGTGGGGCGCCTCCGTCGGGGCGGCGACGCGGACGGTTGCCATGATGGCGGTTGTGGCGCGACCGGTTTTCGCCGCCTTGCTCGCTGGCAGGACGTTCCTGCTGGTCACCACGAGGATTGTTGCCGTGGTTGTTGCGGTGTTTCTTTCGCTTGTCGCGCGAAGGCTTGTCGAAGCGTGTGAAGTCGTTGTTGCCCAGAATGTCGCCGAAAGCGCTTTGCTGAGGTTCGCTGGGATTCTCCGACAGGCTGTCCACCCGCAGGCCCTGTTTGTTGAGCGCGATGATTTTGAAGGCCCTTTCCACCGGGATGGTCTCCAGGTTGGCCAAGGTGTCCTTGGAGGTGGAGTAGGTGACAGTGCGTTTGAAGATGTCGGCCTTGACCTGGTAGTAGGTGGCATCCTTGGTTTCCAGTGTGGTATTCTTGGGAGGTATGCTCTTTTGGGCTTCGACATACATGTCGGTCTCGTAGTTCATGCAGCATTTCAGTTTGGCACACTGACCGGCCAGTTTCTGGGGATTGAGGCTGAGGTCCTGGTAGCGGGCAGCCGCCGTCGAGACGGAAACGAAATTGGTCATCCACGACGAGCAGCACATTTCGCGGCCGCAGGGACCGATGCCGCCGATACGGCCGGCTTCCTGGCGGGCACCGATCTGCTTCATCTCGATGCGGACACGGAAGGTGTCGGCCAGCACTTTGATCAGTTCGCGGAAATCGACCCGTCCGTCGGCAATATAGTAGAAGATGGCCTTGTTTCCGTCGCCCTGGTATTCGACATCGCCGATTTTCATTTCCAGATGCAACTCTTCGGCAATCTTTCTGGATTTGAGCATGGTCTCATGTTCCTTGGCCTTGGCGGCCTCGTATTTTTCCATATCGGCGGGACGCGCCTTGCGATAGACGCGACGCACCTCCTGGTCGAAGCGGTAGTGGGCTTTTTTCATCTGCTTGAGCACCAACTGCCCCGTGAGGGTGACCACACCGATGTCGTGGCCGGGCATGGACTCGACGGCCACCCAATCGCCTTTAACAAGCGGTATCTTGTTGCTGTTCAGGTAATAGCCTTTACGTGTGTTTTTAAACTGCACCTCCACATAGTCGGTCGAGGACTGGGCTTCGGGCAGGTCGCAGAGCCAGTCGAAGGTGTTCAGCTTCTTGATGGTGACACCGCTGCTTCCCTTGATGTTCATCAGGAAACCGGTCGGGTTGAGCTTATATTTCTTTTCTTCCATGATTATTTGAATAACATGATCGACTGCAGGGCCAGGTCGAAAAACACCATCCGGGCATTGACATTTGCCTCAATGTGCCTTTCGGCCAACTGGTAGGCCTCCATGAAGTCTTCTATATTGCGATGGTTGATAAAACTGAAGAATTTGCCCGAAAAGGCGGCTTCCTCGGGGTTCAGATAGTTCAAAGAGGGTTGGTGCAGGTTCATGATGAAATTCTCACGCACCAGACGCTGGGCATAAGACAGATACTGCTTTTGCCGTTCACGGCCGATTTTGGCGATTTCGTCGGCCCATAGTTTCTGATCTTGCAGGGCCCGCTGCTTGTCGAGCCGGCGCTCGGGCGAGAAGTGGGCGATGGTATAGGCGTTGCGCATGCAACGGATGAACAGGTTGAGAAAATACTTGCCGGTCTCGTTCTCGCCCAACAGGTTGCGGGCTTGGATCAAACTGCCCTTGGCCAGGCGGGCGGCCGCGGTGATGTCGGCCGGCGGCAACTGGGGGAACTGTCGCTGCAGGGCCTCGGTAAGCTGGGACAATCCGATGCCCTGGACATGCAGATGCTGGGTGCGCGACCAGATGGTGCCGATGATGCTTTCGCTGTCTTCGGTCACCAGCAGGAATACAGTGCGCTGGGGCGGCTCTTCCAAAATCTTGAGCAGGCGGTTGGCACAGGATGGATGCATCTTCTCGGGCAGCCAGATGAGCATGACCTTGTAGGCCGATTCATAGCTCTTGAGATTGAGCTTGCGCAGGATTTCATTGCCCTCTTCGGCATAGATTATGCCCTGGGCGTTCTCGCTGCCCAGGAAACTCATCCATTGCTCGTAGGAGAAGTAGGGGTCTTTGAGCAGCATTTCGCGCCAGGATGCCAGGAACTGGTCGCAGACCGGCTTGGTCGAGGACTTGCTTTTGTTGTAGATGGGAAAGACAAAATGCAGGTCGGGGTGCTGCAGACGGTTGAACTGCTGACAGGAAGGGCAGTGCCCGCAGGCATCGCCGGCCTGGGGGTCTGTGCAGCAAAGATAACGGGCAAAGGCCAGGGCCAGCGGCAGCTTGCCGGCACCCGTGGGCCCGGAAAACAGCAGGGCATGCGGCACCTTGCCCGACTTTGACGTCTGGATGAGGTGCGCCTTGATGTCGCTTTGTCCGATGATATCTTTGAAAAACATGGCTTGTCAGTTTCAGGGTTGCTCGGTGGGCTGCGAGGCGGCGATTTGGGCCGTGTCGGCCGGCAGGGCATAGCCCAGGTCGGCCATCAGATGCTTTTTGACCAGTTCGAAGCTGTCGCGGTAGGCCTCCTTGAGGGGCGTGGAGGGCGGCGATTCCATCTTGAGCGGGTCGATGGGCTGACCGTTGCGATATACCCGGAAATCCAGGTGCGGCCCGGTGGCCAGTCCGGTGGCGCCCACATAGCCGATCACCTCGCCCTGCGACACCTTGCTGCCCACAGCCAGCCCAGGGGCATAGCGGCTCAGGTGCATGTAGGTGGTGGTATAGGTGCCGTTGTGCTTGATGGTGACATAGTTGCCGGCTCCGTTTTTCTGGAAGGCCTTCTTGGTGACCACGCCTGCACCGATGCTCACAACGGGGGTCCCTGTGGGGGCGGCATAGTCCACCCCAAGATGCGGCCGGCGTATTTTCAAGACTGGATGCAGCCGCGATGGATTGAAGCGCGAACTGATGCGGGAATACTTGAGCGGTGCCTTGAGAAAGGCCTTGCGCAGGTTGATCCCGTTCTCGTCGAAATAGTCTTTGAAACCGTCCTGTTCGAAGGGGAAGGCAAAATAGTCCTTGCCATTGTGGTGGAAGACGGCGGCATGGATTTCGCCGATGCCCACCGAAACGCTGTCATCGACAAAATATTCGTCGTAGAGAACCTTGTAGCCGTCGCCCTTCTGGATGCCGAAGAAGTCGATCTGCCAGGCGTAGATGTCCGAAAGCGGGTTGGCCAGGGTCGTGTTGTAGCCGTTGTCGTAAAGACTCTTCCACAGGGAATGTTCCACCTTGCCCTCGGCACACTGGCTCTTCATGAGCACTTCCTTCTGGGCACGATACACCTGGAGGCTGTCGGCAAAATCGAAGATGACATAGTCGGTGCGGCTTTCCTTGTAGAGAAAATAGCGCAGCCGGGGCAAACTGTCCAGCGTGCGCATGGCAATGTAGTCGTGGCCCGACTGGATGCGGCGTACATCGAATACCGGCTTGGCCGTCTTGACCACCTGGTCGATGACCCGCGCCGGCACGCCGTAGCGTCCCAACAGCAGCGACAGGCTCCAGCCGTCCTTGATGCGGCCGTCTTCGAGTTGGAGGGTGTCGATGCGAAGCCCCAGCATGTATTCAGCCTGCGGCTGAGTGTCGGAGGCTGTATCGCCGTTGTCCGCGGCCGTGTCTCTGGCCTGCGGACGCAAGCAGAAAAAGACCACCGCGGCTGCCAACAGCAGGCCGGCTGCCAGCCACCAATACCATTTTCTGATCAGGGAACGCATCATGGGGACACAGTATTATTTCAACAGGGCGTCGGCCAATGCTTCCAAGGCAGGCAGGTCGCTCTTTTTCATGCGGCTGCGGATGGTGACCATCGGCTCGACAATCTCAATCTCCTTCATGGCTTGCAGTGCCTCTTTCATGACGCGGCCGGCCGAAGGGGCCCAGGAACCGTTTTCGATGAGGGCCACTTTGCGTTTTTGGAAATTCTTGGCTTGCAGGTGATGCAGGAACTCCTGCATGGGCGGGAACACCCCGGCGTCGTAGGAAGAGGCGGCCAGCACCATGCGGTCCATGCGGAAGGCATCTTCGACGGCTTCGGCCTGGTCGTCGCGGCTCAGGTCGCTCAGCGACACCTTGGCAACGCCTTTGGCCCGGAGCATTTCGGCCAATTGCCGTGCTGCGGCTGCCGTGCCGCCATGGATGGAAGCATAGGCAATGAACACGCCCTCGGTTTCCACGCCATAGCTGCTCCAGGTCTGGTACAGCCCCAGGTAGTAGGGCAGGTCCTCGTTCAGCACCGGTCCGTGCAGCGGACAGATGGCTTGAATGTCCAATCCGCCCAGTTTCTTGAGTAGCATCTGTACCTGGGCACCATATTTGCCGCAGATGTTGAAGTAGTAGCGACGTCCTTCGCAAGCCCAGTCATCGTCGGCCACGTCCAGGGCACCGAACTTGCCGAAGGCATCGGCCGAGAATAAGACCTTTTCCTGCTGTTCGTAGCTCACCATCACCTCGGGCCAATGCACCATCGGAGCTGCGAAAAACTGCAACTCGTGGCTGCCCAGCGGCAAGGTGTCGCCCTCCTTGACAGCCAGGCTGCGGCCCGTCAGGTCGAGCCCTTCGAAAAACTGGGGCAGCATCTGCAGGGCCTTGGCCGTGGCCACGACCTGGAGGGCAGGGTAGCGTTCCAGCAGGCTGGCGACGGCACCGGCATGGTCGGGCTCGACATGGTGCATCACCAGGTAGTCGGGTCGGCGGCCTTGCAAACCGACCTGCAACTGTTGCAGCCACTGGTCCTTTTTGCTGGCATCGACCGTGTCCATGACGGCCACTTTGTCGTCAACGATAAGATAGGAATTGTAGGAGATCCCTTCGGGAATCCGGTACTGGCTCTCAAAGAGATCCAAGTCGTGATCGTCTACTCCGATATAGTTGATGTGGGCACTTATTTGGGTCATAATCTTGGTTGAATAAGGTGAATAAAAGGCATAGACCTATACCAACGGCAAAATTACGATGATGCCGCTGAAAAAACAAGAGCCGTGGCGGGATTTCCAAGTGTCGGCAGTTACTTGCCCCAGAAGAACAGGGCCATCTCGTGGAGCGAACGGCGCCAGGTGAGGAATTCGTGGGCGGTTCCTTCTGAAACATAGCCCATTACATCGTATCCGGCTTCCTTCATGGCCTGGGTGGCACTGTTGATGCCTTCGGGACGTTCCTTGCTGCCGCAACTCATGAAGATCTTCTTGACCTGGTTTTTGTCCTTGATCTCTGTCGGATTGTACTGGCCGCCGCTCAGCAGACCGTAATAGCCGAACATCTCGGGGCGTGCCATCGTGATGGAATGCGTCTCCATGCCGCCCATCGACAGTCCGGCCATGGCCCGGTTGTCCTTGTTTGCCAGGGTGCGGAAGTGGGCATCCACATAGGGCACCAGCTCGTCGCAGAGCACCTTCTGGAAGGCTTCGACGCCACCGAAACGATTGCCGCCCGGGCGTCCGGGCCGAAAGCCCTCGTTGGTCATGCCGTAGGTGCAGACAATGATGAAGGGTTGGATCTTACCTTCGGCAATCAGGTTGTCCATAATGAGGTTGGCGTGGCCTTGGGTCATCCAGGCCGTCTCGTCCTCGCCCCAGCCGTGCTGGAGGTAGAGCACCGGATATCTCACCTTGGCTTTGTCGCTGTAGTAGGTGGGAGGGGTATAGACAAAGGCCCTTCTCAGACTGTTGGTGCTTTCCGACCAAAACAGGATCTGCTGCACAAAACCGTGGGGAACGTCGCGCTCCTCGTAAAAAGCGGCGTCGTGTGCGGGAATCTCTATGCCGCTCTCCCAACGGGTCGAGCCATAGTAGTTGTTGGCGCCTGGGTCGTTGAAGGTGCCACCGTCGATGGTGAGGTGGTAGTAGTGGAAACCCTCGTCGAGCGGCGCCGAGGTAGTACCCGTCCATACTCCTCTTTCGTCTTTGACCAGGTCGGTGCCTCCGCGGACACCGCCGTGGCCCAGGCTCACCGATACGGCCTGTGCCTGGGGCGCACTGATGCGGAAACGCGCATAGCCCTGGGAATTGACCATAGGATACTGCTGGCCGGGTTGATTCTTGGTGGAAGGCTTGAAGTCTTCCTTGACTTCAGAACTCTGAGCCATGCAGAGCCCCGTAGCTATGACAGCTGCACTGAAAAAAACACTGAACTTTTTCATCGGACTATTGAATTAGTCCGCAAGTATAAGCAGAATAATGTCCACTAACAACAAAAAAGCCCATAATCCGTTTTTTGACGTCATTTTAATACGGATATCTTCCTTTATCTTTCCGCTGCGCGTGGTTTTTGCTGGAAAGTGTGTATCTTCGCGGAGTAAAGTTCGCCTATGAAACAAAAAAGAATCATGCTGGTCTTTGGGACCCGGCCGGAGGCAATCAAGATGTGTCCGCTGGTGAAGGAGTTCCAAAGGCATCCGGCCTCTTTTGAGGCGGTGGTCTGTGTGACAGGACAGCACCGCGAGATGCTGGATCAGGTGTTGCGTCTGTTCGAGGTAGTGCCGGACTATGACCTGAACATCATGCAGCAGGGACAGGACCTGTATGATGTGACGGCCCGGGTGTTGACGGGCATGCGCGAGGTCCTGGCCCAGTGCCGCCCCGATGTGGTGCTGGTGCACGGTGACACCACCACCAGCATGGCGTCGGCCCTGGCCGCGTTTTATCAGCAGATTCCCGTGGGTCATGTGGAGGCAGGCCTGCGCACCTATAATATCTACAGCCCCTGGCCCGAAGAGTTGAACCGCCAGATCACCGGCCGTATCGCCGCCTACAATTTCGCTCCTACCCCCCTGGCTGAAAAGCATCTGGTGGAGGAGAGGGCGCCTGGCCGTGTCTTTGTCACCGGCAATACGGTGATCGATGCCTTGCATCTGGTCGTCGACAAGCTCAGGCGCGACAAACCGCTGGCCGATGAGCAGGGCGCTGTGCTGCGCCGGGCAGGCTACGATGTGGAGCGTCTGAAAGGCGGCAGGAAGTTGGTGCTGATTACCGGCCATCGTCGCGAGAATTTCGGCAGCGGGTTCATCAGCATGGTGACAGCCATCAAGGACCTGGCCGAAAAATATCCTGCGACCGACTTTGTCTATCCGATGCATCTGAATCCGAATGTCCGCCGGCCTATCGCCGAGGTTTTCGCATCATCTTTCCGTGCCGGGGAGTGCACTCATGGCGCGGGGGCGGAGGGCAACGTTTTCCTGATGGAGCCTTTGCAATACTTGGAATTTGTGTATCTGATGGAGAAATCGACACTGGTGCTGACCGACAGCGGCGGCATCCAGGAAGAGGCTCCCGGCCTGGGCAAGCCCGTGCTGGTGATGAGAAACACCACCGAAAGGCCGGAGGCCCTGGAGGCTGGTACGGTGAAACTGGTGGGCACCGACCACGACCTGATAGTCGGCCAGGTGAGCCGCCTGCTGGAAGACAAGACGTATTATGAGCAAATGAGCTGTGCCGTGAATCCCTACGGCGACGGCAAAGCCTGCCGGCGGATAGTTGAAGTGTTTGCATAAATATACAGGATAATGAGACGGATTATGTATTTTCTGGTTGTCGGACTGCTGTGCCTCTGTGTGCTGGCGGCTTGCGCTACTCCCTGTAACTGTGGATGAAACAGAGGGCAATTGGTTGAAGAATAGTGTTTTGGATCGGCATTTGAAAAAAATGCGGTCGAGGAGATTATTATTCAATAAAAAGGAGTACCTTTGCGGAAAATTTGAGAGAATTATTAACCAAGGGGCGCAAGGTCCATCCCCAAGCCCGATAATAAACTAACAAACAAATGATTAAAGTAGGTATTAATGGTTTCGGCCGTATCGGACGTTTCGTTTTCCGTGCCGCTCAGAACAGAAAAGACATTGAAATCGTTGGCATCAACGATTTGTGCCCGGTTGACTATCTGGCTTACATGCTGAAGTATGACACGATGCATGGTCAGTTTGAAGGAACAATTGATTATGATGTAGAAAAGAGTCAGCTGATTGTCAACGGTAAGACTATCCGTGTCACCGCTTGCAAGGACCCCAACGAACTGGCTTGGGACAAGGTGGGTGCTGAATACGTTGTTGAATCGACCGGTCTGTTCCTGACCAAGGAAAAAGCCCAGGCCCATATCAACGCCGGTGCCAAATATGTCGTTATGTCCGCTCCTGCCAAGGACGACACGCCCATGTTTGTTTGCGGTGTCAACGAAAAGACTTACAAGAAGGGTACCCAGTTCGTATCGAACGCTTCCTGCACGACCAACTGCCTGGCTCCTATCGCCAAGGTCCTGAACGACAAGTTCGGCATCAAGGAAGGCCTGATGACCACCGTTCACTCCACCACCGCTACCCAGAAGACCGTTGACGGTCCGTCTCTGAAAGACTGGCGCGGCGGCCGTGCCGCCTCGGGCAACATCATCCCCTCTTCGACGGGTGCTGCCAAGGCTGTCGGCAAAGTCATTCCCGAACTGAACGGCAAGCTGACCGGTATCTCGATGCGCGTTCCGACCCTGGACGTATCGGTTGTTGACCTGGTTGCCAACCTGGAGAAACCCGCTACCAAGGAAGATATCTGCAAGGCCATGAAGGAAGCTTCCGAAGGCGAACTGAAGGGTATCCTGGGCTATACCGAGGACGCTGTCGTTTCGAGCGACTTCCTGGGTTGCACGCTGACCTCCATCTTCGACGCCAATGCCGGTGTATATCTTACCGACAAGTTTGTCAAGGTGATCAGCTGGTACGACAACGAAATCGGCTACTCCAACAAGGTGCTTGACCTGATTGCCCACATGGCTTCTGTCAACTGCTAATTTGGAGAATCGAATCATCTGAATACCGTGTCGGAAGCCATTCCGGCACGGTATTTCTTTATTTTGAACCCATACGAACCCTGGCGCGATGGCGAGATTGAGCATCCCCGACGATTGCAACCTGGTGGTGGTCCTTGGACCGACCGCCTCGGGCAAGACGCACTGTGCCGTGCAACTGGCCGCGCAGCTCGACGCTGAGATTGTCAGTGCCGATTCGCGCCAGGTGTATCGCGGCATGGACATCGGCACGGGCAAGGACCTCTCGGAATACACTTTGCCCGACGGTCGGCAGATTGCCTGCCACCTGATCGACATTTGCGAGGCGGGAACCAAATACAACGTGTATGAATACCAGCGCGATTTCGTGCGCGTCTGGCACGACATCCGTTCGCGCGGCCGGCAGGTGATCCTGTGCGGCGGGACGGGTCTTTATATCGAAGCCGTGCTCAAGGCATATCCTTTGGTCTCTGTGCCGGAAAACCCGGCTCTTCGCGAGCGGCTGGCGGGCCTTTCGCTGGCGGAACTGACCACGTTGCTGGCCGATTACAAGCATCGCCATGGCGACCGGCTGCACAACCAGACCGATGTGGACACTGTGAAGCGGGCCATCCGGGCTATCGAGATAGAGGACTATTACGAACAGCACGAAGGCGAGCTGCAGCGCGAGGCGGAGGCTTACCCTCGTTTGCGGCCCTTTATCATCGGCTTGGAGGTGGATCGCGACGTGCGGCGACGCCGGATTTCCGACCGCTTACACCAGCGCTTGGCGCAAGGGATGGTCGAGGAGGTGAGGGGTTTGCTCGACAGCGGCATTGCGGCCGAGGATCTGATCTATTATGGCTTGGAATACAAGTATCTGACTTTGTATGTGACGGGCCGGCTGGGCTACGGGCAGATGGTCGCCCAGCTGGAGACGGCCATCCATCAGTTTGCCAAGCGGCAGATGACCTGGTTCCGGGGCATGGAGCGCCGCGGCCTGACCATTCACTGGCTTCGGCCGGAAGAAATTTTGTTATGAAAGTAGTATTGCTTTTTCTTGGGAAAACCACCGACGATTATGCCCGGCAGGCGCTGAAAGTGTATCAGGAGCGGCTGGGGCATTACCTGAACCTGCAGATTGAGGAGGTTCCCGACCTGAAATCGACCAAAAACCTGTCGGAGGCGCAGGTCAAGGCCCGCGAGGCCGAGGCTGTCCTGGCCTGGGTGAAGCCCGAAAACCAGGTGGTGCTGCTCGACGAGCGGGGGCTGGAACAGACTTCCGCGCAGTTTGCCACTTGGATGCAGAAGAAAATGAACTCCGGGCTGCGCTCCCTGGTCTTTGTGGTGGGCGGCCCTTACGGCTTCGACGATTCGGTCTATGAGGCCGTCAAAGAGCGGCTTTCGCTCTCGCGGATGACCTTTTCCCACCAGATGGTGAGGGTGTTTTTCATCGAACAGCTCTACCGGGCCATGACGATTCTGCACGGAGAGCCCTACCATCATGCCTGAGGGGTTTCATTTCTCACAAAAAGACAGTACTTTTGCTGTTTCATACAAGGATGAAAAATAATTGAATAATAATCGAATAATGATGCACAGTTTGCGCAGCGACGTCTGCACCCAAGGTAGAAGAATGGCGGCTGCCCGCGCCTTATGGGCAGCCAATGGCATGAAAAAAGAACAGGTGGGCCAACCGGTCATTGCGGTGGTCAATTCCTTCACACAGTTTGTTCCCGGTCACGTGCACCTGCACGAAATCGGCCAGGAAGTGAAAGCTGAGATAGAGCGTCTGGGCTGTTTTGCGGCCGAATTCAACACCATTGCCATCGACGACGGCATTGCCATGGGCCACGACGGCATGCTCTATTCGCTGCCCAGCCGCGACATCATCGCCGACAGTGTGGAGTATATGGTCAATGCCCACAAGGCCGATGCCATGATCTGCATCAGCAACTGTGACAAGATCACCCCGGGCATGCTGATGGCTGCCATGCGGCTGAACATCCCCGCGGTGTTCGTATCGGGCGGCCCCATGGAAGCCGGCGAGCTGGACGGCGGGCATCTCGACTTGATCGATGCCATGATCCAGTCGGCCGACCAGAGTGTATCGGATGAACAGATGGCCCGCGTGGAGGCTACGGCCTGCCCCGGTTGCGGCTGCTGCTCGGGAATGTTCACGGCCAACTCGATGAACTGCCTCAATGAGGCCCTGGGTATGGCCCTGCCCGGCAACGGAACGGTCCTGGCCGACCATGTCAACCGCCGCGAACTCTTCAAGAGGGCGGCTGCACAGATTGTCAAGAACGCCTACGCCTACTATCGCGACGGCGATGAGTCGGTTTTGCCGCGCAGCATCGCCACGCGGGAAGCCTTCCTCAATGCCATGACGCTCGACATTGCCATGGGCGGCTCGACCAATACGGTGCTGCATCTGCTGGCCATTGCCCACGAGGCCGGGGCCGACTTCACGATGGACGACATCGACACCCTCTCGCGCCGCGTGCCCTGCCTTTGCAAGGTGGCTCCCAATACCAAACTGTTCCATGTGCAGGATGTGAACCGTGCCGGCGGCATCCATTCCATCCTGGGCGAGCTGGCCAAGGGCGGCCTGGTCGATACCACTGTGCGCCGGGTCGATGGCCTGACGCTGGCCGAAGCGTTGGAACGCTATTCGCTGAGTTCGCCTGCGGTGTGCGAAGAAGCTAAGAGAATGTATATGAGTGCCCCTTCGCATAAGTTCAACATGGTGCTGGGTTCACAGGATGCCCGCTACGACAGTCTGGACACCGACCGCGCAAAGGGCTGCATCCGCGACCTGGACCATGCCTATACCAAGGACGGCGGACTGGCCGTGCTCAAGGGCAATATCGCCGAGAAGGGCTGTGTAGTGAAGACCGCCGGCGTGGACGAATCCATCTGGCGCTTCAGCGGCCCAGCCAAGGTGTTCCATTCGCAGGAAGACACTTGCGAGGGCATCTTAAGCGGCAGCGTGCAGTCGGGCGACGTGGTGCTGGTCATCTACGAAGGTCCCAAGGGCGGACCGGGCATGCAGGAAATGCTCTATCCGACCTCATACATCAAATCGCGCCACCTGGGCAAGGAGTGTGCCTTGGTCACGGACGGTCGTTTTTCGGGCGGCACTTCGGGCCTGTCTATCGGCCATGTTTCTCCGGAGGCTGCTTCGGGCGGTGCCATCGGCCTGGTACGCAACGGCGACGTCATCGAAATCGACATCCCCTCGCGCAGCATCAATGTCCGGTTGAGCGATGAAGAGCTGGCGGCCCGCCGCCGCGAAGAACTGGCCAAGGGACGGCTGGCCTTCAAGCCTGTCCGCCAGCGTGAGGTGTCCAAATCGCTGAAAGCCTACGCCCAGGCTGTCTCATCGGCCGACCAGGGCGCTGTCAGAATCATTGAAGATTAACACAAGCAATCAAGCATATATCCCCATGTCAGAGAGAATCAACGGAGCGGAAGCCTTGATGCGCTCCTTCAAGGAAGAGAATGTCACGACGATATTCGGCTATCCGGGCGGTTTCATCATCCCGGTGTTCGATGCCCTATATTCATACCAGAAAGAGTTCGACTGCATCCTTACACGCCATGAGCAGGGGGCTGTGCATGCCGCCCAGGGTTATGCCCGTGTGACAGGACAGCCTGGTGTGGTCATCGTCACTTCGGGCCCGGCTGCCACCAACGTGATCACCGGACTGGCCGATGCCATGCTCGACAGCACGCCTCTGGTGGTCATCACCGGCCAGTCGATTGTGGCACAGCTCGGCACGGACAGTTTCCAGGAAACAGATGTGATCGGCATCACCCAGCCGGTGACCAAATGGAGCTATCAGATACGGCGGGCCGAGGATCTGCCTTGGGCCGTGGCCCGTGCGTTCTATATCGCCCGTGAGGGTCGCCCTGGCCCGGTGGTACTCGACTTGACCAAAGACGCTCAGACCCAGCTCTTCGACTTTGAATACGAAAAATGCCGTTTCATCCGCAGCTATCAGCCCAACCCAACCCCCGACCCGGCCGACCTGTCTCTGGCCGCCGACCTGATCAACCTGGCCAAACGTCCCATGGCCGTGGTGGGGCAGGGCGTGATGCTGGGACATGCCGAGAAGGAGCTGTACGAGTTCCTTGAAAAAGCCGACATCCCGGCCGCCTCGACACTGCTTGGCCTGTCGATCATGGCCGACGACTATCCGCTCAACATGGGCATGGTGGGTATGCACGGCAATGTGGCCCCCAACCGCAAGACTGGCGAGTGCGATGTGCTGATCGCCATCGGCTGCCGCTTTTCCGACCGCGTGACGGGCGATATCAACACCTATGCTGCCAATGCCAATATCATCCATTTCGACATAGATCCTTCGGAACTCAATAAGAATGTCCGTGTTTTCCTGCCCGTGCTGGGCAATGTTAAGCAGACGCTGCCTGCCGTGACAAAGCTGCTCAAGCCGGCCCGGCACACCGAGTGGATCGACAGTTTCAAGACCTACAAGGAGCAGGAAGAAAAGCAGGTCATTGCCAGGGATCTCCATCCCGAGGGCCCGGCCATCACCATGGCAGAAACCGTCAAATGTATTTCCGACAAGTCGGGCAAGCAAGCGGTGTTGGTAGCCGACGTAGGTCAGAACGAGATGGTCTCGGCCCGCTATTTCAGTGCCGGCCCGGGACGTCAGTTTGTCGCCTCGGGCGGTCTGGGCACCATGGGCTTCTGCCTGCCGGCCGCAGTGGGGGCCGCGCTGGGGGCTCCGACCTCGGAAATCTATGCCGTCTGCGGCGACGGCGGCATCCAGATGACCATCCAGGAGCTGGGCACCATCATGCAGTATCAGCTGCCCGTCAAGGTGGTTGTGCTCAACAACAACTTCCTGGGCATGGTGCGTCAGTGGCAGGAGCTGTTCTGGAACAAGCGTTATTCCTCCACCCGCATGCAAAATCCCGATTTCGTGCAGTTGGCGGCTTCCTACCACATTGCCGGCCGTCGGGTCGAAAAACGGGAGGAACTCTCCGAAGCTGTCCAGCAGATGATCGATCACAAGGGCCCCTATCTGCTCGAGGTCCATGTGGAAGAGGAAGGGATGGTCTATCCGATGATTCCGGCCGGACAGCCTATTTCCAATATCATCATGGGCCCTTCTGAGAAGTAGCAACGCATTAATCTTTAAGACAATGGAAAAGAAATTCTATACAGTCAACGTTTATTCGGAAAACACGGTCGGTATCCTCAACCAGGTGACCAATGTCTTTACCCGCCGTCAGGTGAACATCGAGAGCCTGACCGTGTCGCGTTCGTCCATTCCCGGGGTGCACAAATATACCATCACCGCCACGACCGACGAGGAGACCATTGCCAAGATAGTGCGTCAGATCGAGCGCCGCATCGATGTGCTCAAGGCTTTCTACTACCTCGATGACGAAATCATTTTCCAGGAAATCGCTCTCTACAAGATTCCCACGGACAAGGTGATGGAACACGGCATCATAGAGCAGGTGGTGCGCCGCTACAACGCCCGCATCCTGGAAATGAACCGCGGCTATACGGTCATCGAGCAGACCGGCCACAACGAGGAGATCGAACAGCTCTACCGGGACCTGGAACCAACAGGCATCCTGCAGTTTGTCCGTTCGGGTCGCATCTCTATCACCAAATCTTCCATCGAGCGCCTCAGCAACTTCCTGGCCGAAATGGAAGCCAAGCGCCTCGCCAGCGAACAAGTTTAAATGAAGCGACACAAGACACCGGCTCGCAGGCTGATACCCTCAGGTATCATTGTGCTGCTGTGTCTTTGTTTTGCCTGTGACTCCCCTTTTACAGAACAAAAGGACCGTGTTGATTCTATGGTGACTGAGCAAGCCGATTCCGTTGTCGTCTCCTATCAAGAAATGATTTGGTCCATGTCGCAGGCTATCGGTCGTCACAAGAAAAAGACACTGGCTCTATACGGATCGCTTTTCATACTTTCAGCGACCTTTTTTATCTATGTTCGCTATCGGGAGCGGAAGTATCGCCAGCTCATGGAACGTCTTCAGTCGCAGGAGCAGACATCGGCATCGGCCGAGACGGAGTGTCGTCGCTTGTCGCAAGAATTGGAGCAGGTCAGGACTGATCATCAGGAATTGAACCGTTCGGTGCTGGAAAAGCGTCTTGCAGAGATGACCGCTAAACTAAAAGAAATCTACAGCAAGCAGTCTGAAGCCGCGCATATTGCCGATGACGGCCGCCTCTTTGCCTTGCAGGTCGGAGAACTATTGCCTTTGGACTCCTGGGAAGACTTCAGTTCCTTTATCAATGATAACTTTGCTTCTTTTGTCGATCGGCTGTCGGCCAGCTACCCCAATCTGAAACGGCAGGAACTGATCTGCGCAGTGCTGAATCTGCTGGGCTGCTCAGTGACTCAGATCTGTTATCTCATGAAAATCAAGAAAAACACGGTCTATGACTACCAGAAAAACCTTCGCGGAGCACTCGCTTTACCCCAAAATCTCCGATTGCAGGCGGCCATGAAGGACTTCCTTTTCCCATCAACCTTAAAAATTGATGCCGAATAATAAATAACTGGTTGTAATTCAGCCCATTTGTTTCGTGCTCTCCTTAATTGTTTTTGAACAATTCTGCTGGTTATGATTGTAAATTTGCCGTGTTGTCTAATTATAAACACGTGCAATTATGAAAAATAATCCTTTGTATAAAGAATGGTGGTTTTGGCCCGCTTTGCCGATAGCCCTGCAATTGCTACAATTGCCTATTATAGGGTATAGTAGTTTTAAAAATGGCTCTTCGGTTGTTCACTGGCTTGGTTATTGTTCAGATATATTGATTGTTTTGAGCATTCTACTGATTGTGGTCAATGTAATCCTCTGGATTTGCTACATCGTAAAAAAAAGGAAATTGGCCATATGGGGTCACCTGGCAATGATGTTAGTGGCAATACCCCTATTTGTCTTTATAACCTTATTTATAGGAGTTTGGTATATGTTCTCCAGTGATGCCGGCGATGATTTCGGCAAGCGGCATCCTATTCCAGCTGGTGCGATATATGAAAAACCTATTAGGGATACCATTTATGATTTGGACGATAATGGCAGACTGGTGCCACAAAGCAAATTGTCAGACCGTGTTATTCCCAGTGACAGCAGTACCTGGTTACAGGTCAAAGACGGATTTCAGGGTGGTATATACGAATATTGTCTTTATATATCAGAAGCTCTGGACGACGGTGAAATCTGGTTGGAATGCTATGAAGCGACTAAGAATAAGCCGCTCTCAGCAAAAAGAATCCGGAAAGAATCTGCTCAGAAAGTCGGACCCGAAGACAGAGAAAAAACAACAGATCTTGTAGAATTTACAATCAGTGAAGGTGTTTGGGGAGACTATTATCTGGCGCGTATTGAGGTTTGGTATGCTGACTCCATTTCCCATACCAGCCGCAAGTTGACAGAAAAAACATATAGGGTGGAAGGCTGGAATCGGTAAGATATTTATTATGGCGTTCACTGATATGGCTATGAAAACTACACTTGTTAATCGATTGTATTGGCTTTCACCATTACTGGGAACACTAATGTCACTGTTCTTTCAGTTTCTTGTCATGGCCATTGTTGAATGGAGTAAAGGAGAGATTGGAGAACATGGTACGTGGACAACGATGCTATTGTTTTCTGATGTTCTTTTGTCATATGGTGTATTGATGATGATTTTGACATACTTCGCAATGCTTATTTTTGATAAGGTGCCTAATCTTTATTTTGGATGGGGATTGATGACATTGTTATGGCTACCATTCCTGTATTTGTTCATTATTTTCCATCGTGCAGTTACATTTGAGGTGTATCAAATATGCTACCTGTTTGTTATACAGATAATATACTTTGCTCCAATTATTGCTTTAGGCATACAACGCATAAAGAATATGACTGAACCTAATCAAAAGCATAACGGAAATAATCTAATCATGATTGCCGTAACGAGTTTATTGTTATTCAATGTAACTGCTTGTACTCGTACTGCTGACAAAAAACAAAAAGAAGAGCCTTTGTATCCGGAGTATCTGTCGGTAGAAGGTGGTGTATGGGATAGGGATGAAGACGGCTCCCTCAGGTATCCGAAAGATGCTGAAAAACGGCGGATCATCAATGAGGCGTCACAGAGAATAACTTTCTATTGGTACAATGCCCCTGATTCCACGATTGCCATTGACAAGACGGCGGAACAGCTGAATGTGTCGCAGGAATTGTTTGATATGACAGAAAAACTCAGGCTTCATTACAATGAGTTGGTGAAGTCTGGCATAATAGAGCATCCCATGAGAATCGTCAATGGCGATCCTGTCAACGGGCATGAATACGAAGGTTTTCATACTTACTAAAACGACATAGTGGCAACTCTTGTGTGCATAGAGTTGCAGGTTTTGACGAAAAAACGGCCGGGCAGAAGGACGGCTGAGGGAATCTGTGTATCTTTGCTGTCGAAAACCAATCATGATGATCAAAATGGATAAATGGATAGATGCATTGTACTGGCTGTCGCCGCTGTTGGGCGGCCTGCTCGGTATAGGCCTGATGTACCTGGCCTTTGATGCTCTGTCTTCGTATGCTGTAAGTGAAAACGGCGAGATAGCCCCGATGGTAGCCCGTGATATGGAGTTGCGGCTAAAGAGCTGGTGCTATGTTGTTTTCGTGCTGCTGCCTTTTTCTTACGCGGCCCTGTGGCTTTGGCTTAAAAGGCCTGTATGGACATGGTGGATACTGGTTGTCCTGACCTTGCTGGCTTTTGTGATATCCTATCTGATTAACAAACTGGTATCGCCGCTTTCTATCGAACTGCCGGTGAATCCTCAGCGAGGCGACTTCATGTCATTGGTCGGTCAGTTGCTGGTCTGGTATGCCTGGTGCGCCTTCTATTCAGTGCCGATGCTGCTTTGTGCCTATCTTCGCTATTGGTGGCATCAGAAACAAGTGGGACGGAATGCGACCGGCGTTGTTCCCCGCTCAATAGTCAATTGGGTGTGGTGGCTCTCTCCGGTGCTGGGGGCTGTGCTGTCGATGTTGTTCTTTATGGTGCTGAGCGACCTGCTTTGCCTGTATGACGGAGATTTAGGCATGCCCATGCTGGTAAATGCCTTGTTTTATATTCTCGGCCTGATGGTGTTGTCATTGGTCTGCTATTTGTTCCTGCCCTTGCTCGAACGTAGCAGGTGGCTGACAGTTTTGTTTGTCACAGTCTGCCATATTCCATATATATGGGCCGTTGTCTGGCTGATGAAAGGCTCCTGGGGGGAGACTCCTTTGTGGGAGTTGCTCTTCACGGCGGCCGTTCTCTACCTGATGTATGCCACCTATTTCCTGCCGATGCTTTTGAGCGGCTATCTCCGTTATGTCTATCGGCTCAGGGACCGTCGGTAAACAGGTTCGAATAGATTTATCTCTTTTTGAGTAATCCCTAGTTGTTTGGCGAGGCTCTTCCATCCTTGGACGGCATGGGTAACTTCATGGATGATGACATTAGCCTCATCCTTGTTGATCATATATTCTTCTGCAGAGTTGAGCAGTGCCTCTAAATCAGCCAGTTGAGTGGATGAATTGATGAGCAGGCTTTGGTATTCGTTATGGGTCGGATTCATGTCATAGGCTGGCGATAGGGTCCACCCTCGTGGCGTCAGCAGAAATCCGTGGTTGCGGAAATGGTCGTCGCTGTTGCCGATGGCAATATTGAAAGCGACTCGGCGGTACAATTGACGTAAGTTTTTTTCTACATCGCAGCAGTGCTGAATGATGAAACTGACAATGTCCAGATATCCATTGCCGGTCTGCGCATTGCATCCATCAGTCAATCCAAGCAGGGTCATCGCTGATGCAAAATGAATGCGTCTGCCTTGGTCAGATCTGTCAAATCGTTTAGAAAGTAGAATGTGGAATTTTTTTTCGGTTGAAAGTACCTTTGTCTCGGCAGAAAAAATTCCGGCTTGTCGTGCCAGCAGGTGACTGTGATGCTCCCATAGGGCAACATCGTAGTCATCTAGTCGTGACGGAAATTTCGCAACAAAGAGTTGGCGGTCGGGACTTATCACTCCCGCTTTGGGGCGAGCTCCTCCAAGTGAGGATCCTGGACGGACAAGTTGATTGATCCATCTTATTTCAGGCATCTGGTTCATCGCTTCGCTTTTTTCAATATGCTGGCTGGCGACAACCAGAGAGCGAAGATCTGTCAAGGGAGGTATCTTTAGCGGAGTTTCGGTGTTGATGAAATCCCCATTTTGGACGGTCTTGAATCGAAAACCTCCTATACGGGAATAATCGTCAATGCCGGTTAGATAATCAAATGAAGAGAGCCTCCTGGCAGGACGTTGTTCTTGGGTGGCTTTGATTTGTTCCCGCCTGTTCAGGAGAAGGCGTCCCCAACGGTCTGGCAGAGCATCGCTAAAGCAGCCGAAAATGTCTTTGTCTGGCTGTGTGTACTGAGGCCCGGGATAATTGCGTATATCCTCACTGAGAAACAGGTTGCCATATTTACCAAGCCAATTATCGTCGTATTTAAACAAATAATAATCGGAGCCACGAAGTAGGTCATAGCTCAGTTCTCCTATTAACACAGGGGCTTCCATCCAATCAAAATCGGCATAAACGAATAAAGTGCGCATGGTTCCTTATTTTTTTGAGGCGCGTTCGCGGTGTTTCAGAGCCAGGTCTTGAAGGGCGCGCCCCATTTCGTCTTTTTGTGCCAGCAGAAGGATGTCGTCTTCCAATTGCAAGGCGTAGAGGACTCGAAGATAAATGCCGATGGATACAGTCGGCACGCCTTTTTCTATACGGGCTATCGTCAGGGGAGAGCAGGTGGCTCGTTCGGCTACTTGGGCGATGCTCAGGTTGCGCCGCAACCGGGCCAGTTTGATCTGTTGGCCGACGGTGTGCATCTTGTCTTCCAGTTTCCGGGGCAGCTTGGTCCCCATGGTACTCTTACTCATCTTTGTCTTCAATGTATTATTACGGCTGCAAAGATAATACTTTTTATTCACTTTATGATGTGTTGCTGCAGGATAAATGAAAGATGATGCTATCAGTTCGTTTTTCTTATCAGAAATATTTCATATAACTTTGCTGAGTGATTTTAAAGCTTGATAAGTTGATGAGTGTCTTTTCGAGGATTATTCGTATCGCAGTTTGGGCGGTTGTATTATGTTCTTTTGCCTCTTCATCATGCAGGCATAAAGCATCGGCCGATAGAATGGAACATGATTCAAGCCAGACTCATACGATGTCGGCCCTAATGAGCATTATCTGTCCCTTCCAATTGCAGACTCCCACGGGAAATACCATCTGGATTGGTATAACTGGTTTTGGCAATGGCGTTATATATGGAGTGGCCAATCCTGTGGATGTTTCTGACTTCCTGGGAACTGATGCTGAATCAAATCCTGTGCTGATAAAAATGTATTTATAGAGACGTCTATCCACCAATTTTTTTTATTTGGCGGTGTCGCTGATGTGTATTACTTTTGTCGTGCTTTTGCATATACGGCGAAAACAGAGGTTTAAAACGCATAAATATTAATTTTATCATGGCAAAAATGAATTTTGGGGGTGTCATCGAGAATGTGATCACCCGTGATGAATTTCCTTTGGAAAAGGCTCGTGAAGTATTGAAAAACGAAACTATCGCCGTCATCGGTTATGGCGTGCAGGGACCTGGTCAATCCATGAATCTGAGAGACAACGGTTTCAATGTCATCGTCGGACAGCGTGCCGGCAAGACTTTTGAAAAGGCCGTGGCCGACGGCTGGGTGCCGGGCGAGACTTTGTTTGGTATTGAAGAGGCTTGCCAGAAGGCCAGCATCGTGATGTGCCTGCTTTCCGACGCCGCTGTGATGTCGGTATGGCCCACCATCAAGCCTTATCTGACGAAGGGCAAGGCACTGTATTTCTCACACGGTTTTGCCATTACTTGGAACGACCGCACCGGCGTGGTGCCTCCCAAGGATATCGACGTGATCATGGTGGCTCCCAAGGGCTCTGGCACGTCGCTGCGTACCATGTTTCTCGAAGGCCGCGGCCTGAACTCTTCCTATGCCATCTACCAGGATGCCACCGGCAAGGCCATGGACCGCACGCTGGCCCTGGGTATCGGTATCGGCTCGGGCTACATGTTTGAAACGACCTTTATCCGTGAAGCCACTTCCGACCTGACGGGCGAACGCGGCTCGCTGATGGGTGCTATCCAGGGCTTGTTGCTGGCTCAGTACGAAGTGCTGCGTGAGAACGGCCACACGCCTTCGGAGGCTTTCAACGAAACGGTCGAAGAACTGACCCAGTCGCTTATGCCGCTGTTTGCCAAGAACGGTATGGACTGGATGTATGCCAACTGTTCGACAACGGCCCAGCGCGGTGCCCTCGACTGGATGGGTCCCTTCCACGATGCCATCAAGCCCGTGGTTGAGAAGCTGTATGCCAGCGTCAAGTGCGGCAATGAAGCCCAGATTTCCATCGACAGCAATTCCAAGCCCGACTATCGTGAAGGCCTGGAAAAGGAACTGAAGGCTTTGCGCGAAAGTGAAATGTGGCAGGCGGGAGCTGTGGTCCGTCAGCTGCGTCCCGAAAACAACTAATCATGCGAAAGCTCTTTTTGACATGCTGTCTGCTGAGTTTTGTCGTTGCCGGCCTTTGGGCCGACAATGACAACTGGGCGCTGTACCAGCAGGTCAACAATTATTTTTACGAACATTTCCGCTACCCCGACATGGATTCGGCGAGGGTGGCCGAGGAAAATCCTTCTTTGCTGAGGAAGATTGGCGAGACCCTGCACTTTATCGATCCCTACGGCAAGGAATATGCCTACGAGGGGCGGGTAGTGGTGCGCTACAGCATCTACGACCGGGGACGGATGTCGCAAGTGAAGGTGGTCAACGGGCTTTGTCCGGCCATCGACAAGAAAGTGTCGAGGACTCTCAAATCCATGCGTCATCTCCGTTTTGACAAAGCCTACCGTGGCAAGGAGTATGTCCAGGCCTTCTACATCAGCGCCGACGGCAGCATCAAGACCGAGCTGCCCGACAACGGGGTGCAGTACAGTCCCGATGAGGCAGTCGAGCCTGTCGGCGGCCAAGAGGCGCTCGACAGGTTTATCGCCGAGAATCTGAACTACCCCAAGAGCGCTCTTGAAAGCGGCCTGCGCGGGGCGGTCAATCTGCATCTGATCATTGACAAAGATGGTTATGTGTTGGCGGGTTGGACGCGTGAAAGCGAAGGTGCCGCCGACCTGAACTGGGAGGCGCTTCGTCTGGCAGGCAACCTGCCACAGATGCGGCCGGCCTGGCATCAGGGCCAGCCGGTCGTCTCCCCCTGCACCTTGCCCATCTCCTTCAGACTGAAATAATTCCGTACTGAAATATAGCACCAAGCCCTGCCAACCGAAGATTGCTGGCAGGGCTTGGTGTTTTATACGGTGCTATAGTGTGGTGGTAGTGAATAATCCATTGTTCCCACCAAACTCAATATAAAGATTTTTGATCATTTCTTTTGCATTTTGCCTCAAACCGATTATATTTGCCCAAAACATATTATTATGTCCACGTATTCCCGCTTCCGGCTTCTCCCAGCCTTTCTGACAGCCATTGTCTTGTTGTGCTGTGTGAATGGAGTGTCCGCCCAGCATCAAGTAGAGTATGCCTACGATGCGGCAGGCAACCGCATCGGGCGTGTCGCCACCACGCTGCGGCTGGTTGCCGAACCACCTGCCCGTGTCAGGCAGCAACCCGTGGACACGGTTGCCCCTTCTGTCGTGCCGGCCGGCGAACTGAGCGTCAAGGTCTGGCCCAATCCGACCAAAGGTCTTGTGCACCTGCAGGTGTCCGGACGAAGGGAAGACTCCTCGGTCGGACTTCGCCTGTACAGCAGCTCGGGCGTACTGCTCAAGGAACGCGAAGAGACAACAGACATCATTGAGATAGACCTCGGCGGCTATTCTGCCGCCACCTACCTGCTTCGTTTCTCTTGTCAGGGAGAGACAAGGGTGGTCAAGATTATCAAGGAATAATACATCGTCATTGATATGAAAACACAGTCAATCATCACGTTCTTTGTGCTTTTGCTCATGTCGCCCATCGCCGCCATGAAGGCCCAGACGGCGGACCAGGCAAACGACAGCACCGCAGTCGCCTCCTCCGTCACCCCTTCATTTGTCACCACCGCCGTCGCTCCTCCCGTGCGCACTGTCGAGGAACGGGTGTCGCGAGCCGTCTCGGTGTGGGAGCGGCAGATAAGCCTTAGCCAGTCGCAAAGGGAGAGCATTGCCGCCCGTGCCGCCGTATTCGTGGCCGAACGGGAAAGTCTCAAGGCGGACACCGCGGTGGCCTTCTCCGAGAAGGTCCGCCTGATTTCAGCTGCCCACGACCGCTACCTGGCGGACGTAAGGGCACTGCTTACGGCCGGCCAGCGCTCGGCCCTTGAGGCAAAGAAAGCGGAACAGGCCGCCCTGCAGGCCGAGAAGACTGCCGGGAGAAAGGAGGGGACGCTATGAAGGCATTGAAAAGATTTTTTGTGTATGTGCTTCTTTCCCTTCCCATGTCGGCCGTGGCAGAAAACATCTATTATATAAACGATGACGGAGGCCTTATTGATTACTATGGATCCAACTATGAGAATGACTTGGAAGATACCTATTACATCAATATTGGATCTCTTTCAACCGTTGAGTTTGAGATAAGCATAGACATAGAGGAAAACAATGATTACCTCTACATCTATAACATCGACCTATACGGGAACGAAACGCTCATTGCGACCCTGACAGGTAACACTACGGACATCATCACCACCACATCGCACAGCGGCCGTGCCAAGATCAGCTATGTGACGGACGGCTCGGTCAGCTATTACGACGGATATACAGATCATTTCGGTTATCTCGTATCCTATTCCGTAGGGAGTTCTTCCATCACCCAGTATGACTACCTGGACAAAAATCTTTCAATTATTGGAAAGTTGGGAGTCGGGACAAGGACCCCGCAGGAGAAACTCCACGTGAACGGTCCTGTCCGCGGCCACGGTACGTGTGGTGCTCTGCAGATAAAGACCGACCACGGTTATGTCACCGTAGGACCTCAGACGGCCAGCTACGGCCATCTCTTTACCGACCGTCCCGCTTTCCTGATGAACAAGCCGCTGGTCCTCCGGACGGGAGTCCTGTCGAGCTTCGACAACAACGACCTGTCGCTGCAGACCGCAGGGCAGACGCGCCTGACGGTCGATACCCTCGGTCATGTGGGCATCGGCACGTCCAGCCCGCAGTATAATCTTGATGTGAAAGGACGCATCCGCGCCACGGAAGTCATCATCCACCATATCGACAGCTTCCCCGACTATGTCTTCCGTCCCGGCTATGAGCTGCGGACCGTGGACGAGACGGATAGCTATA
>Ga0079305_1000761_pt1 | contig 58739 bp, 55 predicted proteins | sample LMS_cellobiose_e_FD_79183 | JGI IMG/M metagenome (GOLD analysis project Ga0079305, IMG submission 79183) | Rumen-fistulated moose microbial communities from Alaska, USA - LMS_cellobiose_enrichment | ecosystem: Host-associated > Mammals > Digestive system > Stomach > Rumen fluid ...
ACGCGATGTATGAGGACGGGCTGACGCGCGACAAGCCCTACCGCAAGTGCGCGACCGCCGTCGGCGACGTGCTGGGCCGCTACCATCCGCACGGCGACGCCTCCGTCTACGACGCGCTGGTACGCCTCGCGCAGGATTTCTCGATGCGCTGCCCGCTGATCGACGGCCACGGCAACTTCGGCTCCGTAGACGGCGACCCGCCCGCGGCCTACCGCTATACCGAGGCGCGCCTCGCCCGCATCGCGGACGAGATGCTGCGCGATATCGAAAAAGAAACCGTCGATTGGGATCCCAACTTCGATGAAACGCGCAGGGAGCCGCGCGTTCTCCCCTCCCGCTTCCCGAATCTGCTCGTCAACGGCTCCTCGGGCATCGCGGTCGGCATGGCGACGAATATCCCGCCCCACAATCTGGGCGAGGTCATCGACGCCTGCATCTGCGTGCTCGAAAACCCCGACGCCGGCCTGCCGGAGCTGATGCAGCACATCAAGGGCCCCGATTTCCCGACGAAGGGCATTATCATGGGCCGCAGCGGCATCCGCGCCGCCTACGCGACGGGCCGCGGCAAGATCACCGTGCGCGCGCGCACCGAATTTGAGGAATTCGCGAAGGACCGCACGCGCATCATCGTCACCGAGCTGCCGTATCAGGTGAACAAGCGCATGCTGATCGCCGCGATCGCCGACCAGGTGAAGGAAAAGCGCATCGAGGGCATCAGCGACCTGCGCGACGAATCCGACCGCAGCGGCATGCGCATCGTCATCGAGCTGAAGCGAGACGCCAACCCGCAGGTCGTGCTCAACAACCTTCTGAACCAGACGCAGCTGCAGACGACGTTCTCCATTAATATGCTGGCGCTCGTCGATAACCAGTCGCAGCCGCGCATCCTCTCCCTGCGCCACATCCTGGACGCCTACCTCGATTTCCAGGAGGAGGTCATCGTCCGCCGGACGCGCTACGATCTGCGCAAGGCGAAGGAGCGCGCCCATCTGCTCGAGGGCCTGCTGATCGCGCAGGACAACATCGACGAGGTCGTACGCATCATCCGCTCGAGCTACGACAACGCCAAGGAAAACCTGATCGCGCGGTTCGGCCTTTCCGAGGTACAGGCGCAGGCGATTCTGGAAATGCGCCTGCGCGCCCTGCAGGGGCTCGACCGGGAAAAGCTGCAAAACGAATACAGGGAGATCGAGGCGCGGATCGCGTATTACAATGAGCTGCTCGCCGACCCCGAAAAGATCCGGGGTGTGCTCAAGGACGAGCTGCGCGAGATCCGGAACAAATACGCGACCGACCGCCTGACGGAGATCGAGGACGTCTTCAACGATATCGATGTGGAGGATCTGATCCCCGAAAAAACCTGTGTGATCACCTATACGAAATACGGGTACATCAAGCGCATGCCCGTGGACGAATACCGCGCGCAGCGGCGCGGCGGCCGCGGTGTGCGCGGCATGACGCAGCGCGACGAGGACGCCGTCACGGACCTCTTTATCACCTCGACGCACGATTATCTGCTCTTTTATACCGACAGGGGGCGCATTTTCCGCCTGAAGGGCTACGAGATCCCCGAATCGAACCGCGCCGCCAAGGGGATGAACGTCGTCAACCTGCTGCAGCTCGAGGGCGAGGAGCATGTGAGCGGCGCGATCCGCATCGGCTCCTTTGACGAGGAAGGCTATCTCTGCATGGTCACGGCGGCGGGCGTCATCAAGCGCACGGAGATGAAGGCCTTCGCCAATCTCCGCCGCAGCGGCCTGATTGCCGTTTCGCTCGACGAGGGGGACGAGCTGGCCTTTGTACGGCGCACCTGCGGAACCGACGAGCTGATCGTCGCGACCCGCAGCGGCCGCGCCGTGCGCTTCGCGGAAACGGAGGTGCGCGCGATGGGACGCACGGCAAGAGGCGTACGCGCGGTCCGGCTCGATGCGGGCGACCGCGTCGTCGGCTTTGCGGCCGTGCGCGCGGGCGAAACGCTGCTCACCGTGAGCGAGAACGGCATGGGCCGCCGCACCGACTTTTCCGAATATCCGGTCCGCAGCCGCGGCGGTAAGGGCGTGCTCAATTACTATGTGGAAAAGGGCGGCTGCGTCGCCGGCGTCAAATCGGTCTCGCCGGAGGACGACGTGATTCTGATCTCGGATGACGGGATCGTGATCCGCACGCCGAGCGAGGATATTTCCAAGCAGTCGCGTTACGGCGGCGGCGTGCGCGTGATGCGCCTCGCCGAGGGCACGCGCCTCGTGACGCTCGCGGCGGTCGCCCACGGCGACAGCGAGGAAGAAGCCGATCACGGCGAGGAACAAGCGCCTGCCGGACCGGCGGAGACCCCCGCGGAGTAAAAAAACCGTTCCACGTGAAACAACACCGGCTTTGACAAATTCCGGCGGGCTGTTTCACGTGAAACAACGGCAAGCCCATTCAAAAGCGAATCCGTCCCCCATGCGGCGAACAAGGAGGTTGATTTCTGAATGAAAAAGGGAACGAAGCAAGTGATCTGCGCACTGTTGACCGCCGCTTTCCTTCTGTCGGCGCTGACGGTCGCCGCCGCCGCGGACGAGACCTCCATCGAAGCCGGAGGCAATACGGGCGGAGCGCAGGCCGCAGAGACGCCGCAGGCGGTCGTGATCCCCGAAGCGCTTTCCGGCACGCAGGGGGAATCGGCGCACGCAGGCAGCCTCGTTTTGCGCAATGAGCTGCCGGCCGAAGCCGCTCCCGCGGCGGAAGGACAGGACGCCGCCGCAAAGGATGCAGCGGAGGAACCGCTCGTGCAGGCGGAAACCGCCGTACAGCGCCCCGCCGTCCATGCCATCGCGGGCGGACCGATTCTGTCCTGCGCCAACCTGACCGAAACGGGAGAAACGTTTCTGACGCAGGGCAGCGCCTTCCTTCCCCTGCAGGGCGTTTCCGCGCGGACGGCGGCGGGCCGCGATCTGTCGGACCGCATCCTCGTCACCGGCGAGGTGGATTCGAATACCGTCGGCGATTATGAGATCATCTACACCGTTACCGATGATGTAAACCGCACCGCCACCCGGCTCGGCGTCGTGCATGTCGTGCCGGCGGCCGATATGCGCTTTACGCAGGGGATCGGCGCCGTGATTACCGAGCAGTTCCCCGCCCCGCCCTTCCAGACGACGGGCAGCTTTGATACGTTCGTCGGGATCCGCATCGGCGGCGTTTACCTGACGCGTGCGCAGTATGTCGCCGTGCCCGCGGGGACCTTCGGCACGTCGCTCCACTTTACCCCCGAATACGGCCGCGGCCTGGCGGTAGGGCAATACCTGCTGGAGGCCGTCTATCGGGACGGCATCTGCGCAACGCTGATTTCGGTCGGCGCGCGTGCGGAGGGAACGCCGCGCCCGGCGACCCCTACCGATCTGGCGCGCCCCGCGGCGCAGCAGACGGCTGAATCGACACAGACGGGCGCCGCGGCGCAGCAGACGGCCGAATCGACACAGACGGGGGCCGCCGCGCAGCAGACGGCTGAACCGGCACAGACGGACGCCGCCGCGCAGCAGACGGCCGAACCGGCACAGACGGGGGCCGCGGCGCAGACCGTCCCCGCGATGCCGAATACCGGCGCCGCGCTGTGAGCGAAAACTTTCTCTTCCCTTTCGCCAAAAGCTCACACGGTTTTCACACGCGGCGTGTGTACTGGGAGCAGAGAGACCGAAAGGAGGCCGTTGCCCGATGGCGAAGCTGCTGATCGTGGACGACGAGGAAAAAATCCGCTATATGGTGCGCGAGTACGCGCAGTTTTCCGGCCATACCGTTACGGAGGCGGCCGACGGCGGCGAAGCGGTTGAGCTGTGCCGCCGCGAGCCGTTTGACCTCATCGTGATGGATGTTATGATGCCGCATGTAGACGGCATGAGCGCGGTCCGCGAGCTGCGCAAATTCATCCGCACGCCCGTTATCATGCTCAGCGCCCGCGGCGAGGAGCACGACAAGCTCTTCGGCTTCGAGCTCGGCGTCGACGACTATGTCGTCAAGCCCTTTTCCCCCAAGGAGCTGATGGCGCGCATCAACGCCGTACTGGCGCGCAGCGGCGGCGGCAGCGCCGCAAAAGCGCATGAAACCTATGAATTCGGCGGGCTCTCCATCGACGTCACCGCGCGCGCCGTCACCGTAGACGGCGCGCCCGCCCAGATGACGCCCAAGGAATACGAGCTGCTCTTCTATCTTGTCAAAAACCGCGGGATCGCCCTGTCGCGCGAGCGACTCATCACCGAGGTATGGGGTTACGACTATTTCGGCGACGACCGCACGCTCGATACGCATATCAAAATGCTGCGGCAGAATCTCGGCCCCTACCGCGCCTACGTTGTCACGCTGCGCTCGATGGGCTATAAATTCGAGGCGTAAGGCGTTTTTCGGCGGCAAAAATCTTTGACCCCGAAGGGGAGGGACCGCGCGTGAAGCAAGCAAAAACCGCACAGAGCATCCGCGGGAATATCCGGCGGGCGCTGCTCATCTATACCGCCGTGGTGGTCGTCCTGCTCTGGATCGGGCAGATCGTACTGCTGCGGCCCTTTTATCATCTGATGCAACATATCACGATCAACGCCGCCGGCGAAAAACTGCTCGCCAGCCTCGCCGCCGATCCGGAGGAGACGTTCTCCGCGCTGCTTGAGCAGATGTGCATCCGCCATAATATGAGCGCCGTCGTATTCAACAGCAGGGGCGTACAGACAAAATCGCTCGATATGCTCGGCGGCCGCAGCTACCTGACGGGCAAACACTTTGAAGAGGTTTTGAAGCTCTGCGAGCCGGTGCTGCTGGGCGAGAAGGAAACCGTGATCCGCGAGCTCGGGCCGGAAAAAGGCGCGACGATCGTTTTCGCCGGACGCAACGAGAACGCCGACGGGCAGCCGAGCATCCTCCTTCTCAATGCGATGCTCTCTCCGGTTGAATCGACGGTCGGTATCCTCAAGCAGCAGCTCCAGCTCATCATCGCCGTTCTGCTGCTGCTCTCCCTCGCGATCGCGCATATCGCCTCGGAGCGGCTGGTGCGCCCGCTGCGCACGATCACCGACCAGGCCAAGCGGCTGGCGCAGGGCGATTATACCGCCGATTACGAGGGCGCCGGCATCACGGAGATCGAGGAGCTGGCCGAAACGCTCAATTTTTCCGCCGACGGCCTCTCGCACGTCGAGGAGCTGCGCCGCGAGCTGGTGGCCAACGTGTCGCACGATCTCAAAACGCCGCTGACCATGATCATCGGCTACGCGGAGATGATCCGGGACCTGACGGGGGACGACAAACAGAAGCGCGATGAAAACCTCTCCGTGATCATCGACGAGGCGCAGCGGCTGACCGGCCTGGTCAACGACCTGATCGCCGTTTCGCGCGACGAGGCGCAGGCCGCGGAAATCCACCCCGAGCCGCTGGATCTCGCCGCGATGATCGGCGAGCTGGCGGGGCGGTTCTCCGCAACGCTGCCCGACTACACCGTTTCGACCGATTGCTGCGAAAACTGCGTCATCACCGCCGACCGCTCCGCCACGGGGCAGGTGCTCTACAATCTGATTTCCAACGCCGTCAACTATACCGGCAGCGACAAGCGCGTCACGGTTCGGGCCGTTCCCTGCGGGGCGGACGGGATCCGCGTCGAGGTCTGCGATACGGGCGCGGGGATCCCCGCCGAGCAGCTCCCGCTGATCTGGGAGCGCTATTACCGCAGCCGCAACACGCATCGGCGGCCGACCGCAGGCAGCGGCCTCGGGCTTTCGATCGTGCGCGGCGCGCTGGAGCGGCAGGGCTTCCGCTACGGCGTCGAGAGCACCGTGGGAGCGGGGAGCTGCTTCTGGTTTGAGGCGCCGCGCGCCGCAGCCCCGCAGAGCGCGGAAAAATAACTTTTAGTATAGTAATAAGCAGATTTAACTAAAAGGAATTCTTTTATGCCTTCCCCGCCCCGCGCGGAGGGAAAACCGCAGGCCTCCCGTACCGGCAGGACGCCGGACGGGAGGCCTTTTCGCGCCGTCTCCCTGCGCGGCACCTTTTGCTTGCAAAAACCCGCGAATCCTGTATAATGAAAAACAGGAATACCGACCTGACGGATAAAGGAGAAGGATTATGGCTGAAAAGAAACAACATACCATTGTCGCCGCCGACGGCGGAGAAGTCAAGATCAAGGAGGCGAAGCCCGTCGGCAACGCCGGCGGCCTGCGCGTCGGCGCGATCGTGCTGTGGCTGGTCGCGATCGGCTTTGAGGTCGCAGCGTTCTGCATCCTGCAGGGCAAGACGCCGCTGCATTCGATCCCCACGCTGTATCAGCTCATCGGCGCGATCGTGCTCGACCTGGTCTTCGTCATCATCGGCTCGCAGCTCTGGAAAAAGGCCAACCACATCAAGCCCGCCAGCAAAAAGAACGCGTTCACGTTCTGGCTGTGGAACAACATGGGCGTGATCGTTGCGATCATCGCGTTTGTGCCGATCGTCATCCTGATGCTGCGGAACAAGGACCTCGATAAGAAAACCAAGGTGATCGCCGTCGCCGTCGCCGTGATCGCGCTGATCATCGGCGGCCTCGCGAGCTACGACTACAACCCGATCTCGGTCGAGGAGCAGCAGTCGGCCATCGCCGCGATCGACGGCACCGTCTACTGGGCGCCCTTCGGCAAGGTGTACCACACGCATGAGGACTGCTCGGCCCTCAACCGTACCGATACGCTGACGGCCGGCTCCGTCGAGCAGGCGATCGCCGCCAGCCGCACGCGCCTCTGCTCCTTCTGCGCCAACCGCGACAGCATCACCGACGTACGCACCGACGAGGCGTAAAGCCGCCGCCGCTGTGTCCGGCGCGGCTTCTTTGGGAAGAAAGGAGCAAGCCGCTATGGGGGAAAACGCGATTCTACTCGTCCCGCTGCTGTCGCTGGCGCTGCTGTTCGGGCTGCAATATCTGCTCTGCGCCAAGGGGAGCAACCGGATCGTGAAAAACCTGCCGTGGCTGTGGGTGATTCTGGCGGCGGGAATCGCGGTTCTGTTCCGGGCCGCCGATACCACGCCCGAGGGGGCGATCGATTTTATGCTCGTGCTCGCAGTGCTGTTCGGCGTCTATGCCGTGCTCTGCGCCGCTGCGCTTCTTTCGGCGCGGCTGGTCTGGCGCGTCCGCTGTGCCGCAAGCCTGCGGAAAGAGGCGGAGAGCGCTGCGCAGCAGCCTCCCCCCTCCGCTTGACAGCGGCCGCCAAATGGTGCAAAATAGAATACAAATAAAAGAAGGCCCCCGATGGAGAAAAGGAGTGACCAATTGATGGATCTCAATTCCCTGCTCGGCACAATCCTCAGTGACGACAGCGTAAAAGGCGTTTCCGCGCGCACCGGCGCATCCGACGCCGAGGTACGCAGCGTTCTTTCGAGCGCGCTGCCCGCCCTGCTCGCGGGCGCGCAGCAGCAATCCGCGGGCAGCGATACGGCGGCGAGCTTTGCCGCGGCGCTCTCGCAGCACGGCGAAGAAAATACCGCCGACCTTTCCTCCTTCCTCGGGAACGTCGATCTGGAGGACGGCGCCAAGATCGTCGCCCACCTGCTCGGCGCGCAGGGCGCGGCCAATGTTTCCGCGCAGACCGGCATCAGCAGCAGCGCGGCAAGCTCCGTCATGTCCGCGGCGGCTCCCCTGCTGCTCAGCCTGCTCGGGCAGGAGAATAAGAAAAAGAAGAAGAAGAAAAAGACCGATTCCGCCGCCGCGGCGGCATCGACCGCCGACGCCTCCGACCTGATGAGCACGCTGCTCTCAAACGTCGATCTGGGCTCTGTGGTGATGAGCCTGCTCGGCACAGATACGGGGACCTCCTCGGGCAAAAAGAAGAAGAAAAAGACCTCGGACAGCGGCGACGTGCTCGGGAATCTGCTCGGCAGCCTGCTGAAATAAACGCAAGCGAAAGCGGGGGCCCCTGCGCGGGACCCCCGCTTTTATATGGATTATACTCGTACTTCTGATATCTAAGATACAGCGCATCCTCCCCTCCCGAGCCGCGGAGAAACGCGCCGATATCAGACTGTAAAAGAACGAATTAGGAAAAGCCGGAGCCGCAGGGAGGAACCGCCATGCGGAAAACGCGGCGCGGCAAAAACAGCGGTCGCGTTGCTCATGGCGCCGGCGGTTTCCTGTTTCCCGCAAGGGGTGCGGCGGAAGGAATACGGCGGCGCTGCCTGCCGACGCTCGCCGGGATCCCCGCGCCCGACCGCGATGCGCGGCAAACGTCCGCCGCCTGCACGGCCGGCGGGGGAAGGGATACGGCCGAACCGAAAGGATACACCAAAGGTTTTGCAAGGGGTGTCGGGAAGGGGCCTTTCGCGATCCGCAGGAGCCGGAGCACGCCCCGCCGGGCGTGCGGCCGCATCCCTGCCGCGGCGCCGCGGCGGCGGTTCCTGCGCCGGCTCTGCGGGCGTCCCGCCCCGGGGAGAAAACGGGGTGAAGCCGAAGCGGCGGCAGACAGGCGTCCCCATGCAGAGCGGGGGCGCTGTTTCTGTTTCCCGCGGCCCGAGAAAAAAGGCGGGTGTGCGCCCCTGCCCTTGGGCGCGGCGCCGGCGGCGATCGGGATTATTCTGTTTGTATAAAACGTAGATAAAATTCCAAATAGTTTTAAATATGGGATGCGCTCCGGCAGACGCCGGAACGCGGAGAAAAATCCATATTGTATAATTCATAGTGCTTTATCCGAAATGTTTCTTCAGAATTTTATTTTTGTTCCGCTTAACAAATAATTCGTAATAAAAATTATATAAAAAGCTTGACAAATTTTGAAAAGATGCTATTCTGTCTCTGTAAGGTTCCAAGGAGGCGATCTGATGAAAAAAACGCTCTACAGCCTGACGCTTTCCGATGACGTGGTGCGCGAGGTGGACCGCATGGCCCATCGGCTCGGGACGAGCCGCTCCAACCTCGTCAACCAGATCCTCGCGGAATACGTCGATCTCAAGACGCCCGAGCGGCGCATCAACGAAATCTTCTCCGCGATCGAGGAGCTGCTGGCACCCTCCCGCGAGCTGGTGCCGTTCTTCGCGCCGAACGCCCCGACGATGTCGCTCAAGTCGTCGCTGGAGTATAAATACCGCCCCACCGTCAAATATGAGGTGGAGCTCTACCGCACCGCGGGCGACAGCGCAGGGACGCTTTCGGTCAATTTCCGCACGACGAGCGCCGCGCTCATCGAGGAAATGACACGCTTCTTCTCCCTGATCAAGCGGATCGAGGACGCCTATCTCGCGCCGCATCTTGCCGCGCCGCCGCGCTTCGCCCTCTATGAGGGGCGGCTCGAGCGCTCGTTGGCAGCCGTCTCGCCCGAGTGCTCATCCGGGCAGCTTGCGCAGGCGCTTTCCGATTATATCAGCCTGTTCGACGCCCTGCTGAAAGGGTACCTCGCCGGGCGGATCTCCCCGCAGGAGATTGAGCGGCTTTATGTGCAGGATCTGCAAAAGCGTACCATGCTGATCTGATATTGTTCCACAAAATAGATCATTCCAATTGATGATAAATGAGGTGACAGCGATGGAGATGAACAATTTTACAAAGAAGACGATCGAAGCGCTCCAGACGGCGCAGTCGATGGCGGCGGAAAACCGCAACCCCACGATCATGCCGGAGCACCTGCTCTATGCGCTGATCGACGCCGACGGCGGCCTGGTCGGCTCGCTCTTTGCGCGGCTCGGCGCAGACGTCAACGCCGTGCTGGGCGAGCTCGACGCCGAGATCGGCAGGCTGCCCCGCGTGGGCAGCGAAACGCAGCCCTATCTCGCGCAGGAGACCGAGCGCGTGCTGCGCGCCGCCGAGAAGAACGCCAAAAACGCCGGCGACGAATATCTCTCCGTCGAGCATCTGGCGGCGGCGCTCTTTGAGGAGGGCACGCCCGCCGTGCGGCGCATCCTTTCCGACCACGGGCTGACGAAGCGCGCCTTTGCCGACGAGCTCAAAAAGGTCAAGAGCGGCAAGGTGACCTCCGACGACCCCGAGAGCACCTACGACGCCCTCGCCAAATACGGCACGGACCTTGTCGAGCGCGCCCGGGCGCAAAAGCTCGATCCCGTGATCGGTCGCGATAACGAGATCCGCAACGTGATCCGCATCCTCTCGCGCAAAACGAAAAACAACCCCGTTCTGATCGGCGAGCCCGGCGTCGGCAAGACGGCCATCGCCGAGGGGCTCGCGCAGCGCATCGTGCGCGGCGACGTGCCGGAGGGGCTGGCGGATAAAACCATTTTCTCGCTCGATATGGGCGCGCTGATCGCGGGCGCCAAATACCGCGGCGAATTTGAGGAACGGCTCAAGGCCGTGCTCGAGCAGGTGCGCAAGAGCGAGGGGCGCATCCTGCTGTTTATCGACGAGCTCCACAATATCGTAGGCGCGGGGCGCACCGAGGGCAGTATGGACGCCGGCAATCTCCTGAAGCCCCTGCTGGCCCGCGGCGAGCTCCACTGCATCGGCGCGACCACGCTCGACGAGTACCGCAAATATATCGAAAAGGACGCCGCGCTCGAGCGGCGCTTCCAGCCGGTGATGGTGACGGAGCCGACGGTGGAGGATACCGTCTCGATCCTGCGCGGGCTGAAGGAGCGCTACGAGGTCTTTCACGGTGTCAGGATCCACGACAGCGCGCTGGTTTCCGCGGCGGTGCTTTCCGACCGGTATATCAGCGACCGATTTCTGCCCGATAAGGCGATCGACCTGGTGGACGAGGCATGCGCGCTCATCCGCACCGAGATCGATTCGATGCCCGCCGAGCTCGACGACATCCGCCGCCGCGTGATGCAGCTCGAGATCGAGGAGACCGCGCTGAAAAAGGAAACGGACCAGCTTTCCGCCGACCGCCTCAAGAAGCTGCGGGAGGAGCTGGCCGAGCAGCGCGACGCCTTTAACGAAATGAAAGCCCGCTGGGAGGCCGAAAAGGGCAGCGCCGACGAGGTCAAGCAGCTTAAGGGCGAGATCGAGCGCATGCGCGGCGAAATCGAGCAGGCGCAGCAAAAATCGGATTACGAGACCGCCGCCCGCCTGAAATACGCCGACCTGCCCGCGCTGGAGCAGAAGCTCTCCGAGGCGGAAAAGCGCAGCGAGCAGCGCGGCGACGGCGCGACGCTCGTGCGCGATACGGTCACCGAGGAGGAAATAGCCGGCATCGTCGCCAAATGGACGGGGATCCCTGTGGCGAAGCTGATGGAGGGCGAGCGGGAGAAGATCCTGCACCTCGATGATACGCTGCATGAGCGCGTGGTCGGGCAGGATGAGGCCGTGCGCCTTGTGACGGACGCGATTTTGCGCTCGCGCGCCGGCATCGCCGACCCCAAGCGCCCGATCGGCAGCTTTTTGTTCCTCGGACCGACCGGCGTCGGCAAGACGGAGCTCGCCAAAACGCTCGCCGCCGCGCTCTTTGACGACGAGCGCAATATGGTGCGCATCGATATGACCGAATATATGGAGAAATTCTCCGTTTCGCGGCTGATCGGCGCGCCTCCCGGATACGTCGGCTACGACGAGGGCGGCCAGCTCACCGAGGCCGTGCGCCGCAGGCCGTACGCCGTCGTTTTGTTCGATGAGGTCGAAAAGGCGCATCCGGACGTGTTCAACATCCTGCTCCAGATCCTCGACGACGGCTGCGTGACGGACAGCCAGGGCCGCACCGTGGACTTTAAAAACACGATCATCATCCTGACCTCGAACCTCGGCTCCGCCGCGCTGCTCGACGGCATCCGCCCCGACGGCACGATCTCCGAGGAGGCCAAGGCGGCGGTGAACCGCGAGCTGCATGCGGCGTTCCGGCCGGAATTCCTCAACCGGCTCGACGAGACGATCCTCTTTAAGCCCCTGACGCAGGACGATCTGGCGCACATCGTCGATCTGCTGCTCGCCTCGCTCAAAAAGCGGCTCGCCGACAAGACACTCTCCCTCGCCGTGACGGACGCGGCCAGAGCGCACATCATCGCCTGCGGCTACGATCCCGTCTTCGGCGCGCGGCCGCTGCGCCGCTACCTGCAGAGCCGCGTCGAGACGCTGCTGGCCCGCGCGATTTTGGCGGGCGACCGCCCCGCCGGCAGCACGCTGACGATCGACCTCGAGGGCGACGAGCTGGTATGCAGATAACAAAACCGAAAAGACAGGAGAAAAGGCGCCCCCCTCCTGCGAGGCGCGGAGATTTTCCCCGGAAAAAAGGACCGGACAGGCGTTGACGCCGTCCGGTCCTCTCTTTTGCGGCGGCGCAGGCCGCCCGCCGTATCCCCCGTTTTCGCGGGGTCACAGCCATTCCACCGCGCCGCTTTCGAGCTCGTAAATCGCGCCGCGAACGTCGATCTCGCCGATTTCCGGATGCGCCGCAAACTCCTGCCGGATCCGGTTCACGCCGTGCAGCACGTTGAGCCGGCACGCCGCCTGCGGATCGCGCTGCGTGCCGACGGCCGCAAGGATATCCTCCGCGATATAGGAGAGAAACCCGTCCGCATGCCCGTCAAGGGCGGCGTGAACGGCGCCGCAGCCGGTGTGGCCGAGCAGGACAACCAGCCTGCAGCGCAGGTGCGCGGCGGCGTATTCGATGCTCCCGAGCTGATGGTTGTCTAAAACGTTGCCCGCCACGCGGATCACAAACAGGTCGCCGACCGAAGCGGAAAAGATCTGCTCCGGGATCACGCGGGAATCGGAGCAGCAGACGATGATCGCATAGGGATGCTGGCCGTTTTTTGCGGTCTCCGCCAGAAGCGCTTGATCCGCCGCGCGGAGATAGCGGCGATTCCCTTCGCGCAGCTTTTCCAACGGATCCTTGCTCATTGCGGTCGGTCCTCCTCTGCCGTTTCCCTGCGGCGGCCTGCGTTTTTTTCCGCCTCCAGCAGAACCGCCGTCAGTTTTTTCATCATCACGCCCACGTCGATCGGCTTTGCGATATGCGCCTGCATGCCGGCCTCCTTTGCGGCCCGCTCATCCTCCTTGAACGCGTTGGCGGTCATGGCGAGGATCGGGATGTCCGCGAGCTGCCGGTTTTCCATCCGCCGGATGGTCCTTGTCGCCTCGTAGCCGTCCATCACCGGCAGCTGGATATCCATCAGGATCGCGTCGTAATAGCCGGGCTGCGAGGCCGCGACCAGATCCACGGCGACCTTTCCGTTTTCCGCGGTTTCCACCGTAAAGCCCGCCTGGGAAAGGATCATGCAGGCGATCTCCATGTTGATTGCGTTATCCTCGACCAGAAGGAGCCTTTTGCGTGAAAAATCGATCGCCGTTTCCTGCGGCGGGGCTTCGGGCGCCCGCTCCGCATCCGGCACGTCCTCCTTTTCGGCCAGCTTGAATTTCAGCCGGAGGATGATTTCCGTTCCGGCGCCGGGCGCCGTCATCACCTCGATCGTTCCGCCCATCAGATCGACGAGGCTCTTCGTGATGGAGAGCCCGAGGCCCGTTCCCTCGATCCCGCTGACGGTGGAGGTGCGCTCCCGCTCGAAGGCATGGAACATTTTTTCGGCGAACTCCCTGGACATGCCGATGCCGCTGTCCTGCACGCGCAGCTCATAGGAGCCGTAGCCGCTTTCGCCGCCGCCGATCTCCCACAGGGAGGCGGTGACGCTGCCGCCCTCGGGCGTGAACTTGTAGGCGTTGCTGAGGATATTGAGAAGAACGCGGTTCAGGTTCTTTTTATCGCACCAGACGTAGCGGTTTTGCACCTGGCTCATGTGGACCTGAAAATCCATTTCCTTCTGCTTCATCTGCTCGGAAAACAGATCCCGCATTCCCTCAAAGACGGCGCAGAGGTCGATCGGTACGAACTCCAGCTCGATTTTGCCGCTCTCGATCCGGCTCATCTCAAGGATATCGTTGATCAGGGCGAGCAGATGGCGGCTGGCGCCGTCGATTTTTCCCAGATAGCCCTGCAGCTTCGGCAAAGAGGGCTCGTGTAGCGCGAGGTTGGTGTAGCCGATGATGGCGTTCATCGGGGTGCGGATATCGTGGGACATGTTGAAGAGGAACTGGCTTTTCGCCAGGCTGCTCTCGACCGCGTGGATCTTTTCCCGCTCCGCGGCCTCGTGCTTTTCCCGAACCATGTTTTGCACATACAGCATCACGGCGAGCCCGACAAACACGATAACGATCAGGACGCCGCCGTCCCAGGCGAGGGTGGTCTTCGCCTCCTCGAGGCTTCCGGCGGCCATGAGGCGCTTGGCAAGCCACATCAGCGCGGAATACAGGAGCAGCGCGAACAGCGTGACGCCCGATGTGGACATGCCGCTGTATTCCGTCAGGGTGCTCCGGTTGACCGTTCGCCAGTAAAAGACGAACCCCAGCAGGCACCACAGCGAAAGCAGCAGGAACGCCTCGCTGCCCATCGCCTCCATGGCGGCCAGCCGCGGGACGAGCTGCACGACGGCAAAGACGGCGGAGATCGCCGTCCCGACCAGGCCGCTCGCGACGGTTTTCCGGTCGCCCTGCGTTTTGGCGATTTTATACGCGGCCGCGGAGGTGTAGCCGAAGCCGACGATCGCGCCGAAGGACGTGAGATCGACAAACCAGTTCAGCGTATTCCTGCCCAGCAGGGAGAGCAGGATCGACAGCACCATGATGAACAGGATGCTGTAGGTCGTTTTGGAAAACTTTTCCGACAGGATGCGGTCCTCCGCCATGGTGGAAAGGACGCGCGTCGTGGCGCGGTAGCCGCCGATGATGCCGGTGAAAATAGCGGCGACGGCCGTCGCCGTCATCACCGCGAGACCGGCGGGCCCCATGATCGATTTTGCCGCATAGAAAGCCGGCGTGGAGGCGACGCCGCTCAAGCCGTCCAGCCCGACGATATACGCCTGCCACGAAGCAAAACCCTCCGGAACGGCGGCTACGCTCACAAGCGCCATCGAGACGTAGGCAAACGCCGCCATCAGGATCGACAAAACGATGATGCCCCTGGATTTTTTGATCGGGAAATTGAAATGCGCCGTATCGAAGGAGGTGACCTCAAAGCCCACAAACGCCCACGGCGCCATGATGACGAGGCTGAAAACGGCATAGCCCTTATTCAGGCCGCCGGCGCCGAAGGAGGTGAGCGCCCCGGCGGAAACGGCGCGCGGCAGGCAGACTGCCGCCGTGACCGCAATGCCCGCGAACAGCACGAAGGCGAGAGCGGTGTGAAGGCGCTGCAGGATCGGCTTGGCCGCCACAAAAAGGGCGCCCACGCCGGCCAGCACGAGAACGGAAACCGCCGCTTCGCCCAGATAGATCGCGTTGCCGGCCACGGTATAGTGAAAACCGCTTTGCAGCGCATTGTTGAAGAGCGTGCGGATCACGATGAACAGGGCGGTGCCGTTGAGAAAAACAATGGTCAGATAAGACAGGCACAGAAACCACGAGCACAAAAAAGCGTGGTCGCGGCCAAACGCTTCCTTGGTATAGGAATAAACGCCGCCGGTGATCGAGGTGCGGCCCATCAAATAGGAAAAATTCCTGCCGATGATCAGGATGATCACCGTGCCGATCGCCATGGCGAGCAGCGTTCCCGCGGGGCCCGCGACCGGAAGGAAGGTTGTTCCGGGCATGGCGAAAACGCCCCAGCCGACCATACAGCCGAAAGCGATGGCCCACACGTCCGGCGGGGAAAGGTATCGATCCAGAGCCTTTGTTTGATGCCTGTTTTCAGTATCCATAACCATGTCGCTCCTGCCGCCGCCTGTGTCGGAGGATGCCGACGGCGGCCCTTATGCTTTTTGTCGGTCGGCTTCCCGCTGATGGGTTTCGCGTTCCATGCGGATGGGGCCGGCGTTCGCCCCCGTCCGTTTTTCCTTCCGCGGCGGGCCGCGCCGAAACCCATCACACGGTTTCCGTTTTACGTTTTATTCGAAGAGCGAAGGAGAAACGACAAAAAGGAGAAAAGGCCCCTTCTCTCAAAGAGCGGCGCCCGCTCTGTCGGGAAAAGGGGCGCGGCGCCGCAATCGCATCCCGCAGGCGCGCGGGTTCAGTTTTTAAAGCTGTGGATCGGCGCGGGGATCCGCCCGCCCCGCGCGATAAACGCTTCGCAGGAGAACCGGTTGACCGGCATGATCGGCGCGTGGCCGAGCAGCCCGCCGAATTCCACCGTGTCGCCGACCGTTTTGCCGATCACCGGGATGACGCGCACGGCGGTTGTTTTCTGGTTGATCATGCCGATGGCGGCCTCATCCGCGATGATGCCCGAGATGGTTGCCGGCGAGGTGTCGCCGGGGATCGCGATCATATCCAGGCCGACGGAGCAGACGCACGTCATGGCCTCGAGCTTTTCCAGCGTAAGCGCGCCGCGCTCAACGGCGTCGATCATGCCCTGGTCTTCGCTGACGGGGATAAACGCGCCCGAAAGGCCGCCCACGTAGGAGGAAGCCATCACGCCGCCCTTTTTGACCTGATCGTTGAGCAGCGCGAGCGCAGCCGTCGTGCCGGGCGCGCCGACGGACTCCAGCCCGATTTCTTCCAAAATTTCCGCAACGGAATCGCCGATGGCAGGTGTCGGAGCGAGCGAAAGATCGACGATGCCGAAGGGCACGCCGAGCTGATCCGCGGCGTCCTTCGCCACAAGCTGGCCCACGCGCGTAACCTTGAAGGCCGTGCGCTTGATCGTTTCGCACAGAACCTCGAAGGATTCCCCGCGCACCTTTTCGAGCGCCGCCTTGACGACGCCCGGGCCGCTGACGCCCACGTTGATAACGGCGTCGGCCTCCGTGACGCCGTGGAAGGCGCCGGCCATGAAGGGGTTGTCGTCCGGCGCGTTGCAGAAAACGACGAGCTTCGCGCAGCCGAGGCCGTCGCGGTCGGCCGTTTTCTCGGCCGTTTCCCGGATGATCTCGCCCATGAGCCGCACGGCGTCCATGTTGAGGCCCGTGCGGGTGGAGCCGACGTTGACGGAGGCGCAGACACGCTCGGTTTTTGCAAGCGCCTCGGGGATCGAGCGCATCAGCAGCTCGTCCGCGCCGGTCATCCCCTTGGAGACAATCGCGGAATAGCCGCCGATAAAGTTGACGCCGAGCTCCTTGGCCGCGCGGTCAAGCGTTTCGGCGATGCGCACAAAATCGGCGCTCGTGCGGCAGGCCGTGCCGCCCACAAGCGCGATCGGCGTGACGGAGATGCGCTTATTCACGATCGGGATGCCGTATTTGTGCTCGATTTCGCGCCCTGTCGCCACGAGGCGGTTGGCGGTCGCCATGATCGTTTTATAGATGCGGTCGCAGCAGCGGTCGAGGTCGCGGTCGCAGCAATCGAGCAGGTTGATGCCCATCGTGATGGTGCGCACATCGAGATTTTCCGAGCGGATCATCTCGTTGGTTTCGATGACTTCTACGATATCAATCATAAGGCCGCCCTCCCTCAGATGCGGTGCATCATCTGAAAGATCTCTTCGCTCTGGCCCTGGATGCGTGTGCCGAGCTCCTTCCCGAGCGCGTCGAGCTCATCGAGCAGCTGATCGAGCGAAACGGTGCAGTTCGCCGCATCGACGACCATGGCCATGTGGAAATAGCCGGACAGGATCGTCTGCGAGATATCGAGGATGTTGACGTTGCGGTCCGAAAGCAGCGTGCAGACGCGCGCGATGATGCCGACCCGATCGGGGCCGAGTACGGTGACGATGATTTTCTTCATGTGTAAGCTCCTTCTTTTCGGTCAAAATCAAAAAGCGGCGCAGGCGGGCGGCATGCGGCCCGCCTGCGCAGAATTTTCACAAAGCCGCATCAAAGCGTAATTTCCTCGCCGTCGCGCACCAGCAGGCGCCCGGGCGCGTCAAAGCGCTCGGCGGCTTTTTCATCCCACAGCAGCCACGGGTCCGCCACGCCGGTCGGGCTGGAGTGGATCGGGATCGCGTGCTTCGCGCCGATCAGCCTTGCGCAGGCGGCCGCTTCTTCGGGGCCCATGTTATAGTAGCCGTCGCAGGGCAAAAGCGCGTAGTCGATCTTCTCGGCGGGGAGCTGCGTCTGCATGGCCTGCGTTGCGCTCGTATCGCCCGCGCCGTAGATCCTGACGCCGTCCGTATCGAGAAGAAAGCCGATGCAGGCGTCCTTGGGGTGGTTTTGGTTGTAGGCCTCAACGGCCTGCACCCGAACGCCCGCCGCCTCCGCGGCGCGGTAGACGCCGTTTTGCAGCAGGTCGGCCGCGCGCAGGATGACGCAGCCCTCTTTTTGGGGGACGAGGTCGATCCGGTTGTGGTCGCCGTGCTCGTGCGTGACGATCACGAGATCGGCCGGCAGATCGTAGCCGTCGCCTGCGAAGGGATCGACGTAGACGACCGCGCCCGCGTCCGTCGTGATGCGGTAGCTTCCGTGTCCCTGGTATAACAGCTTTGCCATAAGCGCCCTCCTTCTTTCCCGCGGAAAACGATTCTTCGTGTATCCTATCATACTATTTCGGGCCGCAAAAGGCAAGGTTCCGGCAAGAAAAAAGCGCCCGCTGCCGCGGGCGCCTCAGAAATGGAGAAAAAATTTTTCCCGCAGGCCGCGCGGCTCCGGACAGAAGGCGGCGGTCGGTCACTCGATCTCGCTGACGATATACTGTGTGTCGCGCCGCTCATCCAGAAATTTCATGACCAGAAAAACGGTGAGGGCGATCGCAGCCAGTCCGGCGACGAGGGAAGCGAGAATACGGAACAAAGCTTTCATGGATGAAACGGCTCCTTTCTAACAGCCGAGCGGCAGAAACACGCCCTCCGGCGCAAGCGACGAGACGAAATTCCCGCGCCGCAGCAGGTTGACGCCGATTTCGCCGCCCTTTTCGTCCGGCGTTTGGCCGAGCGCGCCGAAAAAAGCATCGGAATCGATGGCAAGCACGGCGCCCGCATAGACGCCCTGCAGGTCCTCGCCCGAGAAGAGCCAGGCGGTGAGCCTGTCCCCGAGGGCGGTCCCGTCAACGGCGAGAGACGTTTCCCCGCCGAGCGTCGCGGCGGCGGTAAGCGTGTGACCCTGCGCGGTGAAGATTGCCTCGAGGCGGGTCTCCGGCGCGGGCGCGCTCTCAAACGTCCAGATGCGGACATACACGGCGCGGGCGGTGCGGCAGAGCTGCGCCTGCGCGTAGATCCGGTCGTTCGGCGGCACGTCGCGCCCGCAGCGCAGCATATGCACCGGCAGCCGGTCAAACAGCGGCTCTTTTTCAAATCGCGTTAAGGTTACGGACAAGGCGCGGCACCTCCGATCCGGTTTACGCATCCGGTTCCTTTTATAGTATAGCCCGGGCGGGGCCGTATTGCAAGCCGCACCGCGGTAAAAAAACTATGAATGAATTTTGAAACCGTTATTTTCCCATTTCGACCAGAACGGCGTCGGCGTCCGGCGCGTCGCCGGCCAGCAGAGAGGCGAAAAACGCGGGGTTGCGGTCGGCGGTGTAATGGTCGAACAGGGGCGCGCCCGAGAGATCGACGCGCGCCGTCAGAGCCGCGGCGCCTTCGGCGTCGGCGGGGAGGCTGCGCACGCCGCCCTGCGGCAAAAAGACGCGGGGAGCGCTCTCTTCGGAAAGGAAAAACGGCGCCGACGCGCCGAGACCGGCGCTGACGAGCACAAGGGCCTGCTCGCGGGCGCGCGCGGCCAGCGGAGAAAGATCCTCGCCGAAGGGCGACGCCCCGACCGTCGCGACGCGGCAGCCGAGGCCGGAAGCCACGGCAAAGGGCTCGTAATGGCGCGCGCAGGAGGCCGTCAGCAGGGCGATGCGGCCGATCCGCGTTTCCATCGGCTCGAGCTTCCCGCAGGGGACGACGCCCATCGCGCGCTCAAAATCCGAAAGGATCATTTTATCCTGATAGCCGAGCAGGTCGCCGTTTTCGGCGAAAAGATACTGCCGGTTGCGCAGCGCGCCCTCCTCCCAGACATAGAAGCCGCCTGCGGCGATCAGCATGCGGTGGCCGCGCGCGAGCACGGAGAACATATTCAGAAAGGTTTCGCTGAGAAAGCCCTGCGCGATCTGCACCGCCTCGCGGGCGGCGCCGGCGCGGCCCGCCTCGGCGGAGAATCTGCGGCGCAGAGAGGCAAGAACCCGCTCGCAGCGCGGCAGCAGCCCCAGCAGCGCCAGCCCCGAAAGCTCGGGAAACGCGACGAACGGGCTGCCCTGCGCCGCGGCCTCGCGCAGCGGCGCATCAAAGAGCGCCGCGGCGGCGCGCAGATCCCGGCAGCAGCGCGGCGTAAAGTGCGCGGCCGTCAGACGGGTGCCGACGGGGCTGACAAACGGCAGCTCGTTCGCAAAGCCGTCCGGAAAAAGCTGCCTCGTCTGCAGGCGGACGCGGTTATCGGTTGAAAGGAGGCTCATGGCAAACACGGAGGCGCGCAGCGCACTAAACATATTCCGCTTCGCCTCCGTTCTCGGTAAACAGGCGCCCGTAGGCGCGCAGCAGCGCCTGCGCCTCCTCCATCGAGGCGCGCAGAGAGCCGTCGGCGGGGACGGGCGTCACCTCTCCCGCGACGGGGGAATCCTCAAAGGCGGAGATCAGAGGCTCCCCGCCCGGCTGACAGATCATGCCGTAGCCGCTCATCGAGCCGACAAGCGGAACGCCGTTTGCCTGTACGGCGCCCATGGCCGTTTGGCGCACGCGGTCCTCATAGAGGTCGAAGGGCTGGATAAAGCAGCTTGAAAGCAGCAGCTCCGCGCCGTTGCGCGCCGCCTGCCGCACCGCGTGCGGCATCGCGATATCGACGTCCACGAGCAGCGCGACGCGCCCGATCGGCGTATCGAAGGGCGCAACGGCATTTGCGCGGCGAAAATGATAGGCGCGGTAATCAATGTTGAGATGCGTCGCCGTCTGCGCGCCGCATACGGCGCCCTCGGGCGAGAGCAGGCAGAGGCAGAGGCGGTTCTCCGCCAAAAAGCGCTGCGGCACCAGCCAAACCCGATGGCGGCGGGCATACCGCGCCGCGCGCGCGAGCAGCTGCTGCGCGAGCGCCTCGGGGGTATAGGCCTTGCCGTCCGCAAAGACGACGAGCTGTGTGCCGGCCGGCGGCGGGGTATCCGCCGGCAGCACGGCGGCGCGGATCGGCTCCATAGCGTCACTCCTTTTCTTTCTCTGTCTCATCCGACGGGGCTGCGGTCAGAATGCCGCCGCCGAGCATGGCGTCGCCGTCGTAAAAGACGGCCGACTGCCCGGGCGTGAGCGCGCGCTGCGGCGACAAAAACGAAAGCACGGCGGCGCTCTCCCCCGTCGGCGTCAAAACGGCGGGCTGCGGCGGCTGGGAGTAGCGCGCCTTGACGAAAACGCGCAGGCTGCCCTGCGGCGGCCCGATCGCCTGCCAGTTGCAGCTCCGCACCGCGATGCGCCCGGAATACAGCAGCTCCGGCGCGCCGAGCGTGACGGTGTTGCGCACGGGGTCGCGCGCCAGTACAAACAGGCGCTGCGCGGCGGAAAGGCCGAGCCCGCGGCGCTGCCCGATCGTATAGCCGATCTGTCCGCGGTGGCGGCCCAGAACGGCGCCCTCGGGCGAGATAAAATCCCCCTCGGGCGAGCAGACGCCCATTTCGCGGCGCAAAAAAGAGGGATAGTCTCCGTCGGGGATAAAGCAGATATCCTGGCTTTCGGCGCGTTCGGCGCAGGAGAGTCCGTGCGACCGCGCAAGCGACCGCGCTTCGCGCTTGGTCAGCTCGCCCATCGGCAGCACGAGGCGCGCGAGCGTCTCCTGCGGCAGCGCCCAGAGGACATAGGTCTGGTCCTTTGCGCGGTCGGCGGCGACGGCGAGAAAATGCCGGCCGCCCTCATGCCGGATGCGGGCGTAATGGCCCGTTGCGACGAGCGGCAGGGAGAGGCGGTCCGCCTCCCGCAGCAGCAGCGGGAATTTTGCCCCCGGGTTGCAGAAAACGCAGGGGTTCGGCGTTTCGCCGGCCGCATATCCGTCGGCGAAGGGGCGCATCACGCGCGCGCGAAACAGCGCCTCGCCCGAAACGGCGGAAAACGGGATCCCGATCGCCTCGGCGGCGGCCCTGGCGGCGGCGGTATCCTCGCCGCACCGGCCGTAAGGATGCAGAAGGAGCGAGGCGCCGTATACTTCACAGCCCTGCGCGCGCAGGAGCAGCGCGGCCGCGGCGCTGTCCACGCCGCCGCTCATCCCGACCAGTACGCCAGCCATCGGCTCCACCTCCATAGAATTTCATTATACGGCAGGATCAGACGGATTGCAAGATGCGCAGGCCCCTTTTGCCGCGCGGAAAAAGAGCCCTTCCGACAGGGCCGGAAGGGCTCGGAAAAACGGAAGGCTCACAGCTCGGAGGAATCGTTTGCCGACTCGGTGAACTGGGCGTTGCCGAGGACCTCCTCCTCGGCGGCGGCCTCTTCAAACGCGGCCTCGGCCCGGGCTGCCGCGCGCGACAGCCGCAGGATCAGGTAAAGGTCGATCAATCCGTTATAAACAAGGATGATGCCGATCAGCACCACGAGCGCCGCCAGAGACGAAAAAGGATCCAGCAGCACGACGATGCCGAGCACGATCGGGATCGCCGCCATCAAAATCGGCAAAATCCCGCCGCGCAGCGCGACCGCCGCCTGCAGCTGCAGCACGCCGTGGATCAGGATAAACGCGCCGAAGACATATTGCAGCAGCGCAATCACGGTATTCGGCCGCAGCAGCAGCCACAGGCCGACGACGGCCAGCACGACGCCGACGACGAGATCAAACTGAAACGCCGACCGCAGCTTGCCGCCGCGGAAGTAGGAGAAGAGCTCCGCCGCGCCTACGACGACCAGCAGCGCGCCGAGCGCCATGCAGATCCAGCGCACGGCATCCTGCGGAAAGGCAATGAGCACCGCGCCCGCGGCGATCGAGACGATCGCGGTGAAGATGCTGCTGCGCCTGCGCTCGCGAAAAAAGGTTTTCATTAAAAAACGCCTCACTTTCATTGGGGGTCCGGCTGCCTTTCAGCATACGCGATTTTACGGCGTTCGTCAAGCGCGGCGGGCGCAGGGCGCAAAAAAAAGCGGCGCAGAGCGCCGCTTTTGGGAAAGCCCGTTATGAATCGAAATGCGCGGCGCGCATCGCGCGGCGGAACACCGGCAGCAGCACCATGGCGAAAACGACGGCGAGCGCGGCGTTGGTGAGGGAGGAGACGGCCTTGGTGCCGAGCTTGACGAGCACGGTGCCCATCGGGTTGCGCAGGAACCACGCCTCGGTGACAAACGATTTGGCGAGATAGAGCACAACATAGGTGAGCGAGCCCGCGGCGGCGGCGGCGCAGTTCTGCCCGAAGCGCTCGGCCTTCGCGCCGCCCGCGCGCGCCACAAGCCCCGTGACGGCGGAAAGCGCGAATTTAAAGGCGAACGTGATCGGCGCGCCGGCAGCGTAAAGGGGATTCGTCAGATCGTAGAAGAAGGCGCCGATGCCGCCGCAGAGGCCGCCCGCGGCGGGCCCGAGCAGCAGCCCGGACAGCACGCAGAACACATTGCCGAAATGGATGCGGGACACATCCCCGATCGGCACCGACAGATAGTTGGAAAGGAAGCAGAAGGCGGCCATCACGCCGATGAGCGTGAGGCGGCGGGTGGAACGGGTTGCGGGGTTGCGCATCGAAAATCCCTCCGATCGGCGTCGCAGCCGGTCGGCGGCGGCGCAAAATTACAACAGATGATAGCTGCCCTGCGCCGTGGGGCGCAGCAGCTCCCCCAGCAGCGGCTCGAACATGACGCCGTAGCGGGGATCGGAGCCGTAGCTGTAGGTGGTTTTGATTGAGAGCTCCGTAAACTGCGCGGCGCGGCTCATGGCGATGGGCAGGCTGTCTCCGCGGAGCAGGCTGCCCGTGAGCACCGCGGCATACAGGTCGCCCGTGCCGGGGTAGCTCGCGGGGATGTACTCATCCGCCGTATACCAGAATTTTCCGCTTTCGCGGTCGAAGCCGAGATTGGCGAGCCCGCCCGTGATCTGCAGCCGCGCGCCGGTGATGACGACGCGCGAGGGGCCTTTTTCCGCGAGGCGCGCGAGCAGGCTGCGCGCCTGCTGAACGCCGAGCAGGCCGTCGTCGTAATTTTCGCCGAGCAGCAGCCCGACCTCGGTGCGGTTGGGCGTGATCACGTCCGCATGGGAGATGAGACGGCGCATCGCGGCGCACATCTCCTCGGTGACGGTGCGGTAGCGCTTGCCGTGGTCGCCCAGAACGGGATCGACGACAGCCAGCGCCTCCGGGTAGGCGTTCAGAAACCGTTCGCACGAGGCAAATTGCGCCGTGCTGTTGAGAAAGCCGGTGTAGACGCACTCAAACCCGATGCCGAGGGAGCGGTAATGCGCGAGCGCGGGATCAATGTAGTCGCCGAGATCGCGCGTGACCACGCTGCCGAGGCCGCCGGTATGCGACGAGAGCACGGCGGTCGGCACGGGGCAGACCTGCAGCCCCTGCGCGGAAAGCACGGGCAGGATTACGGCGAGCGAGCAGCGCCCGAAGCCGGAAAGGTCGTGGACGGCGGCGATGCGTTTCGGTCGGTTCATGGGGGTTCTCCTCTCTCATCATAGTGCGGCGGCGTGAAAAAAGCCAATCCGGCTTTTTCGCGGCAGCTCCGCCGAAATTTATGGAAAAGACACAAAAAACAGAAACAGAAAAGATGAAAACAAGTGCAGATTCGCCTGCTTTTATCGAGCTTCAAAGCAGCGATTTTGCTGCCGTGCGGGAAAAATACCCTGTAAAGGCGGATGTTGCCGCCCGAAAATTGGTGATTCTGCAGAATGTTGCGCCGCGTTCTGCGCAGACTATCACAGCGGGAGGTGGTAAAAATGACAAACAACAAAACGGCGGCGGCCGCGGCGGGCGCGGTGCTGGGGATGGCGGCGGCATTCGCCGTGTGGCGGATGACAGAGCCGTCGTGGCCGATGCAGGGGCGCGCCAGAAAAATCAAAAAGGCCGCCGCGCGCACGCTCGAGAGCATGGGCGACGTTGCCAGCGAGCTCTCATCCTGGGCGCGCTGATCGGCTGCGCGCCGCGCGGGGAACCCCCGCGGAGAAGAAATGCCCGCAGGCGTGCCTGCGGGCATTTTCCTTACGCTTCGGGCGGGCAGCCCAGCCGTTTCATCGCGGTGGTGATGAGCATCCGGTCGTTGTCGAAGGTGACGGCGTGCAGCGCATCCAGAATGGGGACCCAGTGCAGCTCGCTGATCTCTTCCTCCTGCCGCACAAGGTCGGCGCCGTGCGCTTCGCCCAAAAAATAAACGACCTGCTTTTTCACACCGGGCTTGGGGCTGTACTCGACCACGTGGCGAAAGCCTCTTTGCAGGGTGACCTGCACGCCCGTTTCCTCAAAAATCTCGCGATGGGCGGTCTGCTCCTCCGTTTCGCCGGCCTCGACGTGCCCCTTCGGAAACGCCCAGTGCCCGCCGTGGCGATGGCGCAGGAGCAGCAGGAGCAACGCTTCGCCTTCGTAGCGGTAGACGAGCGCGCCGCAAGACTTTTCTCGCTTCAACATGATTCCTCCCCGGAAAGCAAGATCACTACCTGTTTACTATATCACACTTTCGGTGCCAAGGAAAGAGGAAACGGAAAAAATCACAGAAGGCCGCACGGGAAAAGCGGCCGCGCCGAAAACGGGGCAGGTTTCCCCGCCCCGCCTGTTTTTTATGGATTGCGGCCCTTGCTCTTATTTGCCGCCGGCAGCGGCGCGCGGGCGCTTTTCGCCGGCTTGAGCGGCAGGCGGAAAGGCCGCCGACGGCCTTCCCGCCGCAGCAGAACACATCCTCGCCCATCATGGGGCGAATCGAAACATCCGGAACATCCGCGAGCCGCTCGAGAATATATGCGTGACAGCGCTTGTCCGTCGCCGTCTGCGGTCCCCTTTTCAGTCCGTCACGATGTCGCCGGGCCAGTAAAAGATCCCGCCGAATTCATACACGCGCGTATAACCCGACTCGATCAGCGCCTGCGCCGCCTGTCTGCTGCGCACGCCGGTGCGGCAATAGACCAGCAGGAGCCGGTCGGGCGCAAAGAGCTCCTTGGCCGCGCCCTCCTGGATTTCCTCGTTCGGGAGGCAGATTGCGCCGGGGATGTGGCCGGAATCATACTCCTCCTCCCGGCGCACGTCGAGGATCACGGCGTTTTCCTCGCCGTTCATCAGGTCGATCGCCTCCTCCGGCGTGATCGACGTATAGGAGGGCTCCAGCCCGAAGAGCTTTGTGAGCGCGCGCACGGCGTCGGCCGGCAGAAACGACAAGGTGTTATCCGAGGCAAAGATTGTTTCGCCCGAGGCGTAATCGGCGCGCAGCGTGACGCCGAAATTTTCCGGCAGGCCGTGCGTCTCGCGGTCGATCCCGTTATACTGCGCAAGGTCGTAGCGGGCGACGATCTCCTGCAGCTCCTCCAGAAAAGCGGGCTCGGCGGTAAACGTCTCGTCGTTTCGCTCGCACAGGACGGTATCGCCGTCGCGCCGCGCGGTCAGGATGCAGGAGGGGATCGTGACCCACGGCCAATCCTCGGGATAGCCGTACAGCCAGATCTCGCACGAAAACGAGGAGAGCTCCGTCGAAAGAATCACCTTGGGCGCGTTCGGATTCGTGCTGTCGGTCCAGCCGCCCGCAACGGGCGGGTCTTCGCTGATTTCCGGCGGGGCAGACCCGGAGGAAGCCGGATCGCCGGCGCCGCCGCAGCCTGTGAGGAGGAGCACGGCGCTCGCCGCCAACAGGCGGCGGAACAGCCGCGCGCCGCGGAAGGGTCTTTTCGTCTGTTTCATCGGAGGTTCAGTCTCCTTCCGTCGTTTTTGTAAAGGTAAACTCGATGCTCGGCCCGTCGCAGACGAAAACGGACGCATGGAGCGTCTCGCCGCGCAGAACGAGAGAGGAAAAGCCGAACAGGAATTCCCGCGCGGGGTCGCGGTCGATGATCCGGATATCGCCGGAGGGATCCCCGTTGCGGCACGCCGCGAGCACGGAGACGGTCTGCCCGTTCCATGTGAGGCGGTCGCCCGAAAAACGCAGCGCCGCCCAATCGCCGGACGGAGAAGTCCATGTGCCCGCAAGGCGCGGCAGCACGTCCCCGAGGATCGTCACGTCGCCCCAGCGGCTTTTTTGCGTGGGGTACAGTTCCTCGACGCTTTCGCCGGAAATGGGGAAATCGTCCGTGAGGATCAGCGCGCCGTCTGCGAAGCGGCATTCCCTGATCACGGCGTAGGGCTCCTGCGCCGGCGCGTAGCGCAGGCCGTTTTCCGCGAGGCGCAGCAGCAGGCCGCCGTCCGTCTTTTCGGCCGTAAACGTCGTATCCAGCACGACGCCGCCCTTCCACAGGCGGAGAAAGCGGTCGCCGTCGATCTCCACGCGCGGGCCAACAGACAGGCGCGGCTCCCATGCGCCGTTCAACTGGTCCATTGGCATCCTCCTTTTCGTCTGTACGGAATGGGGGTCCGGAGGCCTTCGGCAGGCGGGCTTTTCCGCCGCCATCCGCAACAAGCCGGATTGCAGTTTATTGTAGCACTCCGTTGAAAAATGTGCAACCGCATTTTTTCGGGCGGCCGCGGAAAACCGGCTTACACGCCGGTCAGATCGCGGACGATTTCGCCCGCGAGGATCAGCCCCGCGACGGACGGCACGAACGATACGCTTGCCGGGGAGGAGCGGCGATGCGGCACGGCGTCGGCAGGCGTTTCGACGTTGCGCGCCGCCTCGCGCGAGTAGACGACCTTGACGCCGCCGATCCCGCGCCGCTTGAGCTCGCGGCGCATCACGCGCGCCAGCGGGCAAACGGAGGTTTCGGCGATATCCGCGACGGCAAACTGCGTGGGGTCGAGCTTGTTCCCCGCGCCCATCGCGCTGATGACCGGCACGCCCGCGGCCCTGGCGCGGGAGATGATCTCGAGCTTTGCGGTGACGGTGTCCACGCAGTCCGCAACGTAATCGAAGGCGGAAAGGTCGATCGTATCCGCCGTCTCCGGCAGGTAAAAGAGTCGCAGCGCTTCCACATCGCAAGCGGGGTTGATGTCCCTGACGCGCTCGCGCAGCACCTCCGCCTTCGGCCGCCCGAGCGTCGAATGCAGGGCGATGATCTGGCGGTTGAGATTCGTTTCGTTCACGGTGTCGGCGTCCACGAGCAGCAGCCGTCCGACGCCGGCGCGCGCCAGCGCCTCCACGGCGAAGCCGCCGACGCCGCCGACGCCGAAGACCGCGACCGCCGCGCCCGCGAGCCGCTTTACGGCGTCGTCGCCGAGCAGGACGCGGGTCCGCTCCCATTGATGATCCTTCACGGCGCCGCCTCCTTTTCCCGCAGCGCGGAAAAAAATTCGCCGAGCAGCGCGGCGCTCTCGGCGGCGAGCACGCCGCCGCGCAGCCGCGGCGTATGCGGAAAGCCGACCTTGGATAAATCGATCAGCGAGCCGAGGCAGCCCGCCTTTTCGTCGTATGCGCCGAAGACGACGCGCTCCACCCGCGCGGAGAGGATCGCGCCTGCGCACATCGGGCAGGGCTCGAGCGTCACATAGAGCGTGCAGCCGTCGAGCCGCCAGCCGCCGAGCAGCGCGCAGCCCGCGGAAATAGCGTTGATCTCCGCGTGGCCGAGCGCGGTTTTGCGCGTTTCGCGCGTGTTGCGCGCGGCACAGACGACGCGCCCGCCCTTCGCGAGCACGGCGCCGATCGGGGCCTCGCCCTCCGCGAGGGCGAGGCGCGCCTCGGCGAGCGCCAGGCGCATCATGGATTCATCGGTCGTCACAAAAGCAGCCCTCCCAGTAAAAAAAGCCACAGCGCCCACATGGCGGGCGCGGTGAAAAAGACGGCGTAGTCGCGGGCCGGCGCGCTTTTCGCGGGAAAGGCGTCCCGCGATTTCCAAAGGGCCCACATCCCGCCGAGCAGCAGCGGCGCCGCGGCGAGATCAACCGGCAGCGCCCCCGCCTCCCACAAAAGCACAAGCGTGTTGTAAGCGATATGCAGCGCCGCGCCGAGGCGCAGAGACCCCGTCTGCAGCGCCGCGAAGCCGAGCGACAGCCCGGTGAAAAACGCGAGCGGGAACCGCTGCGGCGCGCGGTGCGCCGCAGCGAAGAGGGTGGCCGCCGCAACGAGCGCAAAACGGTCGCCGAAAAAGCGAAGACGGCTGAAAAGGACGCCGCGGAACGCCCACTCCTCCAAAAGCGGCAAAAGAAAAAGGACGCCGCAGAGCCAACCGGGCGAGAGGGCGGGCTGCCCCAGAATGCAGAGCGCGCTGCCTGCGGCGGCATGCCGCAGGCGGGCGGGATCGCTGCGTTGCACGGCGGGCGTCATTCGACCGTGACGAGCGTGATCTCGGGGCGGTTGTTGATACGCGGGAGGAGCGGGCTGCCTCCGAGGCCGCGCGAAACGATCATCTTGGGCCGGTCGCCGTAGACGCCGGCGGTGTATTTTGGGAAAAAGCCCTGCCCGTGGGCATAGAGCGGCCCGATGCGCGGCAGGCGCACCTGCCCGCCGTGGGCGTGCCCCGCGAAGAGCAGGTCGAAATCAAACCGGCAGTAGGAGCGCCAGCCGATGCCGGCAAACAGCTCCGGAAAATGCGACAGCACGATGCGCAGCCCCTGTTTCTGCGCGAGGGCGAGCAGCGCTGCGTCGTTATCGGGGTATTCGAGGCGGCCGACCGCCGCGCGCGCGTAATCGGCGGGGCGCACGCCGATCTTCTCTGCGAGGCCGAGCACGTGCACCGCCGTGCCGCGCAGCACGAGCGCGCAGGTCTCGTTGCAGAGCGTGATCGCGCCCACGCCGGCAAACCGCGCGAGAATTTCCTCCATACGGCCCGAGCGCTGCTCGTGGTTGCCCGGGATGAGGCACACGGGTGCCATCGTGCAGAGCGCCCCGACGGTGTGGACCATGTCTTCGAGATGCGCACAGTCGCCGCTCACGGTGTCGCCCGTCATCAGGATGAGGTCGGGATTGAGCGCCCGCACCCGGTCGATCAGGCGGCGGTTGTGTTTGCCGAAGGTCTTGCCGTGCAGATCGGAGAGCTGAACGATCCGGATGCGGTTTGCCAGCCCGAGGCGGATGCTGTGCCGCTCGACGGCCAGCGCGTTTTTTTCCCAGCAGACGTAGGCGGCCCCTGCGGCGCCGGCGAGGCCCGCGGCGGCTGCCGCCCGTAACAGCTTGTTTTGGCTCAAATCAGCCCCTCCCTTCCGTCATTTAACGTATAATACACAGAACAAAATACAAATAGTTGATCGTGCGTCCGCTCAAAAAGCGTTCCGCCCGCAATCGGCAGGTTGTCCGCGCACGCAGTCAGCGTACCGCCTCCTGCGTGCGGCGGTAGCACAGCAGATCAAAGCCCAGCGCGACGGTCAGCGTATCGAGCGCGGCGAGGCGCGCCGCGCCGGCGGCCGGCGTCCGCCAGAAATACGGCGTCATCAAGAAGAGGTCGGCGATCTGCTCCCTTGAGGCGAGCGTGACGGTTGTGCGGACCGGTGTGCGCGATTCAAAGACAAACCCGGGATACTCTGTTTTGCGGTGCCGGTTCTCGTAGGGGCGCTCATAGAGGATTTCCTTGAGCTCCCAGAGGTGGCGCTCCCCCGCGACGGCAAGCAGAAGCAGTCCGCCGGGGCGTACTACGCGGGCAAATTCCCGCTCCGCGATCGGGGAAAAGATCGCCGTCAGCGCATCGCAGGAGCCGGCTGCAAGCGGGATGGCGAAGCTCCCCGCAACGGCGAGCTCCAGCCCCTTGTAGCGCCCGGCCGCGGCGCGCACGGCGGATTTCGCGATATCGAAGCCGACGACCCGCGGGGTATGGCCGGCCGCCTGCAGCGCTTTGCGCATGCCCTCGGCGTAGTAGCCCTCGCCGCAGCCCGCGTCGCAGACGACAGGCGAAGGAACGTCCTTTAAATACGAGCAGAGCAGCGCCGCAATGCTGTCACGAAACGGCGCGTAGGCCCCCGTATCGAGAAAGCGCCGCCTGGCCGCCGCCATCTCGGGGCTGTCGCCCGGCGTTTTGGCGCGCTTGCGCTGCACGGGCAGCAGGTTGACGTAGCCCTGCGCCGCCCGATCGAAATGATGGCCCTGCGGGCAGGCGAGCGCAGCCCCCCGATCGGTCAATGCGCCGCCGCACAGCGGGCAGCAAAAGACCGACGCGCTCATCCGCCGCGCCGCGCTTTTTGCGGCTTTTTGCGGACCGACCAGCCGAAGGCGCCGAGCGCGCGGCCCAGCGCGTGATACGCGCCGTGCGCATAGGCGAGCAATCCGGCCTTTTCGAGCGAAAGCCTGCCCGCGGCGTCGAGGCAGTCCTCGCGCACGCGCACGGCGGTGATATCCGCGAGGAACATCTCGTGGCTGCCGAGAGCGATGCGGTCAAAGATTTTACATTCGAGCGATACGGGGCTCGCCGCGAGAATCGGCACGCCGATCGTCGCCCCGGGCTCGGTTTCGAGGCGGCAGGCGGCGAACTTGTCTTCCTCCCTGCCGGAGCGAACGCCGCAATAGTCTGCGGCGCGCAGCAGCGCCTCGGTCGTGAGATTGACGGCGAATTCCCCCGTTTCGCAGAGCAATCCGTAGGAGTATCGCTCGGGGCGCACGGAGATATAGGTGCGCGGCGGCTGCGAGCAGATGATGCCCGTCCATGCGACGGTGAGCACGTTCGGCGTTTTTGCGCTGCCGCACGTCACAAGCACGGCGGGGACGGGCGAAAGCTGGGCGCTGCCCTTCCAGATCAGCTTGGGCATGAAAAAAGCCCCTTTCAGTCTTGCTTGGCGTCGGGTTTCGCCAGCAGCAGGATGGAGGAAAAAATCAGCGCGATGCCGAGCAACTTCTGCGCCGTAACGGCTTCGCGCCATACCAGAAAACCGATGAGCGCGCCGACGGCGGGCTCCACGGTGGCGAGGATCGCGGCGCGGCCCGTCTCAATGCCGGAGAGTCCGATCGTGTAAAAGAGATACGGCAGCACGCAGGAAAACAGCGCGAGGCCGAGCGCGGCGGGGATCCCCTGCGGGCAGAGCGCCGCCGAAAACGGCACGGGGTTCCTTTGCAGCAGGCAGAGCGCGACGGCGCCCGCCGACGCGAACAGGAACGTATAGACGGTGATCGTCATCGTATCGAGCGCGCGCAGCGCGATCCGCCCGAAGATGCTGTAGAGCGCGTAAAAAAGCCCCGAACCGAGCCCGAGCAGCAGCGCGCGCAGGCTGATGCTTTTCCCCGAGGAAAGGACCCCCGTGACGAATACGCAGCCCGCCGCGGTGAGCGCGAGCGCGAGCAGCTTGCGGCGCGTCAGCGGCTCGGCGAAGAGGACGGCCGAAAGCAGCAGGATAAAGACCGGCGACGTGTAGAGCAAAACGACCGCCACCGAGACGCCCGCGGCCTCGATCGCGCCGAAGTAGCACCAGCTGAAAAGCAGCAGGCTGACGAGGCCGGTGCCGGGCAGCACGGGCACATCCCGCAGGCGCAGGCGCAGCAGCTGCGGGCACCGCACGGCGAGGAAGCCGGCCAGCATCAGAAAAGCGAGCAGGCAGCGGATCGCGACAAGCTGCAGCGACGAGAGGCCGAGCGCGGCCAGCGGGTGAAGAAAAAGCGAGATGCACCCCCACAGGATGCCTGCCGCCAAAACGGCGAGGGTCGCTTTGCGTTCGGACATGGGGAAACCGTCATCCTTTCTTGAAAAAAGGGAAAGCAAAAGGCCTCCCCTTTCCCCGTTACTGCCGCTGTGTCAGGACGCCGGCGCGGCGCAGGTGCTGCAGCAGCACCGGCAGAACCGCGGCGTAGACGCAGGAGGTGAGGATGCCGGAGAGGTAGCGCCACGCCAGCATGCCGAAAACGTAGGCATGGCTGTAGTAGCCGTAGATCTTGGCGTCGATCGCCATTACGGCGGTATTGATCGTGGTGACGACGAGGGCGCTGAGAATGATCACGGCGAGCAGCTTTTTGCGATCGGTGAGATCAAAGCGCTTCGCCGCGGCGCCGACGATCAGCCCGCGCACGCCCGCGGGCAAAATCCAGAGCAGCGTCGTCGGGGTGAAGCCGTAGGTCAGCATCTGCACGAGAAAGCTGCCGACGAAGCCGACGGCGGCGCCGGGCAGCGGCCCGTAGAGCAGCGCGGCGATCAGGATCGGCAGCGCGTCGAGCGTGATTTTCATATTGCCGAGGTCGATCTTGACATAGAGGCTGAGCAGAACGAACAGCGCGGTGAGCATGGCGACGGTGACAAGGCGGCGGGTTTTCATGGGACAAGTCCTCCTCTTTTGCGGCTGCACAGAGGAAAGAGGGACGCGGGGAACCTTTAAAAAAGCCCCTCTTTGCGCGGACCCGTCACACGCAAGAGGGGGATTTGCCCGCGGGGGCAAATTTGCGTCTCATGCGGTAGCGGGATGCGGCTGCGCCGCTGCGGGCTTTCGATAAAGACCCGCGTGTCCGGCGGACAACTCCCCGTCCCGCCGGGCTGCGACAACAGCCTACTCTGCCGATGTGGATATGCTTCCAAGGGATCGATATGCGCTCCCGCCGCTTGAGGCGGAATGCGCCGATACGAAAAAAGGGCTGCGGCGAGCGGCGAAGTTCTCCGCGCGCCGCGCCTATGCGGCTATTATAAGCAACTTTTTGGGAAAGCGCAAGAGGGCAAAGGAAAAAAGCGCTACTTTTTCCCGAATATCGCGCGCACTTCCCCTGTAAAATAGAGCGAACCGAAGGCGCAGACGGGCGCGCCCTTTGCCAGCTCGTCCGCGGCGGCGGCGGCGTCGGCGATGCAGGCGGCCTCCACGCAGGCGACGCCGGCTTCCCGCAGCAGCGACGCCAGCTCCGCGCAGGGCATTGCGCGCGGGTCGTTCACCGTAACGGCGACGGCGGCCTTTGCGCAGGGCGCCAGCGTTTCGATCACGGCGCGCACATCCTTGTCGCGCAGCATCCCGATCAGAAAAACGACGGGCTGCCCGCCGAAGGCGCTTTGCAGGTTGCCGACGAGCGCGTCGGCGCACTGCGGGTTATGCCCGCCGTCAACGAGAAACGGCGGCCGCTCGCGCAGCAGCTCGAAGCGGCCGGGCCAGCGGGCGGCGGCGAAGCCCTGCGCAAGCGCTTCTTCCGTGATAAAAAAGCCCTGCATCCTGAGCACATCGAGCGCATCGAGCGCCGTCGCGGCGTTGCGGAGCTGGTAGTCGCCCGCGAGCGCGAGCAAAAGCCGCCGGCGGCCCCGATAGGAAAAAACCTGTCCGCGCAGATCGGATTTTTCACACAGGAGCTCTGAAAAATCCGTGCAGACAAGCGGCGCCTGCCGGATGCGGCAGATGTCTTCGACGACTTGCCGCACGCCGGCGCGCCCGTCGTCATAGAGCACGACGGGGCAGCCCGATTTGACGATGCCGGCCTTTTCCGCGGCGATCTTCTCCACGGTCGAGCCGAGGAGTTCCGTGTGGTCGAGCCCGATATTCGTGAGGACGCTTACGGCGCTCTCGCGGATGACGTTCGTCGCGTCGAGCAGGCCGCCGAGCCCGACCTCGAGCACGACGACGTCGCAGTTTTCCCGGGAAAAATACAGAAACGCCGCGGCCGTCATCCGGTCAAAGGCGGCGAGCGTCAGCCCGCATCGCTCCTCCTCCGCCCGGATGCGCTCGGCCGTTTCGCAGATCGCGCCGTCGGGGATGGGCGCGCCGTCGATCCGGATGCGCTCGGCGAAATCGACGAGGTGCGGCGAGGTATAGAGGCCCGTCCGGAAGCCCGCCGCCTGCAAAACGCTTGCCAGCAGGCACGAGACGGAGCCCTTGCCGTTCGTTCCGGCGACGTGCGCAAAGCGCAGGCCGTCCTGCGGGTTGCCGAGCGCTTCCATCAGGCGCGCCATGCGGTCGGGCGCCGGATGGTAGTCGGACGGCCTTTTTTCCAAAAAATATGAGACAGCTTGCTGCCGTGTCATGACGCTCCCCCCACGGAAAAGAGATCACCAAGTGTTTTTTTCATTATAGCAGGGAATCGGGCAGATTGCACGAATTTGCGGAAATTTTGAGAAAAGCGGTTGCTTTTCACAGGTGAATCAGGTATCCTATCACAGTGAAAAAGGGAAAATCCGAAACGCAAGCCATATGATTCGACGCAGCAGAACGGAGGAAATCCCATGCCGATGTGTGATAACAGCCTGAGAGAGTTTTGCCAGCAGACCGCGTCCAGCGCGGCGACGCCCGGCGGCGGCAGCGTATCTGCGCTTGTCGGCGCGCTCGGCGCCTCTCTGGCGGAGATGGTCGCGTCGCTGACCGTGAAAAAAGCCGGATTTGAGTCTGTGCAGGAGGAGATGTTTGACCTGCTCAGCGAGGGGGAGTCGCTCCGCGACGCGCTGCTCACGCTGATCGATGCGGATTGCGCGGCCTTCGGCTCTTATATGGAGGCGCTTGCGATGCCCAAGGGCACAGAGGAGGAGCGCGCCGCGCGCCGCGCGGAGCTGCAGGCGGCCGCCAGGCGCTCGGCGGAGATGCCGATGGAAATGGCGCGCTGCTCCATGCGCGTGATGCCGCTGGTCAAAAGCGCCCTCGCCCTCGGCAATCCGATGGCGGCTTCCGATGCGCGGATGGCGGCGATTCTGGTGCGCGCCGCCGTGCGTTCCGCGGTGATCAACGTGCGCGTCAACCTGCCTGCGCTCGGCGACGAAGCGCTTGCCGCCGGAATGGAAGCGGAATGCGCGGCGCTCGAGGAGCAGGCCGCGGAGCAGGAAGCCGCGATTCTTTCCATGTGAGGAAGGCTGTCCGCCGGGAGGCGGAACGAGGCGTTCTTTGCCGAAAAAAAGTCCTTGCTTTTTCCCTTCTGGCATGCTATAATAACTTTCGCACCGAGAGGTGCGCATATCGCGGGGTAGAGCAGTTGGCAGCTCGTCGGGCTCATAACCCGGAGGTCGTGTGGTTCAAGTCCCACCCCCGCAACCATATGAATTGGAGTCGAAATCGTGAACAGTTCTTTTGGACTGCCTTGATTCCGACTCCTTTTTATGTGCAAAACCCCTTGAAAATCAAGGGGTTTTGCTTATTATGCTTTTGTGCTCCCATCTGGACAAGTTTTTCAAAAATACCAAAAACTTGATAAGAAAAACCTAAAAAACGATAGTTTTGAACCACACGTCCAGCCTATTCAGCCTTTTCAAAATAAACCGCCTCAAATTGGTCTGGGGACTGATAGCCGGTTGCCCTGTGTGGTCTCTCGCAATTATAAAAGTGGATGTAGTTGTCCACGCTTTCGCGGAAATCATGTTCTGAGCGGTAATTTCTGCGATACAGCTCCTCTCTTTTCAGCAACGCAAAGAATGATTCAGCGACTGCGTTATCGTGCGGGGCACCGGGGTTGGAAAAAGACTGCACGACACCCTCGTGCATCAAAAGCTTCCGGAATGTGGCCGAAGTATATTGTGCCCCTCTGTCACTGTGAAATGTCAGTCCGCTGGGACAACCGCGCGAAGCGAACGCATTTTTGAATGTTTGGGTGATTAGTTGTGTGCTGTTTCGGAGCGAAACACGGTACGCGATAACTTTTCGAGAAAATAAGTCGATAATGACGCAGGTGTATAAATGGTATTTGATGGCAATTTAGAAGTGTCCTTTGCAAGCAAGCTGATTGCAACCATTGATACTTCAAAACCAATCTGGGACCAGTATGTTGTCGCGAATTTAGGCCTCAAGAAGGAATGGGAGCAATCTCAGAAGCTGGCGCTCAAGGAACGTATTCAACTGGCTGATAGCATTTATTCCAAAATTCAATTATGCTATCAAGAAATAATTCATTCTCCTGAGGGACAGCAGTGCATAGACCGTTTTGATTGTGAGCTGCCAAAGTATAAGAACATCATTAGCGATACAAAAAAGATCGACTTCTTCCTTTGGAGCAAAAGATAGCATTACCCTTACCGTTCTCTATGTACCCGGAGCAGGTTTCATCCTGCTCCGGTTTTTTATTGCTCTTTCTCAACCGGCTCGTCCTCGTCCACCATATCAAAGGCATTACCCGTCGGCTCGCAGGAAACGTACTCCACCGCCACGCTCTGCACCGTCCGCTTCTCAGCCTCCATCTGCTTATTTGACTTCTGCGCCGGCAGCTGCTGCGCCTTCTCGAAGGCGGCCCGGCCGATGATGAGCTCGTGGCGGTCCGGGGAGATCTACAAAAACGGGGCTGCAGTTTTTCTCTGCAGCCCCATGTTTTACTCAAAGCTTCCGTACATTGCGACGGCTTCGTCAACCGTGATATCCCCAATTCCGACACGGAACGCTGCAACCCGGATCTGGACTGTGAGCGGATCCTTAATACCGAGCACTTCCGGGGATATGGTACGTTCTGGAGGCACCTGCCCAAAGGGTGCGTAAACCGAATCAAAGGACAGATCCGTGGTAGGCGTTACCAGACGCTTCACGGAAGCCATCTCGTTCAGCCCTTCCTTTGTTATAAGAAACCGCATGAATTCGTTTGTCATATCGAGATCATCGCAGTTCTTGTTAACAGAGAACTCCAAGGAAGGACTGTCTATAAAATATCCGCCCTCATCGGTCATGGGGATGGGTAAAAAAGAGTAATTAAAAGGTGCGCCGGAGAACGCCTCAGACTGGCTTTCCCGTTTCTTGGTTCCGGATACGGTATCCCCGGTGCATATCATCATTGGCACGTCGCCTTCAAAAAAGCGCAGAATCACCTGGGAATAGTTGTCCTCAATCTTATCACATTCCCCGAGATCGATACAGCCATACTGGATTAGCTGTTCTACTGCTTCCAATGCCGGACGCATGTATTCTCCCGCGGCGGGATCCAGTTCATTGGCAAGCGCAAGTGCTTCCGGGTTTTCCGCAAGCGTGGCTGCGAACAGCGGATAAGCAACGGTGTTCATGAAACAGCTGGACGACTTGAGGCTGTAGCCCATCATAGGATTGGCGTAGCCCTTGCTGCGGAACTCTTCACAGACGGCCATCAGCTCTGTCCATGTTGTCGGGAGGCTGATACCTTCCTTTTCAAACAGATCGTTGTTCACCAGCATGCCATAGGTTCTGGAAAAAACCGGCACCATCAGCACGCGGCCTTTTGCATCATGGTTGATTAGGCCGGGGCGGATGCAGTCTATATCCAACGCCAGGGCGGCGTCCGAAAGCTCCTCCATATGAGCAAATACCGGATCGTATTTTTCGTTCCCGATCATCCAGGCATAGGAGAAGAAAATGTTGGGTTTATCATTGCCTTCCAGCGCCGTGCCCAGCACGTTGTTATAATCATCCAGCTTCACATAGCTGAGCTGTACATTCGGATAGATCTCGTTGAATCTGTCAAATTCCGTCTCCAGTGCCTCGAAGTTATCGTAGCTTCCGATAACAGTGATACTGCAGCTTGTACCTGTATCGAGAGCCGGCTTGAATTCGGCGGCGGTCTTTTCCTGTGCTTTTCCGCCGCAGGCCGCCAGCGATACAACCATGCAGAGAGCCAAACTGATGCAGAGAAACTTTTTCATGATCTTTTTTCCTCCTTGATTCTACGAATTTCTTTGATGACAAGCTTAATGTCTACAGGTTTTGCGATATGTCCGTTCATGCCGGCGTTCAGACACTCTGCGACATTCTCCGAAAACGCGTCCGCCGTCATGGCGATGATCGGGATGGAAGACGCCCACGGATCATCCAGTGTACGGATCTTCCTTGCGGCATCAAGCCCGTTCATTTCCGGCATCTGTATATCCATAAAAACCAGAGCATATCTCCCTTCTGCTGCATGCTTCATTTTTTCCACGCAGATGCGTCCGTTTTCGGCGCGCTCCGTCGTGATTCCGAACATACCGAGCATGGTGGATATGATCTCCCAGTTGATATCATTATCCTCCGCAATAAGAATGTTCATTCCCTGCAGATCGGAATAGTCATTCTCCGGCTCAACGGACTTTGCCTCGGTCCCAAGGAGTTCGTTGATTTTATCGTAAAGCTTGGAGCGGAACAACGGCTTGCTGACGAAGCCGTTTGCTCCGGCTTCCTTCGCCGTGCCCTCGATATCTGACCAGTCATAAGCGGAAATCAGCAAAATGGGAATACTTGAATTCACCTCCGTGCGAATTCGGCGAATCGTTTCGATGCCGTCGATATCCGGCATCTTCCAGTCAAGGATCACAACGCTGTAGTCCCGTCCCATTTTGTTCCGATGCGTGATCATGCCGAGCGCTTCCAGTCCGCTTCCCGCATGGTCGGCTGTTACGCCGAGAGACTCCAATGTGTCAACTGCGGTCTCCAAAAGGATCTCATCGTCATCGACGACCAGGACATCCATCGGATCAAGCATCATATCCTCCCTTTGCCGATCGGCAATGGGAAGATCCAGTATTACGGTGAATGTCGTTCCTTTTCCCTGCTCGCTCTGGCAGTCGATGGTGCCTCCCATCAGATCGACCATCTGCTTTGTGATAGCAAGTCCAAGCCCGGTTCCCTGAATGCTGTTCACCCGGCTGTCTGTCTGGCGCGAAAATGGCTGATACATGCTTGCCATAAATTCCGGGCTCATGCCGATGCCGGAATCGGATACCATGTACGTCAGCCGCACACAGCCGGGCTTTTGGCTTTCCTCCTCGCGCATATCTACGCTGACATGGCCGCCGGGTTCCGTGTATTTAATGGCATTAGAAAGGATATTGATATAGATCTGATTCAGCCGAAGCTGGTCGGCGTAGAGATATTCTCTTTCCATCTGACTGATGCGGAAACTGAATTCAATATTCTTTTCCTTGACCATCGGATGGGAGAGGTTCACGAGATTTTCCACCGTCTCAACGATGGAGAAGGTCTGCGGGCAAAGATTCAGCTTTCCGCTCTCGACCTTGGAAATGTCCAGAATATCGTTGATCAGAGTGAGCAGATGATTACTGGCCAGCGTAATCTTCCGCAGATTCTCTCCTACCGATTTCGTATCTCCGAGATTCTTTTCCGCGATCGTCGTAAGGCCGATGATCGCGTTCATCGGCGTACGGATATCGTGAGACATTGTTGAAAGGAAATCGGTTTTTGCTTTGTTTGCCGTCGCTGCTTCTCGGGCCGCCGCTTGGAGCTTTTTGTTGAAATAAAGCATGACTGCCAGATCAAAAACAAACAGGATCAAGAGACCCGCAGATACAAAGCCGATCAACAGCCAGTTTTCGGTATTAACCCTCAGGCCCTTCATCGGCATGAAACTGAGAAGCGACCATCCCTCTGTGGCGGTCACCGGAGTATAGGCGAGGATACATTCCTCACCGCGGGAGTTGAGCATGGAAAAAGAGCCGGTTGACGAAGTGATTTTTCCAAAGAGCTCCTGTGCAGAGGAAGAATCTATCGCGTTGTAAGACTTGTAAAACTCAAAGAAACTGGAATTTTTGAAGGAATGGCCCTTGATGATGTAATCTCCGTCTACATCGATCATGGAAAGCTCGACATTTTCAAACTCTTCCTGCGGGAAGACCCATTTCTGCTCAAGCTCTGAGACTGGCAGCACACGCAGCAATATGGCATTGCGTGGATTACCGGTTTCCGAATCATGAACCGAAATAGAATTGCAGAAGGCGATGGATTGTTCACCGTTGATCGGGTTTGTATATGAACGGGAAATGTTGATGGAGTCCCCTATATCAGAGATCCAGCTCACATCGTTCAGAAAATCAATTTGCTCATAAGAGACGGTATAATCGTCGGAGTTATCCCGCCTCGCTCTGGTAGATAGGCCGGACAGCGTATCAAGATATACAATATGTGCAGAGGCGTTCGGAAGTACATGAGAAATCCGAATAAAGGAAACGGCTTCCTCGATCGTCATGTCCTCACTATTGATATAGCGTGCCCACACATCACAGATGCGCTGTTCGCCCTCCAGATAATTCTCCGTGACATGCTCCATCGTGATCGTGGTGTTTTCAAAATGCTCTATCTGCCTTTGGGTTGTATCTCTGTTTTCAAAGGTGGAATAAAGAATCACAAAGGTCAGCATAGCGATCATAATGAGCACATTGAAAATAGTGACCCAAGTTTTTTTCATAGCGCTTCCCGCTCCCCGCATTTCGTTTCCAAACCAATCGACGCATCTGTAAAGGCAAATCGTATAAATGCTCGATACATATTATATCATACCACAAGGAACCGTTCTTTCATAGCACAAATTATGACCGCAATTGAATAGGCTCCCGTTTTGAGTCCCCTTACTTCGGATTCAAAAAGGGAACTTTTCGTTTATTTGCAGGCAACAGAAAAGAATTCCGCTTCATACTGAATCGGAGTTTTCATGTTCCGCTTTCTGTGTGGCTGTCGGCCATTGTAAAGCTCTATATATTCTTCCGAAACCTCTGTCAACTCTTGCGGCGTTTCGTAAAGACGGCGATAGAGGGATTCTTTCTTAAGGGTTCGGAAAAAGGATTCACACACGGAGTGATCATAGGGATTGCCCGGTGTTGAAAAGGATTGTTTCAAGGTGGATTTACTGGAATCCATGATAGAGATAAAAAAGACTGGCATCTTGTTTGCCGGGTTTAAAACACAAAGCTCTTGTAACACAAGCCTTTCCATATGTGGTTATCTAAAATGCCAAGTGATGACAAGAAAAAAGAGACGGCCGACGGCTGTCTCTTTTTTATGCGCGGCCTCCGGCGGAAGATCCCGCTGCGGCAGGCGACCGAACGTGAAGGGGAGATCCCGGCAGAGTTCCCCATGCCGGCAGCCCGAATTCTTGCCTGCGGCCTTGATTTCCCGGGCGGCGGGAATCGCAATTTCCGCGTTGCCGGCATCCGCGCCGACGCGCAGGAACGAAAGCCCCCGCTCCTTTGCGGCCACGAGGCTTTTTTGCAGATACCGTTTGGCATTGAGGAACATCCCCGGTTTGGAGCCGCGGCTTTGATATTTCCGCGCGATCGCAAGGCAAGTCTCATCTGTTTCCGCCTTCGTGAAGCCTGTGACCTCATAAGCGCCGATCCCGCCCGCGTTGCCGAATTCGATAATCGGCACGCCGCAGGCGGTCAGTCCGTCGAGCACGAGATCGGTAATCTCTGCGTTAAAGCCCTTGCCGACCACGTTTCTGCCGTCGCGCAGGATGCAGTCCATCAATGTGATGCTCATCCCGTTTTGCTCCTCTCTCGTCCAAAGAGTTCAAAGAATCTGCAGGTAGCGCTTTGCCAGATGCAGCGCCAGATCCGGATATTCTTCCGAAAGCAGCCCGACCGCATACAGAAGATACTGCGTATCGCAAAAGAAGACCGGTTTGCTCGGGCGCAGCCGAAACGGTTCCCGCTCGTTCCACTTTGCCATGGAAAGCACCTCGGCCGGGTCGCGCGAATTGATGATCGGGCCGCCGGTGCCGAGCACGATATGCGTGCCGCGCAGGTCCTTTCCGGTCTGGAAATACGCCTCGCCGACACCCGGGAGATAGGTCTTTTCCAGCAGACCGGCATGGCGTGCCACGGCGAGCTCGACCGCGCTCTTTGCCAGCGCGGCGTCCGCGGCGATCTCCTGCGGCTCGGTTGGGACAAACGCCGGTTCGACCGTGCGGCAGTAATGCTCCGCAAAGGCCCCGTCGGCCGGAGACAGGCCGGCCAGCTCTGCCAGCCGCGTTTTACCGACGGTTTCGAGAATCGATACCGCGTTGTGGCGTATTCCCAGATCCCCTTCCACCGTGCGCTTGACGTACGGCTCGGGAAGCATGTTCTTCAGGTTGGTATTCGGCTGCGTCGGCGCGCCGGAGGCGACGGAGTAAACATCCGTTGTCGCGCCGCCGACATCGACCGCCAGCATCTCGCCGTAACCGGACTCTCTCTCGGTCCCGTTCGCGATCAGCGTTACGCCGCGCAGGACCGCGTCCGGCGTCGGCATCCGCACGTCAACGAGCTCCCTTACCCGGCCGATCCCCTTGGCAATGATGATGCGGTCGATAAAAACCCGCCGGATCGTTTCCCGTGCCGGCTCGATATTGAGCTTACCGATCTCCGGCATCACGTTTTCCGTCAGGATCGCCTCATGCCCCGCTGCGCGCAGCAGCTCGGAGGCCTCGTAGGAAGCGTTCCGATTTCCCGCAACAATGATCGGGTTGCGGTAGCTGCTTGCGGCGAGGGCACGCGCATTTGCCAGCAGAACGGTCTTATTGCCGCCGTCTGTTCCGCCGCTGAGCAGGACCAGATCAGGTCCGAGCGCCAGCAGCTCCTTCAGATTCGGCGGCGTCAGCTCGCCGGAAAATGCCCCCGCAATTTTGGCGCCCGCGTTGCAGGCCGCTTTGCGGCCCGCCTCAAGCGTCAGCTCGGGTACAAGGCCGATGATTACCGTCCGCAGACCGCCTGCGGCGCTGCTGCACGCGATCTTGCGGCTTTCGGCGACCGCTTCGGGCGAAAGCCGCTCCCCCAGCTCGGCCAGCAGCCTGTCAAGGCCCTCGCGCACATCGGTGGCGACCGTGGAAGGCGTACAGGCCCGCGCGGCGATCCGCTCGCTTTCCCGCTCGACAACAACGCCCTTTGTAAAGGTGCTCCCAAAATCGATCAGGGTGAGATACTCGGGCATATCGATTCTCCTTTCGCCGCAAAGGGGCGGGACCGCCGCAAGCGGCCCCGCCCCGCGAACGGGCCCATGGGCTCAATGCTTCATATCAAAATACCGGTAGCGCTTGGAAATCGCTTCGGCGGACAGGTACTTTTTCTCCATTTCGCGAATCTTGGGCAGACCGACAAAATCGGTGTAGTCCTGAAAGGAGGCATAATACTGCTCGTCCCCCTCGACAAAGGTCTTGTTTTTCGCCAAACGGTTCATCGCCTCCTGTACGCCGCGCAGGCAGGCTGCGACAGGCGCGACGGGGAAGCTCAGCCTCGCAAGGCCGAGATCGCAGTATTCCTCATAGCGCAGGATCGGCGCCTTGCCGCCCAGGACAATGCCGATGGAGCAGCGGATGCCGATCTCTTTGACGGCGCGCCTGAGATCGTCGATCCGCCCGATCTTGGGCGCCTCAAGAAAAATCATGTCGGCGCCGGCGTCGGCGTACATCCTGCCGCGGCGGATCGCCTCGTCGATGCCGTACATCGTGCCGGCGTCCGTGCGGGCGTTGATGATAAAATCGGGGTCGCGGCGCGCATCGACGGCGGCGCGGATCTTGCCGACCATCTCTTCGGCCTCGATGACCATTTTGCCGTCCATATGGCCGCAGCGTTTCGGGAAGAGCTGGTCCTCCAGGTTGATCCCGGCGGCGCCGGCATCCTCGAAAAAGCGGACGGTATGGTACGTGTTTACCGCGTTGCCGAAGCCGGTATCGCCGTCGGCCATGACGGGGATCTCCACCGCGCGGGCGATGTTGCGCGTCGCCTCAACCATTTGGGAAAGGGAAAGGATCGCAACATCCGGCACGCCGAGCATCGCGCCCGCTACGCCGAAGCCGGTGACCTGGATGCCCTGAAAGCCGGCTCTTTCGATACACATGGCGCTCAGCGCGTCGTAGGCGCCGGGACAGATCAGGGGTTTGCCGGGGATCAGCAGATTTTTCAGCCGTGTTGTTTTGCGTTCTTTCTCCATCATCAATCCTCCCATGCGTATTGAATTTCGACGGTGTGCTGCGGGTCGGTCTTTTCACGGGCCTGCGTCCGGTTGAACGGCGGCGGGCGAGGTCGTCATGCGCGGCGTTTGGCGGCCGCGTCGCGCGCAGCGAGATCCGCGTTGATCCAAGAGATGGTTTCTGCGGGTTTGGTCGCAGGCCTCGCCACGCGGTCAAAGCCGAGGCTCCTGAAGGACGTTTCAATTTCCTCCCAGCTCGTTTTGCCGACGGCGAGGATGCCGCCGATGTAGAGCAGCACATCGCCGAGGCCTGCCTCGATCAGCTTTTCCTTAAAGCCTGCGCAATCGATGGCGGCGTGGCCGTAGAGAGAGGAAACGGAAATGACCTCCGCGTTGGTTTCGAGCGCGGCTTTGATAAACTCCTCCTGGCTGACGAAGGAGCCGAGGTTTGTGACGTGGAAGCCCGCGTCGCGGTAGGCGTAGGCAAGCAGACGGTTGCCGATCGCATGGGAATCGGAGCCGATGACGCCCATGACGATATTGGCGGGGCGAACGGCCCGGGCCGCCTGCGCGGCGACCGCCTTTTTGGCGCTCTCGGTGACGGAAACGGCAAGGCGGGGCGCCCGGTCGGTCATCATGCAGAACACATCGTCGTTGACCATCTCATACGGCGGGCGGCCGCCCTCTTTGGCGACGCGCTCCTCGATCTTGGCGCGGTTATACTTCCGCGCTCGCTCGCTGAAGGGCAGATTGCCGAAATCGAGGAATCGGTAGGCGCGGTCGGCGTCGCGCACGGGGATCGCCTTGCCGTAGTTGTAAACGGACGGGGTGAACGGCACCTCGACGATGCCGGATTCAATGCCGCGCAGCGTGCCCAGGGCCGGATCGCCGTTGCCGCAGTCGAGCACGGCGTCGATGATGGAGCGGGTCTCATCCTCCAGAATGTCGATCTCCTGCGCCAGCGCATCGCTCATGGGCATCCGCTGGCCGCCGAGAATGCTGCGCACCTCGCGCACCGCCCGTACGCCCGCGGCGTTCGATTCCTTGGTCGGCACGCCGACGCCCTCCTGCGGGGATTTGATGACGGTCTGCTCCGCGCCGCCGAGAACCGCCGTGACGGCGCCGGTACAAATAACGCCCATCGCATCATCGGGATTTTCCGGAAAGGAGCCCTGCCACTGGTGATAGATCGTGTAGGCCTCGACGTCAAAGTGGCCGCATCGATCGAGATACTCGCGGCTGAGCTTGCGCAGCACATGCAGCGAGGCGATATCCTGCACCATGTTGGTGCCCTGGCCGGTGGCGGGCTGTACGCATTTGGCGCCCTGCCCCGCGGTGATCAGCGCGCCGAGGATGGTGTTGGAAAGGGAGATGCACGGCACGCGGAAGCACCCCGGCCCCTGCCCGCCGCCCTGCTCGTTGGCAAGGATCACGCCGTGATCGGCGTAATAACCCATCAGGCGGGCGATATACTGCTGCACGCGGATGATGCTGGCGATCGAGACGTTCTTATTATAAGTAAGGCCCCAGCTGTAAACGTTGCCGTTGATGTCGGACATCCCGCCGGCAAAGCCGATCTCGGCGGCGAGGCGCGCATCGATCGAGCCGTGCTTGATCGTAATCGGGCTGTGGACGGCCTCCATAATCCGGCGGCTGCCGGAAACGCCGCAGTTGACGATGGGATATCCGTTGAGCTTCCGGCCGGCCTTGAGGTCGGCGTCAATGTCGGCAAAGCGCAGGTTCCGGGTATAGCTGTCGAGCGTAACGGGAAGCAGGTCGGCGCCCGCCGCCTCGATATAGAGCAGATCCTCGATCTGCTGCTCAACGGTGGGCTTGCCGCAGCGCAGCGCGATCGCCATGCGGCCTTCCTTGCGCGCCTGCGCCATCACGGCGGAAAAGTTTTTCTGCACGCCCTGCTTTTTGTGGTAGGCGACGGATTCGCCGAGGTCTGCGGCCTCGCTCCCCGTAGGCCACATTTGCAGCACTTCCCTGCGCTGTGCGAGAAATTCATCGAGCGGAATCTTTTTGTTGCTGATTTCCATCTGGAAACCTCCTTATCCTCAAGATCCGATGGTCGGCGCCTATCTTACAAGGTTGCCGAAAGTCAACGCTGATCTTGGCGGGGTCCCCCGTTTTTGAAACACGGGAAGACGCGCCGGCCACGGGAAAGCGGCCGGCAGAGGAGCCCCGGGTAAGCGGGGCATCAGGGATCCCTCCGGGAACGGATCGCCCGAACCAGCTTTTTGATCGCGGGGTAAACCACCGTCAGAACGATCAGAACGATCAGCGCCAGGCTGGCCGGGCGCTGCAGATAATACAGCAGCACCGGCGTGCCCTTCGACATCAGAATCGCGTTTTTAAAGCCCTCTTCACCGGTGCGCTCAAGCAGCAGGCCGAGGATGATCGGCGCCGTCGGCAGCTCCGCCTTTCTGCACAGGTAGCCCAGCAGGCCGAATCCGAGCATCAGGTAAACGTCGGACATGCGGTTGTTGATGGCAAAAGAGCCGATCGTAGACAACACCACGATCGCGGGAATCAAAACGGCGTCGGATACCTTGGTGATCTTGATCACCTGCCGGCAAATCAGCATGCCGATCAGTCCCATCATGAGGTTGGCTGCGATAAACCCGATAAAGATGGTATAGGTCGTCGTGATGTTTTTATTGAACATGGATTGCCCGGGCGTCAGCCCATGCATGATCATTGCCCCGAGAAGGACCGCGGCCACCGTGGAGCCCGGAATGCCGAGGGTGATCAGCGGGATAATCGACCCGCCTGTCACGGCGTTGTTGGCGGTCTCGGAGGCGCAGATCGCATCGATCTCGCCTTTTCCGAAGGTTTCCGGATGCCGGGAGGCCTTCTTTGCCCGGTCGTAAGCAAACCAGGCGCCGATATCGCCGCCCGCGCCGGGCAAAATGCCGACCGCAATGCCGATGATGCCGGAGCGGATGAAATTCGGGATATGATGGACCATTTCCTTCGCCGTCGGGAGGAATTTCCCCTTCAGGGCGGATTCATCCACCGTCCGGTGCTCGCCCCGCCGGAAAGCGAGGTGTTGCTCGCCCAGGATCATTGCCTGAGAGATCGAAAACAGGCCGATCAGCGCCGGAACCGTCGGGATGCCGGAATAGAGCCCCATATGGCCGAACGTAAAGCGGAGCTGGCCGGTAATGATATCCGTGCCGACCGTGCCCAGGAGAAGTCCGACGACGCCCATGATATAGCCCTTGATCACCGAGCCCCCGCCCAAACCGCCGATGATGGACAGCCCCAGAATGACGATCAGAAAGTATTCCGGAGCGCTGAAAAGCAGCGTCAGCCTGCCGAGCAGCGGGGCGACCGTCAGCAGCGCAATGCCGGACAGGACCCCGCCGATCATGGAGGCAACGGTTGACATGCCCATCGCCTCCAGGCCGCGCCCCTGCTTCGTCAGCTCGTAGCCGTCGCCGGCCGTCGCGGCCGAGGAGGGCGTGCCGGGCGTGTGAATCAGGATCGCCGTCAGGGAGCCGCCGTAAAAGGCGGAAGTGTAGACCGCCATCATCATTGTGAAAGCCGCGTAGGGAGACATTTTATAGGTGATCGGGATCAGCAGGGAAATCGCCATTGTCGCATTGAGTCCCGGCAGCGCGCCGATCACCATTCCGCCGATGACGCCGATCGCCAGGGCGATCAGGCTTTCTGTCGAAAAAAAGTTGGAGAATACCGTTGCCCACATACCGACCCCCCTCTCTGTTACGGTAGTTTTGCTTTCAGGAAAAAAGTGAAGAGAACATACAGAAAGCCCACCAGCCCGCACGGCACGAGAAGCAGCGTCAGCTTGCTGCGCACGGAGTTGTACCGCATCAGCGCGGCGGTAAAGAGGAGGGACGGGAGGAGAAAGCCGATCAAATCGATCGCGACGACGTAGGCTGCAACCATCGCGAAGAGGAACAGCGGATATTTGACCTGTTCCCATTTTACGGTCGTCAGCCGGCCGCTTTTGCCTGCGCCGGCCGCCTTCGTATCCAAAATGCCGTTGACCAACAGCACCACGGACAGGATAACCAAAAGAGTCAAAATGATCAGGGGGAATTGCCGCGCCTCGGCGCTGAGCGTCGTCAGGGCCGTATACGTCAAAAACAGACCGGCGGCCAGCAGAAGAACCGCCACGGCAATATCCGCGCTCCATTGTTTCTTCTTTCCCACGAGAGAACCTGCCTTTCACGATGACAAGGCGGGGCGCCGTCAAAAGGAGTTCGCCGGGAGACGGCGCCCCATCCGCAGTGGTATTTTATGAGCGGCTCATGCCAAAGGGGATCAGCCCCAGCCAAGCTGCGGCTTGAGAGCGATCACTGCGCTCTCCTGGCTCTTCAGAAATTCGATGTACTCTTCGCCGGCCTTATAATCGAGCATCGCGCCGAGGGAGGCGAGCTCAACGGCATGCTCCTCATCGAGGATCGCCTTTTCAAACGCCTCCGCGATCGCGGCTTTGGTCGCCGCATCGACGCCCTTGGGCATGAAGTAACCGCGGGCAACGGGGGAATACACGGGGCCGTAACCGGCCTCTTCCAGCGTGGGGACATCGGGGGCGGCGTCCACGCGCTCGCTGTTGAAGACGCAGAGGATCCGCAGGTTCCCTTCGCCCAGCACGGAGGTGATATCGCCGAAGGTGGCGGAAGCGGCGTCAACGGTGCCGCCGAGAACCGCCGCATAGTTATCGGACCAGCCGGACTGGTGGACGGGGGTAAGGGTTGCGTCGGGATTGTTCAGCCCCATTTCGATGGTGGCGATGTGCTTGTTGCCGTTGGCGCCGACATCGGCGACCGTCACGCCGCCGGGCGCTTTGGCGGCTTCCATAAACGCATGGATATCGGCATACCGGTCCGGATCGCAAACCAGAACGCCGAAATCGCTCACCTCATTGCAGATGAAGTCGAAGTCCTCCATCGTTTCGCTGTGGCCCTGGGAGGGATCGAGGTAGTCGTAGAAAAACGCGGGCGTGTTGACCATTGCAAGCGTCAGACCGTCGGCATCGGATCGCAGCAGCTGGTCCCAGGCCATCCAGCCGTTGGCCCCCGTGATGTTCTGCACGACAAACGTGCCGCCGGTATACTTCTCCAGATACGTCGTGAGAGAGCGGATTTCCAGGTCGGAAGAGCCGCCTGCGCCGTAGCCGCAGAGGATGGTGACGGTTCCGGCAGGCCAGCTGCCGACGGCGGGCTCAGCGGCAGCGGAAGAGGAATCGCCGGCGGCAGGGGTGCTCCGGCCGGCGGTCCCGCCGCATCCCGCGAGCAGGCACAGGGCAAGGGCGATCGACAGGGCAAGTTCTTTTTTCATGGCTTTCTCCTTCTTTCTTTTCTATTGTTTTTCAAGGCCTTTGACGGAGCAGTTGAAAACAAAAAGATCGATCTGCCGGACAAACTCGGATTCCGGCGTCTGATAGGAGCGATCGCCCTCGAAGGAATGCGTTGCGATCAAATGCACGATGATATCCGGCAGACCGGCTTTGCTTGCGATCAGCGCGCCGGAAAGCGGATGCCGCATGAGCTCAAAGCCTTCGCCATGGACGACGGACCCGTCTTTTCCGGGGACAAACTCCGTCAGCTTTCCGATATCGTGGAGCAGCGCGCCCGCAATGACGATATCGCGGCTGAACGGCACATGATGCTTTTTGTAATAACGGCTCAGCCTCTCATATTGCAGTATACACAGCTCCGTCACATCGGTCACATGCTCGACCCAGCTGACGTCGCAGTCCTTCCGGCTCAGGGTGACGGGGGCGGTCCGGATATTTTCGCAGGTCCAGCGGCCCTGCTCCATTGCGGAAAGCATCGCGGCTTCGGCTTTTTGTCTCAGATCGGGATTTTCGATTTCTGAAAAAGCGGGGAACAGTGTCTCCGGAAATGTCGCATCCATACGGGAACCATCCTTTCTCTCTCGGGTTTTCGGGATACGGTCAGGCGCCGGCCGCTTTTTTCCTGTTTCGCGCACGGGCGATCATCGGCGCAACAATGGACAGAATCGAAATCGCCAGCAGCACGATGCAGATCGGGCGGGTGAAGTAGCTGGAAACCGCCGCGCCCAGATCGTTGCCGTTGATAATCAATGTGCGCATCCAGCCTTTTTCCGCGATCGGCCCTAAGATGAAGCCAAGCACAATCGGCGACATATCGAAGCCGACGCAGCGCAGAAAGTAGCCGATGACGCCGATGGCCAGCATGATGAATACGTTGACGTAGGAGTTGTTGACGGCGAACGCGCCGATCACCGTGAGCACCAGGATAACGCTGACGAGATACTGGTGCGGGATGCGGTTGACCTTGGCAAAATGCTCTGCACCGATCAGGCCGCAGAGCAGCATGAGGAGATTGGCGACAAAATAGGCAATGATATACGGATATGTGATATGCGCTTTGGCGGTAAACAGATCGTTGCCCGGCGTCAGGCCATGCAGCATCAGCGCGCCCATCATAATGGCGGAAACCGCGTTGCCCGGGATACCGAGCGTCATCATCGGGATCATGGAACCGCAGACGACGCCGTTGTTGGCGCTCTCGGGGCCGGCAATGCCGTCGCGGCAGCCTTTGCCGAATTCTTCGGGCGTTTTGGAGAGACGCTTGGAAAGATCGTAGCCCATGAAAGCCGCGATCGAGCCGCCCGCCGCCGGCACCATGCCGATAAACGTGCCGAGCGCGCCGCAGGCGAGATATGCCTTGAGATTGCGGAATAGATCCCGCACGGAGACTTTGTATTTGTTGACCGAGCGGAGCGTCTCGCCGATATCTGCCGTCGCCGCTTTCTCGACAACCATCGAAAGGATCTGCGAGATGGAATAGAGGCCGATCAGAGTCGGAACGGTGGGCAGACCGGTGATCAACCCCATCTGGCCGAACGTGTAGCGGGCGATTCCATACTGGGGATCCATGCCGACGCTGCCGAGCAGCAGCCCGAAGATGCCGCCGATAATGCCCTTGAGCATATCCTTACCGGAAAGGGAGGCGATGATCGTGAGGCCGAAAACGCCGAGCATAAAGTTTTCCTGCGGGCCGAAGCGAAGGGAAAAAGCGGCCAGCGGCGGGGCAATGAGCAGCAGCGCAAGAGAAGAGATCTGGCCGCCCCAGTGGGAAGCGACGCATGCCTCGACAAGCGCTTCCTTGCCGTGGCCGTTCTGGGCCATCGGATGGCCGTCCCAACCAGTGGCGGCAGCGGCCGGCGTGCCGGGCGTATTGACAAGAATCGCCGAAATCGAGCCGCCATAGTTGGCGCCGCAGTAGACGCCGGCGAGCAGCGACAGCCCCATGACGGGGTCCATGCCGTAAGAGAGCGGAATCAGGATCGCCACGCCCATCGTGGCCGAAAGGCCGGGCAGCGCGCCGACGCAGATGCCGAAGATTGTGCCGCCAAGCACCGTCAGCAGCGCGAGGGGGTGAAAGATTGCTGTGATGCCCATCAGAATGTTGGACAGCATGTGAAGCGCCCCCTTCCTTTTAAATCAACAGGCCTTTCGGCAGCGGAACATTGAGGAACCGGCCGAAGACGAGATACAGAACGAGAGTGGAGCCGGCGGCTACCGCAAAATAAACCCACGGACTGCTGTAAGACCGGATCGTGCGGGAAATAAAAAAGGAGAACGCGGCGATAAAGAGGAACGTCGTGATAACGTAACCGAGTATGCGGATCACGAGGATGTAAACAAACGCGGCAGCCAGCGAAAGCACAGCCAGAACGATCTGCTCCGCCGTCATCGGGCCGGGCACCTCGACGGGGATTTCCCGTTTGCTACGGAAGATCGCGCGGGCAATGCAAACGGCGCAAAGGGCCATACCGGCGCAGGTGACCATTTGCGGGTAGGTACGGCATTTGGCGTTCATATCCAGCGTCATCCAGAAAGCGCCGGCGAAGAGCAGAAACAGAACGCCGGAGCCCGTGATTTCTTTGCGATACAAATTCAAACCCCTTTCTTTAAAAAAATGCCGGCCGTACGCTGTACGGCCCTGAAGTCCGTTTTCCGTTCCGAATGCGGGCACGGGAAGAACCCGTGCCCGCGGCAGGCGTGCTGTCAAGCGTTGTTTTTAGCGACAAGCTCTGCGTAGAGCTCCATTTCCTCAGCGGCAGAGGCGTTGGCAGCTTCATAATCGAGATAGACGATCGGCAGGCCCTGCGCGTCCGCTTCGGCGAGGAACTCGGGGTTGGAGGTGACCTTCCCAAAGAGGTCGGACCAATAGCGAAGAGCCGCCTCATCGGTGCCGGCTTTGAAAGCAAAGCCGCGGGAAACGGCCATGTTGACATCGCAGCCGAGCTCATGCGTGGTGGGGACATCCCGGAAGAGCTCGAGATCGCTGCGGGTCTCAACTGCATTGGCGATCACGGTGATCTGCCCGCTGTTGAGCATCGGGACACACTCAGACTGCTTGAGGGAAGCCGCATCGACGTGGCTGCCGAGAAACGCGGACTTCAGATCGCCGGTACCGTCAAACGCGACGACATTGAGATTGAGACCAAGCGCCTCGCTCATCAGATAAGGCAGGTAGTAGGAGGTGTTGCCGGTGCCGGAGACGGCAACGGTAATGCCGGGATTTTCTTTACAATACGCAATGAACTCCTCGGCGGTGGAAAAGCGGGGATCTTCCCTGCGGATCGCGATCATACCGGGGTCTCTGACCATCATCGCGCAGAAGTCGAAATCGCGGATGATATCAAAGCTCAGCGGGGTTTCCTCGGTGCTGATGTAGCCCATAGAGGGATTCAGCGCGATCATATAGCTGCCGTCCGTGCCGTACTTGAGCACTTCGGCGCAGCCGATGGCTCCCGCGGCGCCGCCGATGTTGGTGATAACAAGGTTGGTGTCGGTGTACTGTGCCGCATACTTTGCAAAGAGGCGGGCGCCCAGATCGACCGCGCCGCCGGCAGCGTATGGGACGATCAGGTTGACGGTGGCCGGAGGTTGATAGCCGGCGGGTTCAGCGGAAGAGATCTCAGAGACGGCGGGCGCGGCAGAAGAAGCCGGAGCCGCAGCGGAAGAGGCGGGCGAACCGCCGCACGCAGCCAGAGACAGGATCAGGCAGATCCCCAGAATCAGTGACAATGTGTTTTTCACGGTGGTGCTCTCCTTTCTTTGGAGCTTGCGCTCTGTCCTTGATGTTTCGTCCTTCTTTCCGGATTTGGATATGCTTCTGCACGGAACCGACAGGGGGGCTCAGTTGGCTTCGCAGGAAAAGGGGATACGGTATTGCGCCGAGAGCTCCCGCAGCTCCGCAAGCACCGCATCAGGGATCGCAATTCCCGCTTTGCGGGCATCGGCGGCGCGTCTGTCCTCGATTTCGCCGGGGATGAAGATCTCCTCGGAGCCCGCGGCGCGCGGGCAGGCCTTTACGGAATCGATCAGGCTGTCCATACGGCTGCCGAATTCCTCCCGCGGCAGGATCGATGAAATGTTGATCGCGCCGAGGAAGAAGCCGACGTTTTGCAGCTTTCCGGAAAAGTCGTAGAGGCTGCCCATTGCGGTGCCGGTCGCCGCACCCGCGAGACAGCTGCAGAGCATCTCGACCGCCAATGCGATCCCGTAGCCCTTGGCCCCGCCGAACGGAAGCATGCAGGCGACGGCGGCGGGGTCGGTCGTCGGGTTTCCTCCGGCGTCGATTCCCCAGCCCTCCGGAATGGGATTGCCCTCCTTTTCGGCGAGGGTGACTTTCCCCCTTGCGACGACGCTCGTCGCCATATCCAGGCAGAAGGGGCGGCGCGCCCCCGCAGGGATCGAGATCGCGATGGGGTTGGTGCCGAGCCTCGCTTTGCGGCCGCCTGTCGGCGCCATCTGCGCGGGGGCGTTCGTCGCAGCGAAGCCGATCATCCCGGATTTCGCCGCAAGGCTTGAAAAGTATGCGCCGATCCCGAAATGATTGCCGCCGAAAACGGCCGCGAAGCAGGCGCCCGTCTCCGCTGCGCGGTTGATACACAGCTGCATCGCGCGGTATGCCGCGCAGACGCCGGCGGCGTTGCAGGCATCGATCAAAAGCAGCGACGGCGCGCTTTGCACCACCTGCGGCAGCGCCTTTGCATCGATGAGCCCCTGCTCAATGCGCCGCGCATAGGCTTTCAGGCGCGTGAGCCCGTGAGAGCCGACGCCGCGCAGCTCTGCCTCGATGAGGCTGTCGGCAAAAAGCCGGGCGTCGTCGGAGGAAAGGCCCGTCTTTTGAAATACGTCGGCGGCAAACCGCCGCAAAGCATTCGCATCATACAACATAAGCTCCGCCGCCGTGCGGCCGATCAGTCCCGATAGACGTCGTCGATCATTTCAAAGCCCTTTTCAAACAGCGCCTTCTGCACCCAGGAGCGGTTGGAAGTGCCGTTGACGGCATTTTCCAGCTTTTTGCGGTCTGCGTCGTGATATGCCTGCGCTTCGGCGAGAATGACGGACGCGTCGCGCAGCGGCACAACCACGATGCCGTCGGGATCCCCGATAATGAGATCGCCCGGACGGACAGGGACCTCTCCGCAGCTGATCGGTACATTCACCTCGCCGGGCCCTTCCTTATAGGGGCCGCCGGGGGTAGAGCCCGTGGCGTAAATCGGCATTTCCATGCGGGAGGCGGCGTCGATATCGCGGATCGGGCCGTCGATGACGATGCCGGCGCATCTGCGCTGCTTTTCCAGCAGGGTGAACATGATCTCGCCCATCAGAGAGCGGTTGGAAGCGCCTTCGTTGGAAAGGACAATCACGTCTCCGGGCGCGCATATGTCGATCGCCGCGTGCAGCAGCAGATTGTCGCCCGCGCGTGCCTTAACGGTCAGCGCCGGCCCGCAGAAGGACGGCTTCTTCGGAGAACTGATCAAGCGGATGCGCTGATTCATGGCGTTGCAGCGGTTGATCACATCCGCGACATTGGCCGCGGGGATCTGCCCGAACGCATCCAGCAACTCCTTCGACGGAAGGTTGCGCTTTAAGAAAATTCGCTTTCCGACTGCCATTTAAAATTCTCCTTTTTTTGATTTTGAAATTTTATTTTGTTTTCAGCGGGCGGACGCTTGTCTTTTTTCAATTCCCATCATATAATTGGGGAAGAAAGTTTTCAAACAATAAAATATAGCGCTTTCACAATGAAAACGTTGTGAAAAGCATATTTTTATAAAAATTTTTCGAAGATATTTTGCAGATTGCATAAATAAAATTTAGTTGTATCGATTTTATATTTCTATTTTCTGTGCGCTTCGTGCAAGAACAGGGAGGAAAGTTTATGGCTTTTCGCAGATTTCGTTATTTCTTAGTCGCAGCCGAAGAACTTAACCTGCAAAAGGCCGCTCAGCGCCTGTTCATCAGCCAGCAGGCGCTGAGCATCCACATCCAGAAGCTGGAGGAGGAATACGGCGTGCAGCTTTTTGAGCGGCGCCCCCGCCTGCGGCTGACATTGGCGGGCGAGCACATGGTGGAGCACTGCCGCCGCCTTCTGGAGGACGACCGGCTAATGACCGATGATCTGACAGGCATCGGCAAAAGCTCTGCCGGAAAAATCACGATTGGGATCGGGCTGACGCGCGGACATATTTTTATCCCACCGATTTGGAGTGAATTCCACCGTGTGTTTCCCAATATCAGCATCGCCGCCAAGACGGTGACAAACCTGAAGATGGAGGAGGGGCTGATGCGCGGCGAAATCGATCTCTACATCGGCGCAAATACGCTGAAGATCGCGCCGTTCCGCTATGTCCCGCTGGCTTCCGAAATGCTCTGCTGCATCGTTCACCGCTCTGTCCTGCGGGAATACGGCGTCAATGACGTCGATCGCCTTTTGAGCGACGCTGCCCGCCGGTTTGACCTGCGGGAGTTTCTCAGGCTTGCCAAATTCCCGTATGTGCTGATGCCCCAGACACACCGCACCCGCATCCAGCTGGACCGCTTTTTTTACGAGGCGGGAATTGTTCCGGATATCGTCTGCGAATGCAACAGCATCACCATGCTGTGGGAGATGTGCTGCCGCGGCTGCGGCGTCGGCTTTCTGCCGCCGTTCATGCTTTACGATCCGCATGTTACCGCCGCGCTTGATCCGGATCTGTGCATTTTTCCGATTTACGAGCCGGAGCTGATCTTTGATGTCGATATCGTCCGGCTTGCCGCGCGGGAGCCGAGCCGCGCGATCAGCGAGTTTATCCGCGTTACTCAAAATGTGTACCGCCGGTATTCGCAGATCATTCTGCATCTGTAGCGGCAGACGAGTCCAGACAAAAAAGCCGGTGCTTCCGCAACATTTTGTTGTGAAAACACCGGTTTTTTTCTGTTAGACATCTCTTCCCTTGGGTGGTATGCTGAAATCGAAGAGGCACAGCAGGATGTTCGATTGATTCTATCGAAAGGAGACGCACGCATGCATCATGTAACGCTTGCGGGGCAGTTCCCCGCGCATACGCTGGAAAAGCTCCGGGCCGCCCTCCCTGCCGATCGGTATACCGTGCGTCTGATCGACGATCAGGCGCAATACGATCGGATGACCGACGCCGAGATCATCGTGCTGCGCATTTTCAAGGCCCAGGCCGATGTGATCGAGCGCAATCCGAACCTGCGGATCATCCTGCGTGCCGGAGCCGGCTTTGACAAGGTCGATATTGCCGCGGCAGGCGCACGGGGGATTTATGTTACCAACACGCCGGGCGCCAACGCCTATTCCGTCGCGGAGCTGGCCGTGATGCTGATGCTCGCAGTCGGCCGCCGCCTCTATTGCCACGTTCGGTGCATGGATCGCGGAGAATGGTCCAAGGACACCTTCCTGGAGGAATCCTCCTGCTTGAAGGGCAAGCGGGTCGGGATCCTCGGCGTCGGCCACATCGGCCGCTATGTAGCCCGCCTGGTGCGCGCCTTCGGTGCGACGGTGCAGTATTACGACGCCTTTCGCCTGCCGCACGAGCAGGAAGAGGAGTACGGTCTTCCCTATGTGCCGCTTGATGAATTGTTCCGGACGAGCCAGATCGTCTCGGTACATGTTCCGATGCTGGAAGAGACCCGCAACCTGGTCAACCGTGAAAGAATCGCCAGGATGCCCGACGGCGCCATGATCATCAACACGGCCCGCGGCGGCGTGGTCGATGAAGCTGCGGTGCTCGAGGCCATCCGCAGCGGCAAGCTGAGCGGAGCCGGCTTCGACGCTACCGTTGAAGAGCCCCTGCCTGCCGACAGCCCTTTGCTCGCCGAGCCGCGCGTTGTTGTGACGCCTCACATCGGCGCCGCCGTCGGCGACATCGCGGACGCCTTCATTCCGATGCTGGCCGAAAGCCTTTTTGATTATGCCGCGGGCAAAACGCCCCGCTATCTGGTCAACGGGCAGTATTTAAAGTGAGCGCCGCCGGATTTTTTGCTTTCCTTCTTTTCTGATAGGTCCGGCCGCCGTTTCCTACGGAAACGGCGGCCGGACCCCATTCAAAAAGCAATCCCGTTTCGATTGTGGAAAGGAAGCCGCGCACCAAAAAGGATAGTCTTTTGCCGTGGAGCAGGAGCCCCGCCATTCGTCACAGGAAGGTGGATCACCTTGAGCATCTTGGCGATCGGCTTTATTTTGGACTTGGGAACGACGCTGAATACATTCCGGTAAGTAGCACGACAGTCCTATAACCGTGCAGATACCGACCTGAGTGCAATGTTCTATGCCGATATGTATCTGTTCATCCTTTGTTCGTTATTTGATTCCCGAATCAGCCGTGCACAAATCATACACATCACCACCTTTCATATATGACAACAGCCACGGTCGCCCGTGGCTGTGTGCGCAAACCTTGTTGTTTTTTGTTTTTATGCTTTATTGAACTTTTCTTTGCCCTGCTTGCAGCGTGGACATTTCCAGTCATCCGGGAGGTCCTCAAATGCTACACCGTCATGTTCGGCAGGATCATATACATAACCGCAGACGGAGCATACGTATTTACCGCTGGCCTTCTGCGCAGAAAAATCCACATCGGCAAAAACTGTCGGGACAGGATTGTCCAAAGCTGATTGCACAGCCGGATAGAAAGGAACATCATCCTCGCGCATCAATTTCAAGTGGACAGGCGGCATGTAATCCCGCTCGGCACAGAATTTGAAGAAGACACGCAGGCCGCGAATGCGCGTGTTCAGCGATGACGTTTTCTTCCCTGTTTCCAGTTCTTTGAGGATGAAGTTCTCGAATACCTCCTGCGTCACCTCATCGATGTATCGGACAGGCGTTTTGGCGTGAAAATAGTTCAAATCCTCCGAACCGTATTCCAGTGTCTTTGGACGCAGGTTTTTGAGCTTGCAATGCCGTTGGAACGCCGTTACCGCCTCTTGGAAGGTCGTTCGCTTCACTTGTGTCGCATTCAGGATTTCCGTATAACGCAGGAAGAAAGACCCCTTTCCGAAGTCGGAAGAATCCAGTCGGAAAAGGGCCGAAAAAATCCAGTGGGTACACAAAAAGAAAAAGCACGGAATTTCGCTTCGTTCCGTGCTTTTTGGTGCGGATAAGAGGACTTGAACCTCCACCGAGTTGCCCCGACTAGAACCTGAATCTAGCGCGTCTGCCGATTCCGCCATATCCGCATA
>Ga0079305_1000769_pt1 | contig 58459 bp, 44 predicted proteins | sample LMS_cellobiose_e_FD_79183 | JGI IMG/M metagenome (GOLD analysis project Ga0079305, IMG submission 79183) | Rumen-fistulated moose microbial communities from Alaska, USA - LMS_cellobiose_enrichment | ecosystem: Host-associated > Mammals > Digestive system > Stomach > Rumen fluid ...
CCTTCCTCGAAATACAGGCGTATCACCTCATCGTAATACATAGCCTGGTTCTCTTTTGTCTTTCCCATCTCTTGCTTGATTGGGAGTCAACTTTTTTCAGCGAAAGACAACCTGCGCCATACTTTTATTATAAATACCGCATAATCAGATATTTGCATTTCTATCGCGGCGCAGGTCCCGAGCATTTTTTCGCACCTGCGCTATCCGACCTGCGCCATTCGACCTGCGCCATTCGACCTGCATCATTTATGCATGCACCTGACGGACCGCCTCCCGTGCCGCGGGACGCCCAGGTGATGTAAAATTAAAAAGAAAAGGCCGACCATTTGGCCGACCCTTTCCTTGGTTTTATTGTACACGTTTATTTGGTCAGTTTGAAACCGACTTTAAAGTTGTCATAATTGTCTGCAAGCTTTGTAATAGCTGCGACTTCTGCGGAGTTCTTTCCTGCTATTGAAGCAACTTTCTTCATGAAAGCAAGGAGCTTGTTGGCCTGGAAGACCATCTTGGCGCCGTTGGCGGTGGACTCTAGGTTTCCGGTCATGGAAAGATAAGAGAAGGTCTTTCCGAAGGTAAGGTTAACGGTCTTTTCTGCGTCTCCGACTTTATATTTTCCGGGGATATTAATTCCGAAGGCGTTGAGGGTGAAGGTCTCGTCGTCTTTGTTGAAGGTCCATGTGAAAGCACCGGGCTTGATGCCTACCTTGGCAAGATATTCGTCGACTTTGGCTTCTGCAGTGCCGGTCACAGCCGTACCGGCGAGGTTTGTAAGGACATTACCCTCTGAGCTGCTGACACTTACAGCAGAACCGTTATATGTATAGGTCCCATCGAGGCTGATAGGTGCGGAAAATACTGTCCCGGCAACGTTGTTTACTATGTTGGAGAGAGTGCTCGAAGAAGAACTGTTTCCAAAAATTTTGGAAAGAAGAGACTGTGCAGAAGCATTGCTTCCCGCAAAGAGGAGAGCCGCTGCCGCTACGAAAGCTGTTACTTTTTTCATAATTGTAAAAATAAATCGTTATTACTGCGAAAGTTAAGTAAAAATAATCTAAAATCAAAATAGCCGTTTTCTGCGTCAGTCTTCGTCCGGCCATCCTTGAGCCCTTATAGGGAACTCAACGCCGTCGGGGGAAACGAGGGTAGTTCCAGCCTCGGGAAGCGCCAAATGGCCTATGATGTCGAAAGTCTGGAAATCCTTCCTGAACTTTTCTGCCTCGAGAATCGGCACGGTGAAAAGCAGTTTAAAATCGTCTCCGCCGTTCATTGCAGCCGATACTGGATCGATATTCAGCTCTTTCCCAAGGGCGAACGAATTCCCTTCGAAGGGGATTCTGTCCGCATAGATTTTTGCTCCTAGCCCCGTGTCTTTTGCGAGTCTCTTGACCGCGTCAGAGAGTCCTTTGGTGATAAAATATCCCGAAGAAGGATGAATGCCTTCCCTTTCCAGTTTCGATGGAATATCGGCCTCAAGCTCGGGCTTTAAATATGCACCGATGAGCATTCTGTTCTTCTCAAGGGACGGCTGTTCCGAATTCTTTTCAAACTCCCTAAGGCCTTTTTCCAGGGCCTGCATGCCAAGGTATGCGGCTCCAAGGCTGCCGGAGATGCAGATAAGGTCTTTCGTTTTTGGCGTCGGCAGGCTGGAAATAGTTTTTGAAGAAACTTCGCCAAGAGCGGAGATGCTGATAGAGAGTCCGTTTGCCGAGGGGACCAGGTCCAGCCCTACTCCCTGGTATCCATGCTCTGTCGCGGCGGCCACCATTCCGCTCCAAAGTTCCTTTATCTGGGGAAAATCGAGCTTTGAAGATATTCCAATAACGATATCAAGGCTCTTAGGAGTCGCCATCGAGGCATAAATTTCTCCGGTTACCGCGATAACGCTTTTGTATCCGAGGTGCTTGAGAGGGAAATAGACGAGGTTGAAGTCAATCCCTTCAAGTAGCATTTTGCCCGAGGTGACGGCGAAACCGTCTGTAATTTCTGTCTTTATTCTCTCGTTTTTGAAGGGCGATTCTTCGAAAAGCAGCCTGATGGCTTCAATTCGGCCTATATCTGAAAAACCTGTCTCTTTCATGTATTATCTTTTTGATGGATGCAAAAATACATAATAATTACTAAATTTGAGGGTAAAACAAATATCGGCATGAAAAAAATACTATTTGCAACCCTCGCGGCTCTCCTTGTTCTTCCCCTATTCGGCGGAAATAAAGGCGGGTCTTCACAAATTACAGTAATGTCATATAATATCCGCTATGGTACCGCCAAGGACGGGACAAACTCATGGGAGTTCCGTTATCCAGCATCGGCGATGATGCTGGATGACCAAAAACCGGATGTCGTAGGTCTTCAAGAGGCTCTTTCCTTCCAAGTCAATTACCTTAAAGAATACCCCGGTTACTATAAAGGTGTTGGAGTAGGAAGGGAAGACGGGAAGAATAAAGGAGAGCAGATGGCCATATTATACAACAAGAAGACCATTAAGCTTTTGAAATGGGGGACGTTCTGGCTCTCAGAGACACCTGACGAGCCATCGGTTGGTTGGGATGCATCTCAGAAGAGATCGGCAACCTGGGCCCTTCTCAAGGATAAAGAATCCGGGAAAAAGTTCTATTTTGTCAACACCCACCTCGACCATAAAGGCTGGGAGGCTCGTGCAAAAGGTCTTCAGCTCATAGTCGACCGCATAGCATCAATCAACCCAGAGGGTTATCCTATGGTCCTTACCGGAGACTTCAATATGACCCCTGAAAGGCCTGAGTTTGAGGGCTTGAACGCAAAAATGCAGTCTGCCCGTGAAGTTGCGCCCGTGACCGACCATCATGCGACTTACAATGGCTGGGGCAAAGCCGATAAGGACATTATTGATTATATCTACATAAACGGTTTTTCAAAATGCATCTCATTTGAGACTGTATTGAAGCCCTATATGGAAAGAAAATTCATTTCTGACCACTATCCGATCAAGGCCGTTCTGGAGTTCTAAAGCAGGCTTAGGAACAGTTCCTTGTCCGGAGCATCGGAGGACGAAATGCGGCTCTTTAGACGATAGAGGCGGTTATAGACGTAGGGTTTATCCTTCTCCAAAAGAGTAGAGATTGTCGTCGAAGAGAAGCCGGAAGCACTGAAACAGAAGAGGAGAATATCCTCTTCTTTTATTTTAGGCAGCTGCTCCCTAAGCTTTTTGACAACCTCGTCGTAGTCTTCGTTGAGGCCCTTCTCAAGATCTTTTTGGGCCTTGGGATCGCTTCTAAGCCCATCGACAATAGCCTTTACCTCTTTGAGTATTTTCCCCTGAAGATTGTCAGTCCCCTCATAAACATAATACTGCTCGCAGAGGCGGTCAAGGGTGTCTGAAGAGCGACCCTTCTGCTTTTTCCCTGCTGCAGAAGCCTTTGACCGGAGGTCTTCAGCGATGGACATCAAACGGTCATTCTCGGCTTCTTCTTCGGCGAGCCTCTTCTCGGCCTGACTCTTTCTCGCGATAAGATATAGAATCAAAGTAGAGAGAATCGCTACAACAAAAAGAAGCAGCGCACCCATTTTCATCCTGGATTCCCTCAAATGGGCTTTTTCAAGCTCTAGCTGCGACGAAACTAAAAGAGTCGTTGCCGCGCTGACATCGTCCACGGCGGCATATTCCTTTGAAATCTGAGCCTCGATAAATTCCAGCGACTCCTTGTCGTCAAGACGGATGGCGCAGTTCATAGCCTTGGTAAGAGAGAGAATAGCACCATAGTGGTCCCCCTCCTCTCCGAGAGAACAGCCTTCAGCATACCACGCTCTCATATTCTCCGCCTCGCTCCCGGCAGAAGAGCAGGAAACGGCGAGAATAAGCGCTGCGAAAATATGGAGAATGGCCTTTGTCATACCTTGCAAAGGTAAAGAAAAGAGAGCACAAAAAAAAGGCTGACAAGAACCCTTGCCAGCCTTCATATAGTTAGAAGAGATTATTTCTTCTTTGCGTCAGCCTTCTTCTCGAGAGACTTCACGGTTGCATCGTACATGATAGGAGTACCGATCATGATAGAAGCATAGGTACCAATGATGACACCGAGGCAGAGAGCGACTGCAAGACCTCTGATGGACTCACCGCCGAAGATCGCGATAGCGAGCATAGGGAGGAGGGTTGATACTGAGGTGTTGACCGTACGAGTGAGGGTCGCATTAAGAGCGGTATTGACCGTCTTCTGGAAGTCGTCGTTCGGGTGGAGACCCCTCTGCTCACGGATACGGTCGAAGATAACCACGTTATCGTTGATAGCGTAACCGATGATCGTCAGGATAGCCGCGATAAACGTCTGGTCGACATCGAGGTTGAACGGAAGGATTCCGTTGAACAGAGAGAAGAAGCCGATGACGATGATAGCGGTATGGGCGAGGGAGACGACACCACCAAGACCCCATGTCCAGCCCTTGAATCTGAAGGCGATATAGCCGAAGATTACGAGGAGGGCGAGGAGGACGGAAATAATAGCCGACCTCTGGATGTCGCGGGCGATGGTAGGACCAACCTTATCGGATGAAATAATACCGTTGGGGTTCTCGAGAGTAGAAGTAAAGTCTTCAAGCTGAATGTCTTCTGCGTAGAATCCCTTGAGAGCCTTGAAGAGGAGGCCTTCGATCTCGGTATCAACTGCAGAGTCTTCGCTGTTGACCTTGTACTGAGTCGTAACCTTCATCTGGCTTTCGCCACCGAACTGCTTGACCTCAACGGAGTACTGATCGACACCCTGCTCCTCAGCAGCAAGCTGGAAGGTGTTCTCAACAGCTGCACGTACATCCTCGGTAGTGACGGCCTGGTCGAAACGTACAATGTAAGTACGGCCACCGGTGAAGTCGACACCATAGCTGAATCCCTTGAAGCAAATCGAAAGGATGGAGATAAGGATGAGGCATCCGGAGATAATGTAAGAGTACTTCTTGAGCTTGATGAAGTCGACGTGGGTGTTCTTCAGGAAGTTCTCGGTGAACTTGCTTGAGAGGGAAACGGTCTTACCGCGCTTGATCCTGTCGTCGAAGATGAGCCTGGTGATGAAGATAGAAGTAAGGACGGAGGTAATGATACCGATGATAAGGGTTGTTGCGAAGCCCTGGACCGGACCGGAACCAAATACATAGAGGATGATACCGGTGAGGAGGGTGGTTACCTGACCGTCGATAATTGCAGAGTAAGCGTTCTTGTAACCGTCAGCGACAGCCTTTGAGAATCCCTTGCCTGCTGCGAGCTCTTCCTTTATACGCTCATAGATAATAACGTTCGCATCCACAGCCATACCGAGAGTCAGGACGAGACCGGCGATACCCGGGAGGGTAAGGACTGCTCCGAAGGAAACGAGAACTCCGAAGAGGAGAAGCACGTTGCAGAGAAGGGCTGTATCGGCGATGAGACCTGCACCACGGTAGAAGAATACCATGTAGATGAGGACGAGGATGAACGCGATGATGAAGGAAATGAGACCGGCGCGGATAGAAGCGCTACCGAGGGAAGGTCCTACAACCTGCTCCTGAATGATAGTGGCAGGGGCGGGAAGCTTACCGGACTTGAGGACGTTTGCAAGGTCCTCTGCCTCCTGGGTGTCAAAGTTGCCGGTGATCTGGGAGTTACCTCCGGTGATCTCGTTCTGGACGTTCGGATATGAGTATACAAGTCCGTCGAGGACGATGGCGATCTGCTTGCCGATGTTGTCCTTGGTGAGGCGGGCCCATGTGCTGGCACCCTCTGCGTTCATGGACATTGATACGGAAGGAGCACCTCCGTTGGTCTGGTTGAACTCGACGCGTGCGTCGGTAACTGCGGAACCGTCGAGAGGAGCCTTTCCATCACGGGAGGTGGCCTTGATAGCTACGAGCTCATAGAGGTTCGCTCCGGTAGCATACTCTGAAGGTTTAACTGTCCACATGCCCTTGAAGCCCTGAGGAAGAACATCCTCGGCCATAGCAAGGTATCTGTTGACGGTAACGGTGTCGACACCCTGGGCGAAACCGAGGCAGGCGTTGTTCCAGCCGCTGGGAGCGAGGATGGAAAGGAGCGGGTGCTCTTTTGCTGCAAGCTGCTCTGCGGAGAGAGAGTCGGGCTCGGTGCCTTCGCTGAGGTTTGCAAGAACTTCAGCTACGCGTGCGTCAACAGCGTTGAGGTTGATTTCATTGCCCTGGAAAGTAGGCCAGAATTCGAGGGAAGCAGTACCCTGGAGAAGCTTTCTCACACGCTCCGGATCCTTAACGCCCGGAAGCTCGATGAGAATCTTGCCGCTGTTTTCGATTCTCTGGATGTTCGGCTGGGTAACACCGAAACGGTCGATACGGTTGCGGAGGACATTGAAGGAATTGTCAATCGCGCTCTTCGCCTCGGACCTGATGACACCGAGAACCTCAGAATCTGTAGATTCGGGCTTTACCTTGTCGCGAAGCTCATAGGTGCCGAATATCTCAGCGAGCCTGCGGCCGCCGGCGTTCTGGGCCCATGCGTCTCCGAAGAGGCCGATGAAATCCTGGCTGGAGTTGACGTTATTGGCTTTTGCAACCTCCATTGCCTTGAGGAAAGCGGGATCGGTGCTGCCACCGGCAAGCGCCTTGACGAGATCTTCGAGCTGGACCTGCAGCATGACGTTCATACCGCCCTTGAGGTCGAGTCCGAGGTTGATCTCTTTCTCCTTAACCTGCTGGAATGTGTATCCTAAATAAACTTTTTCAGAGCTGAGCGAGTCGACATAAGCTCTGTTCCTTACGTTTGCGACCGAATCGAGAACGAATTCCCTCACATCTGCGGCCACATTGTTGGCCTCGACGAACTGCTGCGCCTTTTCTGCTGCAACCTTGGCGGCTTTGTTCTCCTGGATACGGGTAACCGCAGTGAAGGAAAGCTGCCAGATGCAAGCGATAGCGAGAACGATCGCGACCAATCTGATTAGACCTTTGCTTTGCATTGTTTTGTTATTATTTGTTATTTTTAGTTTCACATAATGCCGCGGAAAGCGGTGCCGATCCGCTACCTCGGCAAAAATAAGGGTACAAATTTACGATTTTTTTCTTACAAACATAATTTCTGCTACTTATTTCTTAATTTTGCATACTCAAAACGAGTGTATTTTAAGTGAAAAGGCAGATATTCGGAGTTGTTTTGGCGTTGATGATTGTGACCGGCGGAGTGACCGCTTCGGCCCAGTCCGATACTCTCGTCGTCCGAAGGGATACGATAGATATCTTGAGGGGCGTAATGGGAGGAGCCGCCGACACCGTCTCTGTTTCTGTCGATACATCAGCTCTTTTTGATTCTCCCCGCCTTGTTCCCGAAGATTATTTCCGCTCTGTCGGAGAGGGGAGAGTCTCGGTGGAAACGGCCTCAAAAAAGAAGACATCCGGAGACCTGATTGCGGAAGGGGATAGCCTGAAAGCAGGATATGAGTTTGAAAAGGCTTTGGAGAGATATCTTGCCGCCGATGCGTTATCGCCAGGTTCAGGGGTGGCGTCGAAAAAGATAGAAGAGGTCCGTAACGCCTTGAACATGACCGAGCTTTTTACATTGGCAAAGCCCGTGGCAAAGGCGTTATTCTCCGTCTATGACTTTTTCCTCTTTTACCCGATGTCCCCTGTTTCGTGGAGACCATCCCCCAATGCTCTCGATTCTTCTTCTCAATATCCCGTATATGCGACCTATGTCCCCCAGGGGTCGGAGAACGTATATTATTCTGCGTCAGATCCTTCCGGAGTCAGGAATCTCTATTTTTCCTCCAAGGGAGACTCTCTTTGGAGCGCGCCGAGACTTTTGGATGAGCGCCTGACAACCTCTGGTAATGAGATTTTCCCGGTTCTTTCAAGGGACAGAAAAAGACTTTATTTCGCATCCGACGGCCTGTATGGAATGGGGGGATATGATCTCTACTATTCCGATTGGGACGAGTATGCTCGCCGCTGGGGCGAACCGGTCAATATGGGATTCCCTTATTCATCTCCCGCGGATGATTTCCTGCTGATGGATACGATGGACGGGAAATATACAATATTCGCTTCCACAAGGGAGAGCCCAAAGGACAGCGTATGTATTTATGTACTTGAATATCAATCCAATCCTGACAGGGTCAAAATAGCTTCTCCCGAGGAGCGCCGGTCGCTTTCTTCCCTCTCCCCGGTCAATGATCCGACGAGGATAGATGCCGGGTCGGCCGTCAGGGGGTCTATTCCCCATAGCAACGAGATGCGCCTCTATAGCGAGACTGCATCCAGAATCAGCGAGATTCGGGATTCGATATATCTTGTAGAATCCTCGATAGATGCTCTCCGCTCTTCCCTTCTCTCCGGGGCCGGAAATCCGGGCGAGGTCGGCGAGGCTATCGCTCTCCGCCAGGGTTCGCTGAAGCCCCTTCGCGATTCCCTTTCCGCTGCTGAAGCCCGTCTTAAGATTATAGAAGATTCTTTCCTCCACAAAGGGACAGGCGCAGGGAACGGGCGGCTCAAAAGGTCCGCAGACCGGCAGGTTGTCGGAGCGGGATCGGCCTATACGTTCTCTAAAAATCCATTCGGCCCTCCCCTTGACATCCGTCTTGCCGCAGCCGCGCCGGCTGAGGCCGGGTCGGAATTCAGAATATCTTCCGTCGGCCGCTTCGCATACGACAAGCAGCTTCCGGAAGGAATTGTCTATCAGATACATATCTTTACTCGTTCGTCGCACGCTTCGCTTGATGACCTCTCCGGGTTGAGCCCTGTCTACGAGAGGCTCACATATAATTTAAGATACTCATATTCGGCCGGAGTCTTCCGTTCATATCCTGCCGCCCTGAGTCGTCTCAACGACGTCCGCGCTCTCGGCTTCGAAGATGCATATATCGAGGCCTACAAAGACGGAAAAGAAATAACACTAGACGCCGCTTTTGCCGCCAGCCGTGAATAAATACAGCGAATAATGAAAAGGGTTCTTATCATAACATACTATTGGCCGCCAAGCGGAGGGTCAGGAGTCCAAAGATGGGTGAAATTCTCAAAGTATCTCCCTTCCGAAGGATGGCAGCCGGTAATTTATACCCCTTCAAATCCTGAGTATACGTCGGTAGACAGGACCCTTGAATCGGAAATTCCGTCCGAGGCGGAGATTATCCGGAGGCCTATATCGGAGCCCTATGGAATATACCGTCGACTGATGGGGAAGGATTCTTCCACAGACATGAAGACCCTTACCGCCGGAGCCTCCGGCGGGTCGGTCACCCCTATTTCGAGCGGAAAAAAATCCTTCAAGCAGCGTCTTTCTCTTTGGATAAGAGGCAATCTCTTTGTCCCGGATCCTAGAGTATGGTGGGTACGCCCTTCTGTGAGTTTCCTCAAAAATTATTTGAAGGAACATCCTGTGGATGTGATTGTTACGACAGGACCGCCGCATTCCATGCATCTGATTGGAGAAAAGCTCTCCAAGGCTAACGGCCTCCCGTGGATTCCCGATTTCAGGGACCCGTGGACCAAGATGTATTATCTTAAATATCTTCCCCTGACTTCTCCGGTAAGAAAACGCCTTTTGAAGATGGAGCAGTCTGTCCTTGACAATGCTTCCACAGTGCTTGCGGTGACCCCTTTGGTGCAGGACGACTTCCGCCGTAGGACTTCGACCCCAGTTGCGATGATTACCAACGGCTATGACGAAGACGATTTCGTAGGGCCGGTCGAATCCGACGGCCTATTCAACATTGTCCATACAGGACTTTTTGCAGAGGACGGCAATCCTCTTACGCTTTGGAAAGTTCTTGGAAAGAAGGTAGCGGAGAATCCGGAATTCAAGGAGAAAATGAGGTTGCGCCTTGTCGGGAAAGTCGACGGCGCAGTGATGGAAGCAATTGAAGCAGAGGGCCTTAAAGACAATGTAGTCAACCTCGGTTATAAAGCTCACGAAGTTGCGGTAAGAGAGCAAAGGGCGGCGTCTTTACTCATACTTCCGCTTCGTAACGATCCCGACTACCGTCCGATTCTCCCCGGAAAACTTTTTGAATATCTTGCCGCCCGCCGCCCTATTCTCGGAATCGGCCAGGAAGACGGAGCCATGGCGAGAGTCTTTGACGAAATCGCCCTTCAGGGACGCGTTGTCTGCGACTGGAAAAATGAAGCCGTTACAGCCTCCTTTATCGACAGCGTCTGGGAGCATTTTCTCGAAAAGGGAGACACCCTTCTTCCGCCGGACGGGATAGAGCGTTTTTCGAGGAGGGCAATTACAAAACAACTATCAGCACTTCTTGATTCACAAATAGTTCTTAAAAGTTTATAATTACGAGATATTTATTAACTTTGCGCTTATATGAAAAAGTTAGTATTTACCTTTGTTGCAGCTCTTTTGAGCATCGGAGCCTTTGCCCAGCAGCTTCCTTCGGTCAAGTTGCAGGATATCTCCGGCAAGACACTTAACAGCACCTCGCTTATAGACGGCAAGACCCCCTTTGTCATCAGCATGTGGATGACAACTTGCAAGCCCTGTCTCAAGGAGCTTGATACAATTTCGGAAGGATATCCCGACTGGGACGGCCCCCAGCCGCTCAGAATCTATGCAGTCTCTATTGATGACAGCCGCTCCTTCTCAAGGGCGGTCGCCCTTGCCCAGGGGAGGGACTGGGAAGGCATAGTACCCCTTTTTGATGTCAATTCCGACTTCAAGAGGGCTCTCAATGTCTCTTCGGTTCCCCAGGTCTTTCTCTTTGACAAAAAAGGAAAGCTGGTCTATACTCATATCGGCTATCGTCCGGGAGACGAGGAAGTCCTTCTCGACGAGGTAAGGAAAAGCATGGGTAAATGAGGCGCTATTTCTCCATACTGCTGATTCTTTTGTCACTTCCTTTGGCTTCTCATGCCCAGGAAAGGGACTGGGGCAGCGTGAGCGGCAGTTTCGAATCGAATTCGATTCTCTATATGGAGGACCCGGTCGTCGGGAAGAATAAAAATCCATATGGATCCAATAATTACCTTAAAGTCGATTGGCTTCGGGGGAATCTTTCCGCCGGTCTTGCCGCAGAGTATTATCCTCAGCCGCTTTCGGGCTATCCCGAGGCGCTGAAGGGCGCGGCTCTTACCGGGCTCTATGCCGCTTGGAATCCCGGGCTCTTCGAAGTAAGGGCAGGCAGCTTTTACGAGCAGCTAGGAAGCGGCCTTCTCCTTCGAAGCTGGGAGGATCGCGAGCTTGGTATCAACAATCCTCTTGTCGGCGGAAACATAGCCTTCAGGACCAAAAATAACGGCCTTCGCCTGAGAATCCTCGGTGGGGCCCCGCTGTATTGCCTTCGTCTTTCGGATACTTTTATTTCGGCCGGAGATGTTTCCATTGATATTCCTTCGATATTCGGAGTCGAGAGTCCCCATTCTTTCCGGATTGAAGGAAGCATAATGGACAGGGCTATCCGTTCCCAGGAAGAGAATATCTCTTTACTCGCTTCCTCTGCCGGATTTACCCTTCCTTCTAATATCCTTTCATGGTCCGGAAGGCTCCAGTACTCTTATTCAGGCCTTTCGCTGAAGGCGGAATATGTAGGGAAGGGGGCGGATTTCACGGCCGAGCACCTCAAGGGAGGCCGCGAGAAATATGATCTCAGGGGAGGCTCCGCCGCCCTGGCGGAGATCAATTATGCAATCGGAAGTTTCTCCGTATCAGCCCTTTACCGCCGTCTTGAGAATATGTATTCCCCTATCTTCCAGACGACGGGAAGCCGCATTCCCGCGAACACCCTCAATTATCTTCCGTCCCTCTGCATGCAGCAGACCTATCTTCTTGCCGGGCTCAACCCTTATGTCACCTATGCCGACGGAGAATCTGGCTTCCAGGGCGACATCTATTATTCGTTCAAGAAAGGGACTGCCCTTGGAGGGAAATACGGAATGAAATTCCATGTCGGCGGCTCCTGGATAGACGCCCTTCCTTCGGCTCTTCCAAACCGCGACACTCCCTATCTTGCGTACAGGGATATAAATATCGATATCGAAAAGGTCTGGTCGAGAAAGTTCAGGACGGTGTTTTTCGTTTCCATCCAGGAGAATTCCCCGACCCACGGCAACCGTAAGGCAACCGATGCCCAGAATGTCTTTGTTGTGGACGGACTCTATAAATTTACCAAGAAGGTTGCAGCCCGCCTGGAGCTCCAATATCTTTATTCCGAGGAGCTTACCAAGGATTGGATGGCCGCTGTCGCGGAAGTGACATTCGCCCCTCATTGGAGCATTTCCTTTAGCGACATGTACAATCACGGCAGCACCGGGAACCACTATTACCAGGGCGGAGTCGCATATTCTCTTTCCGGACTCAATGTTTCACTCAACTTCGGAAGGACGCGGGAAGGCTATGTCTGCTCCGGCGGCGTTTGCCGCTGGCAGCCGGCCTATAAGGGCGCTAACCTTCGGATCCAATGGGCTTTCTGACGATGAGAAGATATATATTCATAGCATTTTTTCTTCTGGCCTTCGTCGGGTGCGTTGGACAGAAAGAAGATCCTGTCAATATCGTTTTGAAATCAGACCGCAGCGAGATCAATGTCACCGCTGGGGAAAGCGCTGTTTTCTCGGTCCTCTTTAACGGAGAGGATGTGACGGAATTCGCCGATATCTCTTTTGTGTCGGGGACCACATCAGATCCCGCTCTTGATAAAAACGTCTTTACCCCTTCGCAGGAGGGCTCTTGGACCTTCGCGGCAACTTATGACGGCTATGAGTCCGAGCCTCTTACAGTGACGGCCTTTGTCGTCCAGGAAGAGGGAAAAGACTTTTTCCGCCGCTCTCTCGTTCTTGATTTCACTGCTACATGGTGCGTCAACTGCCCTAGGATGGAGGCAGCGTTCGCAGCGGCAATGGAGGCCCGTCCGGGACGCCTTGTCCCCGTAAGCGTCCATTTTGTCGATGCTTATGCTGTGGATGAAGGGACAGCTCTTGTTACTAAATTCGGGGTTTCCGAGTATCCGACGGCCGTTATAGACATGGATCCGTCCTCGGCATTCACTACCACTTCTTCCGAGCTTCTTCTTTCAGGGGTTGACAAGCTTTTGGCGGCACGTCCCCTCGCCGGAGGAATCCGGATGGAAAGCGGTGCCGACGGATCGGTAAAAGTAGAGATTACAGCCGTTGAAGCGGGAGAATATACAATAAATGTCATGCTTCTTAAAGACGGCGAGATCGCCCCTCAGACGGGAGGCGAGACCAACCATGTCCACAACAATATTCTCCGCCAGCACCTTAAGGCTGAGAGTGTCCATCTCAACGAAGAAGAGACAGCGACAAAAACCTTCTCTCTGAATATCCCCTCCGGCGACGGATTCAAGGTAGTGGCCTTTATGGAAAAGGGCACGACAGTCAACAACGTCACTCTCTGCCGGGTTGGAGAAGCAGTTGATTATCAATATGAAGAGAACAATTAACACGATATGAAAAAACAGTACCTGATCCCCATGACAAGAGAAGCGGAGCTTCTTTTTGACATCAATTTCCTTTTCAGCGGGCCGTTCGACGGCACCATTGAAGACACTTATGACGAACCCTTTGAAGGATAATGGCCATGAAAAAGATTTATTTACTTGCTTTTGCGGCCATTTTCGCCGCGTCCTGCTCGATCGAAGTTGCAGATAATCCGGTAGAATCTACTGATTCTCAGGTAGTAACCTCCCTTAACGCCACTGTCGAAGGCGGTATCCCTTCCCGTACAGTCCGTAATTCCGACGGCTCTGTAAGCTGGCTTCCGGGAGATGCTCTTAGCGTATTTTCCGGCAACGGCACGGCCGGAGGTGCCAAATTCACTACAGATATTTCTGAGCCACAGGCTTCCGCACAGTTTACGGGCAATCTCACCATTACCAATACAGGTGCCAATTATTGGGCTCTTTATCCTTATAATGAGGATGTATATTGCGACGGATCAAATATTTACGCGACCCTTCCGAGCATCCAGACCGCTGCTCACGATAGCTTTGCCGATGATCTTTTCATCTCGGTATATAAAGGAAGATCAACAAACATGACCTTCAAGAATGTTACCGGAGGTATCAAGTTTACTGTAGAGAGTGAAGGAATCACCTCTGTTATTCTCCAAGCTCTTGATAATGAAACTCTTACCGGAACTGCGGCCATTTCTATTCCAACGAGCGGAATCCCTACCGTCAAGCGAGTGGAGTCTCCTTCTTCCAAGATTGTCCTCAACGCTCCCGAAGGAGAGACATTTATTCCGGGAAAGGCCTATCATTTTGTTACTCTTCCCGTTGTGCTCTCAAAGGGTATTGCATTGACATTCGTCAAAGATGGCCAGAAAGCCATAAAGGTATTCAACACCCCGAGCGAGATAAAAAGAAGCGGATTCCGCACAATTACTTCTGCTGACAAGGACGCAACGTGGTTCAACGTGTCCTCGAATACTTTCCGTGTCGCGCCTACCCAGTTCAATCTTACAGGAAACAGCCAGACAGTGATTGTTACAGCATATTCCACAAGTGATTATCATGTTGATGTGACAGCCGACTGGATTGCTTCTGCCGGGTCGCCTATCGGCTCTCCGGAAGGCGGCTATATCCATTTCATTAAAGTTAACGCCAATGTCTCCGGAGCGAAGAGGACCGGGGTAGCATCGTTCTGCACGGAGATGACCTGCCACCCTGTAATCATTACCCAGGATGTTCTCGATATTACGGCAGGAAATATTGTCCACCACTCTCTCGGGCAGAGGTTTACAGCTACTTGGTGCGGATACTGCCCCAATATGTCAGAAACATTCAAGCTTGCTAAGGAGCAGCTTGGGGATAAGCTCTATTATGTCAACCTCCATCCTTCCAGCAGTGATCTGGCTTTCTCGGGAACAGCTGTATGGGAGAGTCTGTACAACATCCAGGGTTATCCTTGCGCATATATCGATGGTCGCCGCCTTGTGGAGAATTATGCCAACGCCACTGCCGCTCAGATGATTGCCGGTTTTGTCAGCGAGACAGAATCCAATTATCCGGTCGCTACCGGAATCGGGATATCGTCTTCTCTGAGCGGCTCTTCTCTGAGCGTCCATGTAGATGTGTATTCCAAACAGGCAGAGGACTATAAGATAACGGCGCTTGTTTTGGAGAGTGATATCGTCCATTCCCAGACTAACAATTACATAAGTGCAGGTGTCGATCCCAACTATGTCCATGACAATATTGCCCGTATTGCCCTGACCAGTTCAATTGGTGATGCATTCTCGGCCGGAAAGGAAGACCTTCTCTCCTTCGACTATACTGCGACAATTCCGTCTGCCTACAATAAAGACAACCTCTCTATTCTCGTTTGGGTAATGAGAAAATACGGTACTCAGACTATCCTTCGCGATGCTGATTACGGCGAATACTACGTAGATAACTGCCGCGCAGCAGCCGTAGGAGAAACGGCGGAGTTGGAATTTGAATAGTGGTGGAGATTTTTACAATTATTGTTATATTTGTGAAAAATCCGGCCGTATGAAATTCTATTTGAAAATACTTGTTCTTTTCCTGGCTGCCGCTTCGCTCTTTACCGCGTGCGGACTTAGGACCGATACGTTCAACGACGACACAAAAATTCCTCTAAGAGAGGGGGATACTCTTAGCGTCCAGATATCACTGGAGTACCCTTCAGGCAGCAAGGCCGCAGATTCTCTTATGAGGAAGAGCATCTTGACGGCAGCTTTCGACATGGAGGAAGACCCGACGACAGTGGAAGAGACGGCATCAAAGTATGAGAGCAATCTTGAGGATGCTTATTTTACTGAAGCTCAGGATCTTCCATTTGAGGGTCCCTTCTCTTGGGACGATTTTATCAACGGGTATTTTACGGACGGATACAAAAATCTCAGATCATATATTATCGAATACTACAGTTACAGGGGCGGTGCTCATGGGGTGAATACCCTTACCGCCCTCGTATTCGATAAAAAGAGTGGAAAGCAGATTCAAGAAAAGGATATTTTCGTGGATAATTATTCCCTCAGCCTTTCCTCCCTTTTGCAAAAGCATCTTCCCGAAGCTTTTGACGGCAATGAAGAGGAATACGGTTCGCTCTTTATTACCGACATTGTTTCCAACGGCAATTTCGAGCCCGGCAAGACAGGTATCACATGGTATTACCAGCCGTATGAAATAGGGCCTTATTCTCTGGGGGTGATTCCTGTAAGCGTTCCTTGGAACGAACTCAAACCCCTGCTGAAATAGTCCTATGGGCACGGACATTGAGTGGATAATCACCGAGGTTGACGGAAAGATAGCTTCCGCCTCCCCTGATTATCGACTCTTTTCAAAGATAGCTTCGGCCATCGCCTCGATGAAACCATCTTCCGTGGACTCGGTCAGGGCGCGGAAGATAAGTACCCGCGAGCTTGTTTCTCTTTCAAGGGAGCTCTGTTGGGACGATCTCAGGATATTCGGTACCTCTTTCCAAAAGAACGTTCTTGAGACGCTTTTTACTACCCAGAGGGAGCGTCCCCGTCTGATGAGTTACTCCGAGATTGCCTCTCTTTGCAACAATCCCGGGGGTGTCCGCCCCGTAGCCCATGCCCTTGCGGTCAATCCCCTTGCCTTCATTATCCCCTGCCATCTCGTGGTTCCCAAGGAATCGATGGATAAGATTGCGTCCATCCGTTCGGTAGCGGAAGCCTCCACCCTTTTCAAAGGGAGCGACCTTTATCTTCTGGATTCGATTGATGTGGGGGAATACGCCTTTGGGTCTGATTTGAAAAGAGAGTTCATAAAGATCAGTCTAGGAAAATAAGAGTATAATGAAAAAGATTATTGTTATTCTTGCAGCCGCGTTTCTGACCGTTTTTGCCTCAGAAGCGCGTACTATGAAAGTGTTCGGTACAGTTAGCGACATCTCTGGGAACCCGGTTCCGGGAGTGACCGTCAGCGACGGGTTTACGGCAGTTCAGACGGATGCCGAGGGGCATTATTCCTTCGTCAGGAACGAGGCCGCCTACTATGTCCATTATTCGGTCCCTTCGGATTATGAGATTCCTATCCGTTACGGGATTCCCTGCTTTTTCCGCAAACTGGACCGCGACTCGGTGTATAACTTCCACCTCATTCCAAAGGAAGGGCCTTCGCCGAAGACGCTCAATATCTTTTTCATGGCCGATCCTCAATGCCAGAACCCCCACCATGTCAGGCGTTTCCACAATGAAACTATTCCTGATATCAAGGAGCACGCAGCCGCTCTCTCCGGGGAGAAATATTGCATTACCCTCGGGGACATAGGCTATACCGAAGGCGAGTTCAACACGAATTATATCCTCCCGATGATGAAGGAGGAAATGGAGCTGGAGCACTTTGGAATGCCGGTTTTCCAGACCAACGGCAACCATGACCAGATCTATGAAGGCCTTGCCCTGAACGATCAGAATCCCCTTCCGATGCATAGATATCTCCGCATGTTCGAGGATATTTTCGGTCCCACCGACTATAGCTGGAACAGGGGAGATGTCCATTTTGTCAGCATGAACAATGTGATGTACGACGTCCTCAACAAGGCCGGCAAGTACCATGGGGCTCTGACTAAAGAGCAGCTCGAGTGGCTTCGTCAGGACCTTAGCTTCGTTCCGAAGGATAAGCTTGTCATTTTCTGCGTCCATATCCCGGTCTGGAACATGAAGGAGAGGGATGAACTCCTCGAAATTCTCTCTCAGTTCCCCAATCGTTACATCTACAGCGGCCATATCCATGCCAACAGGCCCGATGTCCATAAATACGGAATCAAGGAATATAATCTCGCGGCGGCCAGCGGCTGCTGGTGGTGGAGCCGGCTCAATGCGGACGGTGTGCCCCACGGCTATCAGGTGGTCCAAATAGAAGGAAATAAAATCGTTAATCAGTATTGGAAATCCACCCGCTATCCTGTAAGCTATCAGATGCGCCTCTATCGTGGAGACGGTGTCTTCGGCGGCTCTTACGAGAGATGCGAACTTCCATTTGGGAAGAATGTCGTTCTTGCCAACGTATTCGGATGGACCCCCGGCTGGAAGGTCGAGGTTTATGAAAACGGCAAGCTGATGGGAGAAATGGAGAGAATCAATCCCGACGGAGGCAAGAGCCAGCATCCTTCGCTCACCTCCTGCCAGGACTGGTGGGCAATTGGATACCACTGCGGAGTTGTCGGCAGGGGAAATATCAAGGGGAGCAACCGAAACAGCTATATTCCGGTCTGCACCCATATGTTCAAATATACCAGAAAGCACGCCCGCTCGAAGATAACCATCGTCGCAACCGACCCTTACGGCAATGTCTACAAGGGTTCGGATGCCGATATGATAAAGGGGGACGTCTTTAAGGATCCGTCCATCTACGACACCGCGAGACCTCCCGTATATGATCTCGACCCTGTCTGGGAATATTATCAGTAAACCACATAACACTATGCTAAGAAGAGACTTTTTGAAGGCGTCCGCGCTGGGCGTCGCCGGGACCATGGTCCCCGGAACAATCCTTTCCGCAGCTACTCCGAAGGCCGCAAAGAAGACCTCGGCCCTTGCCAAAGTGAACCTCGGTTTCATTGGGCTCGGCCAGCAGGCGATGTATCTTCTCAATGGGTTCATCTCTATGGATGATGTCCGCGTTGTCGCAGGATGCGACGTCTATGACATCAAGAGGGACCGCTTCGTTAGGAGAGTCACCGATTACTACAAAGGGAAGGGAGAAAAGAAGGTCAAGGTCGATGTATACGAGGATTACAATGATCTTCTGGCCCGCCCCGATATCGACGCTGTCGTAATTGCCACCCCTGACCACCAGCATGCCGTAATTGCCATAGCCGCTTGCAAGGCCGGTAAGGATATCTACCTTGAAAAGCCTGTGACCCTTACTATCTACGAAGGGCAGCAGCTTGTCAAGGCTGTCCGTAAATACAACCGCATCCTCCAGGTAGGAAGCCAGCAGAGAAGTAGCGACGAGTTCATCCATGCGGCAACTCTCGCCCGCGAAGGAGAGCTTGGAACCATCAGAAAGATAAAGGTTTATGTCGGCCGCAATGCCGTGAACCCGGATTCTCCCGCTCCCGCTCCGTGCAACCTTCCTAAAGAGGCTGTCCCCGCCGGTCTCAACTGGGACAAATGGCTTGGACCACTTCCGGAAAGCGTCTATTATCACAATTCCTTCGATCCGATTATCACTCCCGAGGAGAACGAGAAACTATGGGGTGCATGGCGCTGGTACAAGGTGACCGGCGGCGGACTCATGACCGACTGGGGTGCCCATATGTTCGACGTCGCCCAGTGGGCTATCGGAAAAGACGGCAGCGGCCCTGTCGAGGTTATTCCTCCTGGATACAGCTACTATGACCATCTCACCTACCGTTATGACAATGGCATAATCGTATCAGAAGAGCCCTTCGACGGAAAGAGGCAAGGAGTACAGATATACGGAGACGACGGATGGATCAAGGTCAGCCGAGGCCGTTTCGCTGCATCCGACCCTAAGTTTGACATGAAGGTGGCGGATACTGATGTCCCCTTCGAGACCAAGGTCGGTCATCACCGTAAGTTCATCGACGCCGTCCTGTCGCGCAATGACCCTAATGTTCCCGTTGAGGTAGGACACAGTTCCTGCACTGTCTGCAACCTCGGAAATATCGCGATGGAGCTCGGCCGCCCGGTCGTGTGGAACCCCATCGTGCAGAAATTCATGCACGACGAGGAGGCGACAAAACTGATGCATTACGAGTATAGGAAGGGATACTCCCTCGACGTATAGTCAAAGGGGCTTACTTCTCTGTTTTCACATGAATATCTCTTTGCGGGAACGGGATTTCGATTCCGTTCTCGCTTAATGTATTGTAGATAATCTCCTTTGCAGCTGCGATATAGGCATACTCTTCTTCGACTAGGACATACTGCTTTATCGCAAGGTCGACGCTGCTGTCTCCGAAGCCGTCGAGAACAACCGTAAGCTTCCTGTCAGGATCCATTACAAACCTTCCGAAACGGTCTTTCCTCTGGAGCATCCCGAGAGCTTCTTCAAGAAGCCCTCTAACCTTCTCGACAGGAGTCCCGTAGCCCACTCCTACGCCTATCTTGATGTACTCATAGGAGTTGTTGCGGGTAAGATTCTTGAAGTTCTTATTGAAGAGAGTGGTATTGGTAAAGGCCATTACAGCACCCTCCAAGGTCGTTATCTGTGTGCTCTGATAGGAGATACTCTCGACCTTTCCACGGACCCCGTCGCACTCGATGAAATCCCCGACCCTGAGTCGCCCGGACATAAGCTGGATGCCGTAGATGAAGTTGTTGAGAATGTCTTTGAGGGCGAGACCGATACCCGTAGCCAGACCGGCGGCGACAATGGAAAGGGCTCCCATCGGGATCTTCAGGAGGATGATGGAAATAATTGCAAATGTGCCCCATACGAGTATGCTGATCACATTGTCGGCGAGGGTGAGGTTGAGCTGGTTGGTATGGACATAATCCTGTCCGCTCTCGGCCTTTATGCTGTCGAGTTTCTCAACCCTGTAGATAGAACGAATCAGATAAGCGGCATATCGGAAGACATAGAATAGCGAGGCGACGAGTACCAGCTTATAGAGTGAAAGGTGCAGAATCGCGTTGCCGCTCTTGTCGGTGAGATTGAAGAACGGCTGGAAGAAAATGGTCTTGCAGATCTCTGTAATATCGAAAATGCCCGCAGCGAGATAGAGGCAGAGGGGAATTGAAAGGATTGCCGCAACAGGGACGAAGACCATCTCAATGAGGTCGAAGAACCAAGTGACGCGGATGTAGTTGCCCTTCCTCTTTGCGAAGGCTCCGGTAATATGGGAATTATCCTCCTGCTGCAACCTCTTCTCGAGATATTTCTCGCGGTATTTGTCCAGAAGGTCGAACATTGCGATAATGGTCTCTATCGCGGCGAGCTGGAACAGCCACCATATGAAAATCTGGATGCCCAAAAGTACATATCCGGCGAGAGAGATGATCGCCGTAGCGCCCATTACGGTCAGGGTTATCCATGAAAGGACCCTGTCGATTCTCTGAATATCATGCTTCACCTTCCGACAGAAATGCAGCTGCCAGAAGAAGAAGAGCACCATGAGGGGAGGGAAGAAGAGATTGACCATCCTGTTGGGGATGAAGATGATCCTGAAGGAGATGACAAGAAGCCCGAGGAGAATCACTGGGATGTACATCTTTATAGTCGCCTTCAGCTCGGTCTTGTCGAGACGGATCAGAAGAGAAGCCAAAATCGCCGCCACAAGCCACGCAAAGGCGAGAATCAGACCCGAGGCCTCCTTGAAGAAGTTGTTGTTGACAAAGTTCGAGACTATCATCATTGTAATTGCGAAGATGACCACTCCGCAAAGGAGGGTTATCGCCGGGATCCGGAACTTGAACTCCGGGTCGGAGAAAAGTTTGACCTTTTTCTTCAGGATTACAATGATAAGGACTGTCAGGAGAGAGGCAAGGATAATGAAAGAGAGGACGAAGAAAGAGAATCCGACGACAACAGGCCCCCTCCATTCGCTCTTTCTTAAAATCATATTGTCGTCGGGGCTGTCGGTCAGTCCATATTTAGCCTTTGCCTCGTAGAAAGCCATTTTTGAGTATGAAGGAAGATTCTTCAGAACGGTGAAATAGTTGTCCTGCCCTTTGACGAAAATGTTCTTCTGGATCAGTTTGTAGCGGTCCTGGGCATAAGTATATATCTCGTTCAGTTTCGCGCTAGCATCTTCATAGTGGTCGCTGTCGATGACGACTCGGTTGCGCATCTGGGTGTACATGCCAAGAAGGGCTCTTGCATAAAACAGGCAGGAGTCCCTGTCCTCCATGCTCTTTTCGTCAATCACGAAAGGCCGCGCTCTTCTTAGAGAATCGAGCACAGTGCTGTCGCGACCGGGGCGCGGGCCTTGGCGCGGCGCCATCTTGATTCCTAGACTGTCATAATGGGCCCACCGGGCACGGCGGATACTGTCTTGTCCCTCCGGGAGCGGGCCTCCCGAAGGTAGGTGCTCAAGGGATTTGACCAAGCGGTCATATCGGTCCACTTCGAGAGTGAGCCTTGCGAGCATGTCGTCGTAAGGCATCTTGTTTTTGCTGAAATCATCGTACTGCCGGGTGACTTCCTTGAGGGCGTATGTCACATCGAAAGTATAGTCCTGGTTCTGCGAGTAGAGGATGAGGCTCAGTTCGTTGCACTTTTTCATAAGTCCGACCATCTGGCCTCGGCGGGAGTCATTACGACGGTGCATCCTCTCCTGGGCGCGGCTCATCTTGGTATAATCCTGGTGGAGCTCATATCGAAGGACGGAAAGAGTATGGGCAAGGTCTTTCTCGTTAAAAACGGCGAGGACCGGTATGCATAAAAGGGTCGCGAGAATCGCGAGGATTATTCTTTTTCTTCTCATTCGGCAAAAATACAATTATTTCCTTATTTTTGTGACAGTTAAAAATAGGAAAAAAAGGGAGCAATACAATCTGCCCGCGAAAGCGGAAGAGTCGTGTGGGTCGACTGGATGAGGGTGATAGCATGTTTGGTCTGCCTTTTTTGACTGCCTTGTAAGATGCTGCGTGCCGCTTTTCCTTCCACTGGCGAGTTTTTCCGCCGCCAACGCTCATCCCCCTTATCCGGTCTTGGCTTGGCGGGATTCCTACCGTTGTTTACGACCCTCTGTACATTCATTACTGTCGCAGCTATGGCGGTTCTTATTCGCCGTATCCCGAAAGTAGGCAAGTGGATAATGGGCTAATATGTTTGTTTTATAAAAATAATCATTATCTTTGTCATACATACTAAAACTAAACCATAATAGCGGATAAGAAAGTAAAATTCCACATAATTTTCACAAAGTATTTAACCACCATTCTTATGCGTTTCAAATGTTTGATTATGACATTGTTCTTGTCATTGGCAGGAACAGTGGGCGCGTTTGCGCAGCAGAGGACGGTAACAGGAACGGTGCGCGACACAAAGCAAGAGCCTGTTGTCGGCGCCGGTGTTCTCATTGAGGGTACTACCCGGGGAACGGTTACGGGTGTCGACGGATCTTTCTCCCTCGCAGTACCCGCAGGAACCGTTATCCTTGACGTATCGTCGCTGGGATATTCTCCTCAAAAAGTTACAGTCAGTCCTGGCCAGGCCGTCGTTTCCGTTATCCTCGAAGAGGATGCGATGAGTCTTGAAGGAACGGTTGTCGTCGGTTATGGCGTCCAGAAAAAGATCAACCTTACCGGCGCTATCTCGTCAGTTACTTCGGAGACACTCGAAAACCGCGTAGCTCCGACCCTTACCCACATGCTTCAGGGTTCTGTCCCCGGTCTCAACGTCACTACAAGTTCAGGCCGCCCGGGTAACACCGCTTCTATCAATATCCGAGGTATCAACTCAATCAACGGCGGTTCTCCGCTTGTCCTCGTCGATGGCGTAGAAGGAGATCTTTCCCGTGTCAATCCTGCTGACGTCGAGTCAATATCAGTCATTAAGGATGCGTCAGCAGCAGCAATCTACGGAGCCCGTGCTTCTTTCGGTGTTGTCCTTGTTACAACCAAGACCGGAGCCTCCAAGGACGGTTATGCCAGAGTTCAGGTCTCCAGCCGCATGGGTTGGCAGGAGCCGACAACGTCGACTGACTTTGAGACCCGCGGTTACTATTCCGTCTATCTCAATGACCTTTTCTTCCGTGCATACAACGGTAAGAACTATACCACCTATACTGAAGAAGATATGGCTCAGCTCTGGGCTCGTGTCAATGATACTGTCGAAAATCCCGAGCGCCCCTGGGTCATGATTGACCAGAGAGCAGGCCGCGACACATATGTGTACTATGCCAACACGGACTGGTGGCATGAGCTCTTCCAGGATCGCCGCCCGAATATGCAGCACAGTGTCTCCCTGAGCGGCGGCACAGAGCATGTCAAGTATTTCCTCTCCGGGGCCTACAACTATGAAGAGGGTCTTTTCAGAAGGAATACCGATAAGCTCAACAAGTACAACTTCCGCTCAAAGCTCGTATTTGATATCAACAAGTGGATGAGTGTTTCCAACAACACCTCTTTCTACAAATATCAATACACCTACCCCGGAGCCAGCGGCGTCAATACTGTCTTCTCCCTGATGACAGTCCATGCTCTCGCTTCCTATCCGGATCACAACCCTGACGGATCTTCGATCGGTTTCACCTCTTTCGCCGACAATAACTTCGTAATGGACGGCTTCCTTACCGTTCTCGACGAGCCCAACTATGGCAACAAGGATGAAAAAACCGACTTCAGGACAACCACAGAGCTTGTCCTAAAGCCCTTCAGGTCACTTGAGGTCCGTGCTAACTTTACATATGCTCTTGACCAGAACAGATATTCCAGCAGGGCACTGGTTACCAGCTATTCCCAGTATCCTGGTGAAATGCTTCTTGTCAACAACAGCCGTTCAATCGACCGTCTGACAGAGACATATGAGACCCACAATTACTATTCGACCAATGTCTACGCGACCTGGACGGAGACATTCGCCCAGAATCACCACGTCAAGCTGATGGGCGGATTCAACTGGGAGACAAAGCATCTTAAGGACAACAAGGCGATAGGTTATTATCTTATGAGCCAGACGCTCTCGGACCTTGACCTTGTCGGTGCCGATGCAGACGGTAACCAGAGAATGGAAGTGTCCGGAGGCCAGAACGAATATGCTATCGAGGGTTTCTTCGGCCGTCTCAACTATGACTACAAGGAAAAATATCTCTTCGAGGTCAGCGGACGCTATGACGGATCTTCCCGTTTTGCCGCCGATCACCGCTGGGGCTTCTTCCCATCCGCTTCTGCGGGATGGAGAATCTCCGAGGAAGAGTTCTTTGCTCCTCTAAAGACAACTGTCAACAATTTCAAGATTCGTTATTCCTACGGAGCTCTCGGTAACCAGCAGGTCGGATATTACGATTATATCCGTAAAGTATCGATCAGTACCGGCAGCTACCTTTTCGGAACAGGAGCGAAACCTACGATCGCTTCAATCGGTGCTCCGGTCGCTTCCAACCTTACATGGGAGAGAACTCTCCAGCATGACCTTGGTCTCGACCTCGCCCTTCTTGGCAACCGCCTGACATTCACCGCTGATGCTTATATCCGCGACACCAAGGACATGCTTACGGCAGGAAAGACCCTTCCGGCTGTCTACGGCGCTTCTTCTCCTAAGATGAATGCAGCAGACCTTCGCACCAAGGGATATGAGCTCCAGCTCGTTTGGAGGGATGGATTCAGCCTTGCAGGCAAGCCGTTCAACTATAGCGTTACGGCTTCCTTCAGCGACTATCTCACAAAGATTACCAAGTTCGACAACCCGAATAAGTCTCTTGCCCAGAGTTACTACGAAGGTATGACATGGGGAGAGATTTGGGGCTACTACACTGATGGCCTTTTCAAGGACGATGCAGAAGCAGCGGCTTATCCTATTGACCAAAAGTATGTCAACAATGGCATCAACGGTTCCGCAGGAAGTGAAAGAGGAATCCGCGGAGGAGACCTTAAGTTCCGCGATCTCGACGGAGATAACAAGATTGGCATCGGAGAGAATACTGTAGATAAACCCGGAGACCGCCGTATCATCGGTAACAGTCAGCCTCGTTACAACTACGGTCTCAACCTTGCCTTCCAGTGGATGGGCTTCGACTTCTCAATCTTCTTCCAGGGTATAGGTAAGCTCGACTGGGCTCCTGCAACCAATAATGTCCTCTTCTGGGGACCTTACGCCCGTCCGTATGCGACCTTGATCCCGAAGGATTTCCACAAGATGATCTGGAGCGAAGACAACCCGGATGCCTACTATCCGCGTCCGAGAGGTTATGTCGCCCTCGGTTCCAACCGTGAGCTGACTGTCCCTACAGACCGATATCTCCAGAATATCGCCTACTGCCGTCTTAAGAATCTCAATGTCGGATACACCATCCCGAAGAATCTGACCAGCAAGGTAGGCATCGAGAATATCCGCTTCTACTTCTCCGGCGAAAACCTCGCCACGTGGTCCGGTATCCACTCCGACTATATCGATCCTGAAATGGCCAAACTTAATGAGACCAACCGTATCTATCCATGGCAGAAGTCTTATATGTTCGGCATCGATCTTACATTCTAAATCATGGAGGAACACGATATGAAAAAGAATATAATACTGATTATAGCAACCGCCCTTGCCGTCGCAGCCTGCGACCTTGACAAGTTCCCTCTTGCTTCGCTTTCGCCGGATAGCTATTTCTCTACGGCAAGCGAAATGGATGCGTTTGCCAATAATTTCTATCCCGATCTTCCCGGAACCTCCGTATACGAGGAAGAGTCCGACATGGTCATCAAGATGGGTCTTACCAACGAGATGAGAGGAGCCCGTACCGTTCCCGGATCCGGAGGCGGCTGGAGCTGGACCGCTCTTCGTAAATATAACACCTTGATTGATTTTTCGGGGAACTGCGAAGACATCAACGTCCGCAACGAATATGTTGCCGTCGCACGTTTCTTCCGTGCATACTTCTATCTTGAGAAAGTCAAGAGATTCGGAGATGTTCCATGGTATGACACCCAGCTCGGATCTGCCGACGAGGCTCTCTACAAGCCGCGCGACAGCCGCGAACTAGTCATGTCCAATGTTGTCAAGGATCTTGATTTCGCAATCGAGCACCTGCCGACCCAGCACTCCCTCTATAAGGTGACAAAGTGGACGGCAATGGCCCTTAAGACCCGTGCATGCCTCTTCGAGGGAACCTTCCGTAAATACCATAACATCTCTCTGGAAGGCCATACCTGGCAGTGGTATCTCGAGCAGGCTGCTGCAGCAGGCGAGGAATTCATTGCAACCAGCGGCTATTCCATCTATACCGGAAGCCCTCAGCCCTACCGCGATCTCTTCGCTGCGACAGATGCCATCGGCACAGAAATTATCCTCGCCCGCGACTATGATCTGGCCCTGAACGTCAAGCACAATGGTACATATTATACCCTCGGTAACTATGGCAACCCGGGAATGACCCGCAAGATGTTCTGCACCTACCTGATGGCGGACGGTACCCGTTTCACTGACAAAGAAGGCTGGCAGACAATGAGCTTTGTCGATGAGACAAAGAACAGAGATCCTCGTCTCGGCCAGTCCATCAGGATTCCCGGCTATAAGAGAATCGGTTCAGATAAGACCGAAGCTCCCAGCCTTGCTGACTCAGAGACCGGTTATCAGCCTACCAAGTACATGCAGGGTGTTGACCTTGGCGTAGACCTCTACGGAGCTTCCTACAATGACCTTCCGCTCTTCCGCGCAGCTGAGGTGTACCTCAACTTCGCCGAGGCGAAGGCAGAACTCGGGACAATCACCCAGGCCGACCTCGACAAGTCTATCCGTCTTCTTCGTGCCCGTGTCGGCATGCCGAACATCAATCTTGAGCAGGCTAATGCAAATCCAGATCCTTATCTTCTCGCCGAGGAGACAGGCTATCCGAACGTGACCGGGCCCAATGCCGGAATTATCCTTGAGGTCCGCCGCGAGCGCAGCGTCGAGCTCTTCGACGAGAACTTCCGCTACTATGATCTCATGCGCTGGAAAAACGGGCAGGCCTTCAAGCATCAGAATCTCGGACTCTATTTCCCGGGCCCCGGCAACTATGATCTCGATGGTGACGGCGTTATTGACCATGCTCTCTACGAGGGTTCTGCTCCTACCGGACTCCCGGCGACGACAATCCTTCGTAAGATTGGAACGGATATCTTCCTGACGGAAGGAACTAAGGGCTATGTCCTGACAAATCCGACCGATCCGGGCTCATGGAACGAGGACCGCGACTACTACTATCCGATCCCGACCGATGAGCTCAGTCTGAACACCAATCTCGAACAGAACCCCAACTGGCAATGAAAAAATTGATATCATATTTCGCAATCCTCGCCGCCGCAGCGACACTGTTTGCCTGCGGCGGGCAGGGAGTTGCTCCTGTAGACACTTCGAAGGATCCCGACATCTGGAAACCAGTCGGTCCCGGCGAAGAAGAGAAGCCTGTTGAGCCGGTTAAACCTGGAGAAACCTATTACCCGAAGGCCTCCGGATCATTCCGAATTGTCTCTTATAATGTCGGTGCTTTCAATAAGTACATGAGCACAAAGGAGAGCACGGAGATGATTGCGAAGATGCTTCTCGAAGTCAAGGCTGACGCCGTCGGACTCAACGAGTGCGACTCTGTCAACACCCGCCATCCCGGAGAGAATCAGGTACTGAATCTCGCCAAGCAGCTTGGAGACTGGCAGTGGTGGTTTGGCCGCGCAATGGCTTATCGCGGAGGTGCTTACGGTAACGGTGTCGTTGTCCCGAAGGATGTCAAGGTCCTCGGCAAGTATACGATTACCCTTGCCAAGGGAGCGGGAGCAGAGCAGCGCAGTGTCGCTGTTGTCGAGACGGACAAATACGTTTTCGGTGCCGCCCATCTTGACCATACCTCCGCAGCGGCAAGACTCGCTCAGGTCGAGATTGTCAATGCTTGGGTTGAATCCAGGTATCGCGATTCTAAAAAGCCGGTATTCTTCCTCGGAGACATGAATGATTATCCCGACTCCGAGACTATTGCCGGTATTAAAATGAATTGGGACCTTCTCTCAGTTACGAGTGAGAATTCCTTCCCTTCCAGAGGTGCGAAAAATTGTATCGATTTTATCTTCCACTACAAAAATTCCGCTCCTGTGAAGGTTGTCGGCTCCCATGTCATGACCGAGTTCTACAACGGTGATGTCACAATGGCTTCCGACCACCTTCCCATCTATGTGGATCTCCAGTTTTAATATTTAGCAGAATCATGAAAACACACAGAATAATAGCGATTATCGGATTGTCCGCCCTTCTTGCTGCCGCCTGTACTGAGGAGTACGACTATCAGAAGAAGCAAAAGATCAGTACGCCCGCCAATTTCACCATCACCATAGATTCGATGGAAGATACGGTCGTGCTGATGTCCCCGCGAACCAAGTCCTACACAGTCAAAGTCACCGCGAACTCTGTTGCCGATGATATCCTGACGCTTACAATAGGCTCAGACCCTACAAAGATCGCAGCTTATAACCGTGCCCATGGGACATCTTTCGACGCGATTCCGGGCGACGCTTTCTCTCTTACGAAGGACCAGCTGATCCTTCCCCGTTACAACAAAGTCTCTTCGACGACAGTGCTGACCCTCAACAGTGCAGCAATGCCGGATGACAATACGGCCCATCTGCTGCCCCTTACGATTACAAAGATCGAGGGAACCAGCCCGACTTCACTGAGCCAGACCGACAGTACGTTCTTTATCCTTTTCCGCCGCAAGGCTCTGCCTGCCTCCGGTTTCGAGCTTGGTACAGGTACCGAAGCCGATCCTTACATCATCCGCAACCAGACCGAACTTACTTGCGTCCCAAGGGCGCTTAAGAGCGGCCAGACGACCTTCTTCAAGATGGAAGCAGACGTTGATTTGAACGGTTATGAGGATTGGATCCCTGCAAACTCTGCAAGTCCTTATGACATGGCCATCAACTTTGACGGAGGCGGCCATAAGATCAGTAACTTCTTCTGCAACGCAGAGTCTATGCCGAGCTTTATCGGAGTTCTTGTCGGAAGCATCCACGATGTCACATTCGAGAACCCTGTGCTTGATGTCAACGCTTCCCGTGCCGGTCTTCTCGGAGCCCAGGCCGGAACTGCTGACGGAGCAAAGGCGGATATTAAGAATGTCAATATCACCGGCATGAAGATTAATGTCGTCGGTACGACAGAAGGCGTCGGCGGTCTTGTCGGACAGGCCTACAACACAACCTTCAGCAAGGTGAAAGTAGGAGCAAACATTATCGATGCTGACGACGACCACAAGGTTCCGAACTCAATCGGAGGTCTTGTAGGTGTTGTATGGAGCGGATGCCTCTTCTCCGAGTGCGAGACAAGCGGAGCGCTTCATGCCAACCAGCGAGGCGGAGGCCTTATCGGTTATATCCGCGATTCTGCAGAGGACATCAAGGTCGAGAAGTGCTCATCTTCAGTGGAAATTGTCAACGAGAGCCAGAATGCCGGAGGTCTTATCGGACTTGCCTATGCTCCGAAGCTTACTGTCACAGATAGCCACGCTACAGGAGACGTTACTACTCTTGCAAGCCACTATACCGGAGGTCTTATCGGATCGATGAACGGAACCTCCACAATCCAGCGCTGCTACGCAACCGGTAACATCCTTTGTAACGGTGGTAACCATAATGGCGGTCTTATCGGAAATGCAGCCCGTACAACGGGAGACTCCCTGATTGAGGACTGCTATGCGACAGGAAATGTGACCTTGAAGGCTTCCAATGGCCGTATGGCCGGCGGTCTTGTCGGAGTTATAGAGAATAAGACCGGCATCACCATCCGTCGCTGCTACGCTTCCGGAGACATTCAGAGCGAGTACTCTGTAGTCGGTGGTCTTGTCGCATTTGCAAAGTCAGGTACTTTGACCGACAACATCAATTTCACTCTCGAGAACTCAATTGCTTGGAACAAGGTCATCTCTTGTACTACCGCCGCTCCTACGACATGGAGTTCGGGAGCAGTCATAGCTGTTTCCAACGTCTACAACACGTTGACAAACAACTATCGCCGTCCGGATATGACCTTCTCTGACGGATCAGATTTCGGTCTCTTTGACAGTCCGAATGTATCTGCTTCCGCTCCGCTCAAGGATGCAGAAAAGGTAACTTATTACTATCCATATCACGGCATCGCCGCTCCTGCGGGATCCACAATCTCTTCCGTCGCCAAGACTCTTGGGTGGCCGACTGATATCTGGGATCTCTCCGGAGATGCTCCGAAGCTTAAATAAACACAGAACGAGGAGGCCGGATTAAAGGTTTTCCGGCCTCCTTTTATTTTTTTTGTCCTTATGAAAATAGCTTATCCGATTATTCTTATTGCAGCAGGATGCATGATCACTCTGGCTTGTGCCTGTGGATCAGAAACAAAGAAAGAGAATATTGAAGACGGCCCGTACAAATGGGATAAGGAAACAGAAGTAAAGCCTGTAGAGATTGATACAGACAAGACATACTTCCCTAAGGCAGACGGGGCCTTCCGTATCATGTCCTACAACGTTGGAGCCCTTCATAAATACATCAGCGTCTTGACAGACAATGTCAATATGATCGCGGCTATGATCAACGAGGCCCAGGCCGACGTAGTCGGTCTCAATGAGCTGGACAGCTGCAACGCCCGGTGCAACCAGTACCAGCTCAAATTGCTTGCTCAGGCTTCAGGAAAGTGGGATTATTATTATGGAAAGACTCTGGATTACAGGGGAGGGGCATATGGCAACGGGATCATGACTCCTGCAGGCACCAAGGTCCATAATGTCTATCGCCTTCATTTCCAGAATACGACAGAGTATGAGAATCGCGGAATGATTATTATCGAGACCGACAAATATGTCCTTGGTGTGACCCATCTGGACCATTCGTCTGAGGATTATATCCAGTCCCAGATCTCCGAGATCAACTCTTGGTTCCAGGCAAAGTATCATAATGCCGATATTCCTGTTTTCTTCTGCGGAGACATGAATGCCAAACCGGACTCAGAGGCGATTCAGGCCATTGAATCCAGTTGGGATATCATTTCCAATACCAAAGAGCTGACGACGGCAAGAAACACCATAGACTACGTCTTCCATTACAAGAAATCCGCTCCCGTCGAGGTTCTCGGAGCCCATACTTTGAACCGTTTCTACAACGGCGACGCCAAGACGGCCTCCGACCACCTTCCGATCTACGTCGACGTAAAATTGAAGTAAGGTGATAAAACAGTGCCTTGCGGCGGTATCGCTGCTCTTACTAATCTCCGCATGTAACAGTACCCATGAAGTCAATCTCTTCATGGGTACTTCGGGTGATCACGGACAGGTTTCTCCGGGGGCTCAGGTCCCCTTCGGAATGATTTCGGTCTGCCCCGACAGCAATCCTCCACAGCACTGCGGCTATGACTGGTCTGTCCCGGAGATTTCAGGAGTGTCGATAACAAGGGTATCAGGTGTCGGCTGCAGCGGAGGCGGGGGAGATGTTCGCATCCGTCCATGCCCCGAGAGCGAGCTTGTCTCTATTGTCAAAGGTACCGAAAAAGCTGTTCCGGGGTACTACGAGGCCCTTTTTTCGAATGGAACAAAGGGTTCTTTTACAGCAACGGTAAATACTGCTGTCGAGCGGTATGAATTCGCTCCTCATTCTCCGAAAGTATTTCATATCGACTTTTCGTCTTCCGTCATGAGGCGGGCTTCAGGCATTAAGCCAAGTGGTTATACCGTCATGGACGACAGGACAATTGAAGGTTGGACAGAGTCCCCAACGGTTTGTGAACGAGGTCGATATAAACTCTATTTTACTCTGGTCACAGACACCCCGTTCAAGGTAGTCGGAACCGAGGAGAAAGCCGTTGATATCGAGTTCCCTGAGAAGACCCGCTCCGTTGAGATCCGAATAGGGACTTCGACGGTGGACGAAAAGAGCGCAAGAGACGCTTACGGACAGTGGAAGAATCTGAGTTTTAATAAGATACGCCGGATGGCGGCGAAGGACTGGGAGGAAAAACTCTCGAAGATAGAGGTAGAGGGCGGCACAGAGGAAGACCGCATAATTTTCTATACTTCGCTTTATCGTCTCTATCTAAGCCCCATGGTCGCCCAGTCCCCTGACGGAAGACATATAGGGACCGATGGAAACATCTATGACAACGAAGGTTACACCTTCTACGGAAGCTGGAGCATGTGGGATACCTTCAGGACAAAATTCCCTCTCCTGGTGCTCTTGGAGGGGGAGGCCTCGTCTGACATCTGCAACTCTCTTATTGACCTTTTCAAAACGGGAAAGAATCAGTGGACGACCCCTTACGAGGCGGCGCCATCTGTCCGTACAGAACATTCAGTAATTACTATTCTCGATGCTGTAGCCAAAGGCGTCAAGGGAATTAATCTAGAAAAAGGCTACGAAGGGATGGTAAAAGAGGCCGAGAATGACCTTCCCATGACTAAGCCGGACCAGAGGCTGGAAAGTTCTTACGACCTTTGGGCCCTAGGGAAGATTGCAGAGATTCTCGGCAGGACGGAGGATGCCAAGAAATACTCGGAAAGAGCTGATTCTCTGTTCATTGCGACATGGGTCCCGATTTTTATGGAGATTACTCCGGAGTTTACTCTCATGAAAGAAAACGGCCTCTATCAAGGCTCCAAATGGCAGCATCGCTGGAACGCGCCGCATTTTATCAACAAGATGATAGACCTTGTCGGAAGGGATAGCCTTGAGAGCCAGCTCGAGGAGTTTTTCGAGAAGCGACTATACAATCAAGGGAACGAGCCCGATATCCATACTCCATTCATTTTCAATCGTTTCGGCCGGCCGGATATGACTGCAGCAGTGGTGAATTCTTATCTTACAGACGATGAGATGGTCCATATCTACGGGGGTAACGCTGAGTATCCTGAACCCTTTGTCGGAAGGGCTTTCAGGAATGCACCGGACGGATACGCCCCGGAGATGGACGAGGATGACGGAGCCATGAGTTCATGGTATATTTTCGCCTCTTCCGGTCTCTATCCCCTCCTTGTCGGCTCTGACGAATACGAGGTCTTTTCTCCTCATTTTGATAAAATCGTTATCCGCTCCGGGGAGGCTCCCTTTACTATCCTGACGAGGAATCGTAAACATCTTACTGATAAAGCAAAAGCGGTCACTCTGAACGGAAAACCCCTCGAAGGAACGGCAATTAAGCACTCTGACATTGCAAGTGGAGGAGAATTACTTTTTTCGTTCTGACTTTGCAAAAAAATGCAAAAAAGCTATATTTGTGGCCAAAAATACTGTTTAACTTATGAAACGTTTTATCCTTATTGTGACTTTGGCGCTTTCAGTAACCGCTCTTTTCGGACAGACGGTGCGCCCCGGTATGACCTACAAAGAACTCAAGCAGGTCTACAACACCAAGAGCTATCAGAAGACCTCGACTGATCCTTTCTCTCCTTTCTGGCTGGGACTTACCTCTTTTGGTGAGCCGGGTGTCGGCCAGCTTATCGCTCATGAGCCGGGACGCGGCTGGGCATTCATCGGCGGCGATATTCTCATCGGCTTGGTTGGTAGTTATGGAATCAGAACTGTCTATAATTCAATAGAGAAAGATGCTGATGGCAATATCATCAAGGAAGACAATAAAATCGTATTTCTTGACGAGAAAGTGGCAAAGAAGGGAGCATATATTTTTGCAGGAGCGGCATTGGCCAACCTTGTGCTTAGGATCTGGTCCTGCTCAGATGCTGTCAAGATTGCCAAAGTGAAGAATATGTACAATCAGGATCTCATGGGAAGGTATGCAACCGCTACCATGTATCCTTCAGTAGACTTCGTCCAGACCGGCTCCGGTTATAAGCCGACCGCCGGAATGACTTTCGCCGTAAGGTTCTAGCTGATAAAAAGCAGTTCTCTGTACTTCGGAAGAGGCCAGAGACGATTGTCTACAAGTTCCTCCAGCCTGTCAAGGGGTTTTCTAAGCTCATCGCAAGCTTTAGCAACCTTTTGATAGGCTGATGCTTTTTCATATTCGTCGGCGAGGGCCTCTGCTTCATTTGCCTTTTCCTTGAGCCTGTCTGACTGGGCTTTTATATCCTCGATGAGGGCGGATATTTCTCTGGTCAGATCGACTTCGGTCTTGCAGGAGTCAAGAGAACCGAACACTTCTTTTGTCCTTGAGATAGTCTTCAGGAGGCTGTTTTTATACTCTATTGCGGCCGGGAGTATATGGTTTATGGCCATTCGGACATATACACTCGCTTCAATCTGGATCTTCTTCGAGTAGGTCTCCCATTTCACTGCGTTACGGGCCTCAAGTTCCTTCAGGGAATAAACTCCCGTTTTTGTGAACATCTCGACGGAGCCTTCTGAGGTGAATGTCCGGAACATCTCCGGCACGCTGTCCTCAACATCGAGTCCACGCCTTTCGGCCTCCTTTTTCCACTCCTCCGTGTATCCGTTCCCGTCGAAGCAAATCACGTCGATCACCTTTGCTATAATAGGCTTCAGGGTGTCCATGACTGCGACTTGAAGAGTCTTCCCTTTTGCGAGTTCCCTGTCGAGATCTGCCTTGAAAAGGAGAAGCTGCTCCGCTACGGCTGCATTGAGTGTGGTCATTGCGGTGGCGCAGTTTGCCGGAGCGCCGACTGCCCTGAATTCGAAACGGTTTCCTATGAAGGCAAAAGGAGAGGTTCGGTTCCTGTCGGTATTGTCTATGAAGATTTCAGGGATTTCCACAAGGCCGATTTTCCTTCCTTCCTTGCCCGCTATCTCTATAGGTGTGTCGGAGGGGACTTCCAGCAGCTTATGGAGCACGCTTGTCATCGTATTTCCGAGGAAGGCGGAAATAATCGCCGGTGGGGCTTCGTGGGCGCCGAGTCGGTGGGCGTTGGTGGCACTGGCTATGGATGCTTTCAGAAGGCCGTTGTGCCTTTGGACAGCGGCGAGTACATTGACAAAGAAGGTGATGAATTGGAGATTACCCATCGGGTCTTTTCCCGGGGCGAGAAGCATTGTGCCGGTATCAGTGCCGAGGGACCAGTTGTTGTGCTTTCCCGAGCCGTTCACCCCTGCGAAGGGCTTCTCATGGAATAGAACGACGAACCCGTGCTTTCTGGCAAGCTTATTCATCAGATTCATTACAATCTGGTTCTGGTCGTTGGCCAGGTTGGTGTCTCCAAATATAGGAGCGAGCTCGAACTGGTTCGGGGCCGCTTCGTTGTGGCGTGTTTTCAAGGGGATTCCAAGCTTGTGCCCCGCTATTTCGAGGTCTCGCATAAAGGCGGCGACTCTCGGAGGGATGGCTCCGAAATAATGGTCTCCGAGCTGCTGATTCTTGGAGGAATTATGGCCCATGAGGGTCCTTCCCGTAATCATCAGGTCGGTCCTGGCTGCGTAGAGGCTCTCATCGACAAGGAAGTATTCCTGCTCCCAGCCGAGGTATGAAATGACCTTTGAGACCTTGGGGTCGAATAGGCGACAGATGGGGAGAGCAGCGTCAGAAACAGCCTTCAGGGCCTTTTTAAGAGGGGTTTTGCAATCGAGGGCTTCTCCTGTATAGGAGATGAAGACAGTCGGAATGCAGAGGGTGTCCTCTTCAATAAAGACAGGGGAAGTCGGGTCCCAGGCTGTGTAGCCGCGGGCTTCGAAGGTGGCCCTGATACCTCCGCTCGGGAAAGAGGAGGCATCCGGTTCCTGCTGGGCGAGAGCCCTCCCGTCGAAGGCCTCTATGACTCCTCCCTTACCATCGTAATCGATGAGGCAGTCGTGCTTTTCGGCGGTCACCTCGCTGAGCGGCTGGAACCAGTGGGTAACATGGGTAACCCCGTGCTTCATTGCCCATTCTTTCATTCCTGCGGCTACTCCGTCGGCCGTTTTCATGTCGAGGGCGACGCCCTTGTCAACGCACTCAAGGAAGGATTTGAAGATCTCAGGGTCGAGATATTCTTTCATTTTCCTCCTGTCAAAAATGAGATCTCCGTAGTAATCGGAAATTTTCTTGCAGGGATCGTCCACGCTTATCGGTCTCTTGACAAATGACTCTTTGGCCAAACGGGTTCTGTCGTTACTCATTATATGTCAGAATTTGATTTCAAGGTTATACCAGGTCGATTCCGGCTGAGCGGCAAGCGGTGACCATCTCTTCCGGCCATAGACCGCTCTGGATTTCTCCGATATGGGCTTTTCGAAGAAGGAACATGCAGAGGCGGGACTGCCCAATACCTCCTCCGATTGTCTGTGGAAGCTCTCCGGAGAGGAGTTTTTTATGGAAATAAAGGCCGGCGCGGTCTTCATCGCCTCGGATAGCGAGCTGGCGGCGGAGGCTCTCCGGGTCGACTCGGATACCCATGCTCGAAACTTCGAACGAGCTCTCAAGGACATTATTCCAAAGGAGAATGTCTCCGTTGAGGCCCTTGTATCCGTCGGAATTCGGGGTACTCCAATCATCATAGTCAGAGGCCCTGCCGTCATGGACGGAGCCGTCCGAGAGTTCTCCTCCGATGCCTATAAGGAAAACGGCCTTGTGCTCCTTTGTAATGGCGTTTTCCCTCTCTTTAGGGGTCATCGAGGGGTACATCCTCAGGAGCTCTTCGCTATGGATGAAGAATATTTCGTCAGGGAGGGACGGCACGATCTCCGGGAACTCTACATAGAGCCGGTTTTCGGTAACTTTTATGGCCTCGTAAATGCGCCGAACCGTCCTTTTAAGGAAATCGAGGTTCCTCTCCGAAGGGCGGATGACCTTTTCCCAGTCCCACTGGTCGACATAGATCGAGTGGATATTGTCAAGGGTTTCATCCGGCCGGAGGGCGTTCATATCGGTGTAGATTCCTCTTCCCGGAGGAGTCTTGAGTTCGGCGAGTTTAAGCCTTTTCCATTTTGCCAGCGAGTGAACCACCTCTGCCTTTCGGTCGTTCATCTCTTTTATCGGGAATCTTACCGGTCTCTCTACTCCGTTGAGGTCATCGTTGATACCTGTTCCGCTGAGAACAACCATTGGGGCGGTGACACGAAGGAGGGTCAGCTGGGCCGCAAGATTGCTCTGGAACATATCCTTGACGGCTTTGATAGCTTTTTCGGTGTTTTCCACGGAGCCTAGAAGGTTCCGGTAATTCTTGGGGATATATAGTGACATATCAAACTAACGATCAAAATGCAAAATTAGAAAAAATATGCAGTTATGTTCCGGAGAAATGTTATATTTACCGCAGAACGGTAACTAAAAATATGAACAAAGCCATATTCAAATACTTTTGCCTTGCCGCCCTTTTGGTTGTTGCCTGCTCTCATAATGAAGAATCAAAGCCGAAGGATAACCAGGGGACAGAGGAGCCCGTGGAGAAGCCTGATACTCCGAGTGGAGAGACGATGCCCGCTTGGAGCGAAGGCAATCTGGACATCCATTTTATCAATTCCGGACGCGGAGAATGTACTTTCTACATCCTCCCGGACGGGACGACTATGGTTGTCGACGCCGGGGAGTTTTTCCCTACCGATCCTACAGCGCAGCCCCAGCGTCCGAACGCTTCGACCCCCGCATATAAGACTTTCGGTACCTATATCAAGCATTTCCTCCCGGCTTCTTCCGAAGGTAAGATCGATTATATGATGCTCACCCATTTCCATATCGACCATATGGGCGAGATGAATTCCAACAATGCCATCCATCCCGAAGGTGGCTATCAAATCGTAGGCGTCAGCGGTCTTTTCGAGGAAGTGCCATTCAGAAATCTCATAGACCGAGGCTACCCCACTTATGAGGAAGACTCTTATACTTTCCCTACATCGGAATCCGAATCCACCCAGAATTACATCAAGTTCGCTAAGTATGTCACCTCTAAAAAAGGAGTGACGGGGGAACGGTTCCAAGTAGGTTCGGAAACCCAGTTTAAGCTTCTCGGAGCCACAAAGGACACTTATGAGGGAAAGTTCAGGATATTCAACCATGTAGGGAACGGAGACGGTTATTACAAGGGCACCAATGGAGAAGGGTTCGTGGACAGGAGGAAGCCTTCTACGGAAAACGGAGCATCTTGCGGGTTCCATCTCCAGTACGGGAAGTTTGATTTCATAGCAGCTGGAGACCTTGTATCAGTAGCCCAGAATTTTCAGGCATATTATTATCGGGATTATGTCTCTTATCTGGAGGGATTCAAAAGTAATCACCACCTGAGTGCCAACTCGTGGGGAGGCCAGATGCAAAAATACGCCTTCTCTCCGAGGGTCATAGTTGTCCAGAGTTTTTATGAAAAGCAGCCTGATGTAGACCTTCTCACTTCAATTTTCTCCGGTCAATTCTCTAGCTACAACTATACTTGGGAGAAGGATGTCTATCTGACAAAGAGCTGGGATGTCAAGATGGAGGCGAACAAGGACCTTTTCTCAAAGGTGAAGGCTTACGGAGGCCATGTTGTCATAAGGGTGGCCCCCGGGGGCGGCAGTTTCCGCGTCTATATGTTGAAAGATACCGACTTCTCGTATGAGATTAAGTCCGTATCAGATGAGTATCTTTGCCAATGAAAAGATTGATTTATATAGGAGCACTGCTGTCGGCGGTGCTTTTTCCGCTTTTTGCGGCGGCCGCGGAGCCTGTCATTCCCTCTCCGGGAGATCATCCGAGGCTGATTCTCCTTTCCGGCGAGGAGCAGGCGGTAAGGGATAAGATTGTTGCCGACCCTGTAGTCAAAGGGGCTGACAGTACGATACTCTCTTTCTGTCAGAGGGCTCTGTCTCAACCCCCTGTCGAGCGGGTCAAGATAGGAAAAAGGCTTCTTCATGTCTCGCGCGAGGCCCTGAAACGAATCTTCTACTTATCTTATGCATGGAGGATTCATGGGAACGATATCTATGCCGACCGGGCCATAGAAGAGATGATGGCTGTCTGCCGCTTCTCGGACTGGAATCCCACCCACTTTCTGGATGTCGGAGAGATGACTATGGCGGTTGCCATAGGCTACGATTGGCTCTATCAGAGGATGACTCAGCCTCAGCGGGACAGTGTGGTTGCGGCGGTGCGAAAGCTGGGCTTTGAGGCCTCCCGTAATGAAAAATGGGCGTGGTTCTATAATGCTGAGAACAATTGGAATCAGGTCTGCAATGCCGGGATGGTTTACGGGGCCCTCGCCCTTTGGGAGGCATGTCCTGAGGAGGCCGGGGAAATCGTACGGAAATGCCTGGAAACCAATCCGAAAAGCCTTGCCTCTTATTCCCCTGAGGGAGGCTATCCAGAGGGCTACAACTACTGGGGTTACGGTTCTTCATTCCAGATTATGCTACTTGTCGCCCTTCAGAGCTGCTATGGCAGCGACCTTTCGCTTATGGAGCAAGACGGAACCGGCTTCTACCGTTCCGGGAGCTTCTTGCAGATGATGCGCACCCCGACCGGAAAGTGCTACAGCTACTATGATTCTCCTCGCCATGCGGCGGCTCAGTACATGCAGGCTTATATGGCTCTCTGCTCTGGAGATCTTTCTCTCCTTCAGCCTGAGATAGAGGTCATGAAGGCGTATAATTATCGCCACCTTACCGAGGACAGGCTCTTCCCGATGTTTCCTCTTCTTGCCGCCCGCATCGCCGTTCCTCTTGGCTCCCTGCCGAAGCCGGTCGCGAGCCAGTACGTCTGCGGAGGCGTAACTCCCCTGTACCTTTATCGCAGCGGATGGCAGTCTCCCGAGGATACATATCTTGCGGTCAAGGGCGGAATTTCCCTTTCCAGCCATGCTCATGCCGACCAGGGGTCCTTTTACTTCGAGGACGATGGAGTCGTATGGGCTACAGATCTCGGGTCGCAGAATTACGAGAGCCTCGAATCAAAACAGCTTGGAATATGGAAGATGACCCAAGAATCGGACCGCTGGAAAGTCTTCCGAATCGGCCCCTTCTGCCACAATATCCTGACGGTCAACTCTCATAAGCCGAAAGTCAATCACGAAGCCGTCCTGGCAGCGACCGGAACTCCCGAAAGCCCGGGGGCGGAGATAGGCCTTAGCGCCATCTATAGCGAGGATCTGGACAGCTGCTATAGGAAGGTGTATCTTGAGGGGAAGGACCTTGTGGTCGAGGATTGGATAGAGGCTCGGGATACGGCCTGCCGCGTCCGCTGGGCTCTTTGCTCCGAGACGGAGGCTTCAATAGAGGGCAGTGCGGTTTGCCTTTCCGCAAATGGGAAGACTCGTTATCTTCGTGCTACCGTCGTCCGGTCTTCATGGCTTCACCGCCGTCAAAAGCTCTCTCCTTGCATCTGGGAGACATCCTATCCCAAAGACCGGAAGGCCCCCGATGTGCCCGCCCCTGAGGAGGAACCTCTTTGGAGCTGGCCGGATTCGCCGATTCATAGCTGGGACGCTCCCAATCCGGGTACATCCCTTTCAGGCTTCCTTTTGGATCTCAAACCAAAGGAAAAAGTGCTTTTGAGAGTTGTCCTTTCTACGAAATAGATTCTTATTTGAAGGTCTCGTTAAGAACTTTTGCAAGCCTGTAGCCGGCGTCGCGGAGCTGTTCGAGAAGGGTGGTTCTCATCTCGGTAGCGTAGGTAGAAGGGAGGGTGTCTCCGTCATGCCATGTGTTGTTGAGAGGCCAGCATTTTTCGGCTGTCCTTCCTGCCCAATCGAAGACATCTCCTTCCGTGATTTCCTTTATTCCTTTCTTGTCAGCATTGTCTGCCAGATAGGCCAGATCGCCGAAACTCTTCGGAAGATTGGTCTCGAAAACGCTGTTGTCCCAGAATGAATGGAGGGAAATCTTCTTTCCCTTGTAAAGGACGTCTATATGGCCTTTCACCGTATTGGCCGGCAGGTAGACAACGTGCATCGGACAGTGCATGTCCCCGAGGAAATGGACAATCAGTGCGATAGCCTTATAGCGCTCGTACGGGTCCATGGTCTCCGCCTCTTCGCGCAGCTTCTTCGACAGAAGGGTCACATAATAGGCGTCGTTATTGATATAGGCCCCGTCGAGATTATCGGTCGGGAAGCACTTGAAATTCTCATCCACAGTAATCGAGTGGCTCCACGGGGAGATGTTAAGGGGAGTGGAAAAATCGAAGTTCTTGACGAAAGCTACCCTGGCCGCATCCGGGTTAGTAGGGATAAATCCGAGGTCCATTGTCCATACTCCCCTGAACACATCTGCGTCCGAGGCGATGGCCGGAAGGGGAACTCCGATATATTTCTTTATCGCCTTGCGGGCCTTGGGCGAAAGATGGTCCTGGGCGATTTTGGCGACAGTTGCATGGCCGAGATTCCCCCAGCATTTGGCTTCGGGGGAGAGAAGGCAAGAGAAAGTCAATAATGCAATCGCAGTCAGTGCTTTTTTCAGTGTATTCATAATCATGTGTGTTTATCTTTTGCTCTGGAGGAATTTTGGAGTTGCCCTGAACATGAGCCAACACCAATGCAGTTCGCGCTTGTCGGAGGTTCGTTTAAGGATGACCATGGTCTCCGTACCCCGCATGAAGGAGTAACCGGTGCTCAGGCTCATTCCGTGGCCAAGGTCGAAGCTTGCAGAGAATTCGACCTCATGGCCGAGGGGCTGCTCGGCGTTGCGGAGTTTTGCGGCTGTGGCAAGGAAATGGTATGCCAGATCAAGGGATAGGGCGTTGGCGGGCTTCCATGTGGCTCCAGCGTAAGCATTTTGCAGACCGGGAGTGAAGCCGCCGTAGTAGGCGCTCATATAGAAAAAGTCCATGGCACCGTAGAACTTGTGGTGCGATCCGTAAATGGAACTGAAGCCCTTTACTACTTCATGTCGCTGCATACCAATCATTCCGCCGGGAGGAACGGCAAAATCCGGGTCGCCGCTAAGATAGTCAAATCCGGTGGTGACGGTCCATTTTTCCGAAGGCGAGAACTTTACTTTGCCGCTGGCCATCCATGCATTTAGCGGAAGCCCCCCTTCTTCTTTACCCATCTGCTTGTAATAACTGGCTTCAACGCCCCATTTTTTGGGATGGAAATTGAGGTATGTACCAATCAGCTGCTGGTGAAAACGGTGATATTCCCACTGGTTAAGATTAACATCGACAACAGATGGCTCGCCCTCCATCATTATATCAGATGCTGTCAGAGAGATGCCAAGCGGAATCTTTGGCAGGTCCCAATGATACCACAGAGCCGCCAATCCTTTATATGGCTGGATGCCTCCGGTATAGTAGGTTCCCCCGGAGATATTGGCGAGGTTCTGGTTGAAGGCGCCGAAAAGGTGGACTTTGTGTCCATGCCCTTCATAAGAGAGCTTCAGTCCGTCATGCGAGATTCCGGTCATCGACCAGTCGTCGGAGCCGAAGATTCGCTGATCGTCGTATGAGAGGACTTGCCTGCCGAGTTTGGCGGAGAAGCCTTTTCCCCAATAGACCTTTGCCCATCCTTCGAATATGTTTAGGGCTGATGATTCCGCTCCCCATGTCCCGCAGTACTGACCTGAAAAGCGGGTTTCCATTATCGGAGAGCCTTTCTCGTTCAACAGTTGATAGTCTGCCGTCAGTCTGACTCTGCCAAGAATAAAGGCAGCAAAATCTTCTTTGCCGTTGGAGGGGTCGGTGTCATTTCCGCCGATACGCAGCTCTCCTCGTTCCATAAAATCGCCGTCCAAGGAAAACTGGTGGGTCTGGGCCAGGGAAGCCACCGGACAGAGGCAAAAAGCCAAAAGCAGAGCCCGTATCTTGTTATTTATGATTGCACGCATGCTACAAATATCGAAATAATTAGCTAAAATTGAGGATGATTATTGAATTAATTGACAACATCAGGAGAATTTAGTTACCTTTGTATATTGAAACTGTGGTATGCTGTGGTGTGAATATTCCGCAGGATTCCTGAAACTAATCACATAATGCAAAAGTTCTTCGAAAAGAAGTCTTACAAGTGGGAAGTCCTCCTGCTTTTGTGGATGGCGTACCTGCTCAATCAAGGCGACCGGCAGGTCTTCAACACCGTCCTTCCGGCCATCCGGGAGGCCCTGAACCTTACGGATACTTCTGTCGGTCTGATCGCCACTATTTTCAATCTCTTCTATGCCGCCATGGTGCCTGTCGGCGGCTGGGCGGGGGACCGTTTCTCCCGTAAATGGGTGACCACAGTGAGCATCCTCTTCTGGAGTGTGGCGACTATGTTCACCGGCCTTGCCACCAGTTTCATGTGGCTGATTGTCCTTCGAAGCGTCGCTACAGGCGGCGGAGAGGCCTTTTTCGGCCCTGCGAACTATTCCCTATTGGGGCAGTACCACACCGATACGAGGGCGCGGGCGATGTCAATCCACCAGACGGCCTACTACATCGGCGTCATCCTTGCCGGGTGGCTGGCGGGGCTCATTGCCGACAAGCTCGGATGGAAGTATTCGTTCATTATTTTCGGCGCTGCGGGCATCATCTGGGGTATCCTCATGGTGTTCCGTCTCCGCGACAAAGAGGAGGATCCCGGGACGGCTCCTGTGGAAAAGGCGGACAAGCCTGGCTTTTTCGAAGGATTCAAGACCGTCTTTACGACTCCTACAGCCCTTATGCTGACAATAGGCTTCAGCGGCCTTATCTTCGTTATCACCGGTTACATGACATGGGTCCCCGCCTACCTGCAGGAGGAATTCGGGCAGAGTCAGGCATCCGCGGGTTTGAATTCCATGCTTTGGACCTATGTGGCAGCCTTTGTAGGCGTCCTTTTGGCTGGATCAATATCCGACTCGCTTGCAAAGAAGAACCACAAGATCCGTATGCTTCTTCAGGCAGCCGGCCTGCTGGGCGGCGCCCTGTTCCTCTATCTCATGGGCGGAAATCCCAGTCTGTGGCTGCTCTACCTGAGCTTTGCCGGATGGGGCTTTTTCCGCGCCTTTTTCGATGCCAATACCTACGCAGTACTGTATGACGTCACCCCGCCGAGGCTTCACGCCTCCTGCTCCAGCGCCATGATCATGACCGGTTTTGCTGTCGGCGCCCTTGCCCCTGTGATTCTAGGAGCCATGAAGCAGAGCATGGGAAGCCTGGGTGCGACATTCCCAATTTTGGCCGTCATTTGGGTTGTCTGCAGTGTTATGATGTTCATTGTCGCAGCTACCAATTATCAGAAAGATTACGACAAAAATCATCAATAGCCATGAAAAAGATTGTACTGACTCTCGCTGTGCTCGCCGCCCTCCCCGTCCTTTGCAGCGGCGCACTCAAGAAATCCGTTACATGGGAAAATATCAAGGCCCATCCGGCCCAGCTTCCCGTTCTTGGCGAGCTCGTTCCCGTTGCCTCGAATCTGGATGCTCCCTCCTTCTGGTCTGTCGGCAGTGAAACCCTGGACAGGGATTTCGCGGATTTCGAGCTTTATAAGCAGTACATGGGGGAGACCGGAGTCGGCTATTCCCGCCTCCAGAGCGGCTGGGCAAAGACCGAGAAGAAGAAGGGGAAATACGATTTCGCCTGGTTGGACGCCCAGGTCGACGGTCTTCTCGCCGAGGGAATCCATCCCTGGATCTGCCTCTGCTACGGCAATCCCATTTATTCGGATCATGGGATAGACCTTGGTGCAAAGCTCTTCCCGGAAGGTCCTGTGATGGATGCCTGGGTCAGGTATGTGAAGGCTTGTGTGAAGCGTTATAAGGGAAAGGTCACCATGTGGGAAGTCTGGAACGAGCCGGACGGGAATAAAAAACTGGATTCATATCCGGAGTATGCCGAGCTGTTCCTCAATACCGCAAAAGCCATTCGGGAGGTCGATCCGGATGCTAAGATAGCGGCTGTCGGCGCCTGTACTCCCGATCGGAAATACATTCGTCAGGTGATGGAGATTATCAGAGACGCAGGGAGGCTTGATCTCGTGGATTATGTCACCTACCATGCCTATTGGCCGACCCCGGAGAAAGTAGCTCCGGCCGTTGAGGAGCTTCGAAAGGATATGAAGGCCTTCAGTTCCCATATTGGAATCCTGCAAGGCGAGACCGGCTGCCCGGCGCAGCTGGAGTACGGACATGCGATGAATAGCATCGAATGGACAGAATACAGTCAGGCTAAATGGGACCTTCGCCAAAGCCTGACGCATTTCGGCCTCGGCGTGCCTTACTCGTTCTTCACTATGGTGGATCTCAATTATGGATGGATGCTCCAGAGCTTCGGTCTCATCCGTATGAACGGAAGGAAGGAGCCTGTCTACAAGCGCCCTAAGTTCTACGCCGTCCAGCATGTGACTTCGCTCTTCACCCCTGAGCTAAAGAGCGCTGAGATGCATGTAGAGTGCAATGTAGACAAGGAACTAAAGGTTGTAGGCATCGAGAAAGAGGGGAAGAAGATCGGATGCATCCTCTGGTTCTGCGGCGAGCGTCCAGGCAATTCCTTGGAACGCAAGCTGGTCGATATCAGGATCAAAGACCTGGACATCGAGGATCCCGTCTATGTGGATATGCTTACCGGCAATGTCCACGACCTCAGCGGCATCATCGTGAAAAACAAACGTGAGGCGGGCTCTCTTGGCTTCAACGGCCTCCCCCTCTGGGACAGCCCCATCGTGGTAATTGACCGCTCCGCCGTCCGGTTTTAGATCACTGGATGGCGCAGGTCCCAAGCATTTTTCTGCACCTGCGCCATGCCGTCCGCCCTCCCCTAGTAGATCGGATGATTCGTTCCAAAACATTCATTCAGCCGCATAAGGCAGTCCCCTAGATTTCGCCATTCTGCCATTACATGGTGCTCTTCATAAGTCAACATTTTGAGGATTTTGAGAAAAATACCGTTTCAAATTTTGAGGAAATTGAGAAAAACCGCATAAAAGATTTTGAGGAGACCGGACTAGATTTACGATTCTCATCCTCTCCGCTGGGATTTGCGGCTTTTTCGCTGGGACTTGATCACTGGATGGCGCAGGTGCGAATTTTTCGCGGAGACGTGCGCCACCTGAATATTATAAATTACTGATAATTAGTTAGTTAATTATTTACGGCGGCGCAGGTCCCAAGCATTTTTCTGCACCTGCGCCATGCCGTCCGCCCTCCCCCTCTGCGACAGCCCCATCGTGGTAATTGACCGCTCCGTCGTCCGATCTCAGACCGGCAATAGATCAATCGTTTACAGTTCTCGTCTTTTCCGCAAAAATCCCTTACAGAGCACTCTGTGAGGGATTTTTCGTAAATAGTGGCCCAAAAAATGTCCCAAAAACGTCAAAAATGGCCCATAAAAAGTTGGTCGAAGATGAGCGACTTTTTGCGAAGGACGAGGGGAATATGGATTATAAGGATTTCACCTCCTCCAAGAGGGACCCTTCTTTTTCCATTGAAAACTACGAGCCGATGTTTATGGAGGCGGAGAAGATAACCGTTTTATCGTAATTCGGGAAACACTCAAACTCTACCTGTTGATTGTTACCGCATTAATAATCTCATTGAGCTTTTTAAACTCCGGTGTTTTGTTACAAATGGCTTCTGACTGGCCAGAACAAAGGTATTCACGAATAATCGTTTCAAAAGATGAAATGACAGAATGATTATCAATGTCAATTGAATACAAAAGATAGGATCTATTAACAGACTGACTAGGATAACCTATCGCCTTAAGATCGTTGCTGTTTGTTTGGCTGGGGATAGAATCGGGCTCCTTAATGTCGTAAACCCCTATCAAACTATTGATGCCATTGACCTTGGTATAGAGAACGACATGTTGTACCATCATTATCGTTCGATTCAAAGAGACGGCACCGTTTGGGGGATTATTCCCGTCTTTGAGACGAACAACATATCGCCCTTCGTTTATCCACGGCATGTACACTTTAGGAGTTTTTACGTATCCTATAAGTACTACATCCTCCATGTAATCATCGCTTGCCTTATACTGAAGGCCATGCTGCGGGATAGATGTCTTTAATAGGCTCAGCTTTGGATGCTCGTCATCTAGCCATTGTTTTATCCTATCGTGTAGAGCCAACTCTGAACTGGATGGATCAATGGCTCCATCTTCTTTAATCATTCCGTAACCGGGTCTAAGAGGGAAAGCACCTATATTGACCTGATCTATAGATTTATAGATTGCAGAAGACACATACTGATCATTATCTAATGTCCCAGGATATAAGACATATCCTCCGATAACCTCTTTCTTCAGCCGTTCATCACTATTCTCGGCGGTTTCGGCGTAATAGATTGCGTCACGGTAGCGATGCATTTGATTAAGAGTATCAGGAGGTGGGAAGTCTTTGAACTTAGAATTCTGCGGCTCTATTCTGTACTTTGCATCAAATAGATAAGTGTATTTGATATCGTCTTCTGACTTTGAAAGCCTAAGAACAATATCTGGGCGCTGTTCAGTCGTGAATGAAACTGTACCTTTAATAGCGGATTCCGGTTCTTGGTTATTATTATCATCTACCTGGGTCTGGGCATTGTACATGACAGAAGCCAATTCAATACTGCCTTGCATGAATTTAACCTCCGATTGCTCTCCGTATCCTAGCTGGCGAACGAAGGCATCCGTTAGCTCATGTCCAGTCTTGCTTACGATATCATCATCGGTAATAATACCTTTTTCCTTGAGGATATCTTTAACAATATTCTTTATCTTGATGAAGCACCAGATCTCGTACAGTTCAGAGATATCTTTAACTTCAAGTTTATGAATGCCGTCAGCTAATTCATACCCACATTCCAGAAAAACCCAGTTCTTGTAAATTGTGCTATAACCTCGAGCCCTTTTCATTACAAGGGAGTCTTGGCTAAAACCGCGGAATCGCCCTACTGATTTGAAAAAAGGATGGCGAGACAAACCTTCCAAGGTGTTTGTCATGGTATCCAGAGCCGAACTTGTCTTGGAATAATAATACCCACTCTCTTTCTTAATGTGTTCTCGGACTTTCCCGAAACGTCTCTGAACTTCTTGCAGAACATGCTTAAGGAAGCGATTCTCAATAGTGTCATTAGACAAAAACATCTCTGATGTCCGATATTGATAATATGGATTCTCCCGAAACTCTCCGTACTCTCTCTCTATCTCAGGGTTAACATAAGTGAGCCGATCAGCCCGCTCATAGATCGTTTTAGTCTGAAGCCGTAATTTCGGAGAATTGATTATCTCTTTAGTGGCTTTGATTATTTCGTTGTAGCACTCTTTAAAAATCTGCCACCATATTAAATCAGAGGATTTCCCAGATTTGGCCTTAAAAGACAAATAGGTTTGCTTGAGAAAAGCATACGAAAGCATGCTATACTCTGCCTCAATGTCTTTTATGACATACTTCATGTCTTCCCGATAGTTCAGTTTGTAGCTAAGAACCTCAGTTGTAAAAGACATCCTCCTTCTCTTCCCGTCTATACTATAATCTACGGTAAAATCCGTTTGGCCAACTTGATTACCGAAGTTTAGTGTGCCGTATAAACGATTATCATATGTTGTTAGGAAGTCACAAGGAAGGCCCGATATGTATAGTTCTTGAATTAAGATATTATCTGCAACTCCTTTGACTAGGACTGGATAATCCGTATTCTCGAAGAAATATGCTTTATTCGAAATGTTGTTACCTTGAACAACTTCCTGTCCATTAAAGAGAAAACTAACGTTTTCCTGAGAACTATAATACCTAGCTTTGATTGATGGGTCATCAAGACCTTGACTCAGGCCAAGATTGGCAATAGTATCCTTGATTCTCCTTTCATAGTTTCGACAAGAGAATCGGATAATAATATCACCGTTGGTGACCTCAAAATCAAAGCCGGCGGCCATAATACTTATCCCCAGTATGAAACGAAATGATCTCTACGCAAAACAAACAGCATTTCATCAATCTTCCGAATAGAGATAGATGCTTTATTAAGCTTTTGTTTTATGACTTGTTTCAAGCAGCTAAGAATATTGATGTCCTTATTAACGCCAAATTCGTTGGATAATAAATCGGTGATACGGGGATCATTATAATCGATGGCTAGTTTACTCTCATCTCCTTCAATCCTAGACAGGATCTTCATGTTAGTAAACTCATCCAGGGCCAATTCAATATAATCTTTATCTTCGGCGTTTTCTTTACTAGCTCTAACATAAAGGAGGGCCTCATTACAAGCACGATATCCAAGTTTGAAAGGTGTTCCTTCTAAAAGATTGTTGATGGTGACAAGGTAATCAATAACTCGCTTCGCCTCATCTTCAGTCAACAGGAGAATGCTTCCATCGGCCTCTGCATTGCCTGCTATGACCGAAACAGATTTGATCGGCCTGTTGATAATTCGATAGTTTTTCTCAACTAAAATAGGGGGATTGTCCGTATTACTCGGCTTCAGGCAGCGAGAGAAGTCAACCTCATTCATTTCTATGGACATGGCTCGATCAAGGACCTTGCGGCTGAAAGAACAGGTCGTCTCATCCATATTAACAGTTCCCATCACAATCAGATTTTCAGGCAAAGTCAGACCTTTGTTCCTAAACCAATCTTCCAAAATTGCCCTTTGGTCATCGGAGGCATCTTTCAGAAGATGATTAATCATACTATCGGCCAATGAAGGCTCAAACTCATTGAAAGGCTTGATAATGGGGTCGGTCTCGTACTTCCCGTCACTATAAGAACGAGATTCGATGGCGCTAAGGTACTCTGCAAAATACTGTTCAACGGGAGCCAAATTCATTTCGTCCAAGCATAGGAAGAAAGGAGTTTTCGGGTGAATCCACGCTTTAGCGATGAACTCAACGAAAGGAGTGAATTCATAGTGCTCTCCATTGATATTAGATTTATATCCAACGACATCTAATGAATTATGCCAGTTAGGTTTTACCTGAATAATCTCAAAGTTCGAAGGCTTATGAATGCTCCATCGTTCCTTATCGTCATTGATAGAATCAATATTATCTGTTGCCTGAGCAAACTTTCTTACGATTTGGCTTTTTCCTGTTCCACTTATGCCTGCAAGAAGGACAAAAGGCTTGGTCATGAAGGCATTGATGAAGCAAGTGTAACGTGAAGAAGAGGTTTCCATTGCGCTATTATTACTCATGACTGGGGAGGTGCTTATCTGGGGAACGACGCCGCTTATTACTGACTTATAATACTCTATTAACTGATCAAGATCCTGATCTGCTGTTTCATCAAGGCGTTCTATCTTATTCATATCATAAGCTTTGAACACCAAGGATTTCTTATACTTTGGCGCATTACCAAGGCCTTTACTTCTGAAGAATTCTTGAACGGTCTGGGCACCGTTGCTGGGCCAATGCATTTGGGGGCCTGACGTCTCACTTATGCCATACGCCAATATCAGAATGCCTTGCTTCCGATAATAAAGGTAAACAGGGTAGATACCGTTCTGGATCTTCTGGCCAGCGGTAACAAAACCAATCCATGTTACGCGCCCCCAGACCCCAATACCAAACCCAGATTTAACGTCCAGGTCCTGGTATTCGCTGGGAATACCTTCTTGCATATCATGAAGAGCGTCCCCACTGTAAGCCAGGTTCTCGCTTTCAATTCTACGACTTCTTGATACCAAGTCGTTTACGTGAGTAAAAAACATTATATGTTGTATTGTGAATATACAAATATAGCAAAAAAAGAGGTGACGTTACAATGATTATGTCGTATTGTAGATCATGACTATGATTAACGACGATGACCCGCGAACAGTAGAAGTTCTTTTCGGAGATCCAGGGGGCCCTGTTGACGGTTTCCTCTTGGAAAGGCCACAAATAAGCATTCCTCAGGAGCGTTCAGAGCAGATAATGGCTGGACAGCGCGCTGAAGCCCCCGCCGGGTCGTCGTTTCCAAACGCGCTCCGGCGGGGATTTTCCTTATGTTTTTCCCATGCTTTAAGGACGGCGTGGCAGATTGTCTCGTCGTCCATGCCTTCGTCAAAGAGATTACCGACGAGGTCTATGATATGCTGCGGCAGCTGCATTCCGGTCATTTTGAAAGGCAAAAGTAAGGCATGCCTACAAGACTCTGAAATTCTTGTAAGTCTTTCAGGCTATGCCGACATGGTCACGAGATCCCTCGACACGGCGATTCTGTAGACACCGTCCCTTCCCCTGATGATAGCGTACTGGTCCGCGGCGAGCCTGCCGACCTTGTCGACCAGTTTCCTCTTGGTCCAGGAGACGTTGGTCTGGAGGGTCGCCCTATCATCGTCGCACAGGGCGTCCACGGCGGCCTCGATCTGGTCGGGATCGTCATAGACGGTCTGCTTCCGGTAGATTTCGCAGAGGGCTTTCACGGCTTTCCCGATCCTATGGTTCATCTCCTCCAGAAAGGCCTTCTGACGAAGAATCATCTCCCAAAAGTCTCTGATCTCGGGAACAGAAAGTATCTCGCAGCCAGCGCTTTGGAGGCTACGAATTGTTCTTGCAATCTTCCAAGATTGTTTTTTGACAAATTTTCAATCTTTCAAGATTGTTTTGGTCCCAAAAAGAGTTTCAATCAGATCAAGGACATCGAGAACAGTTTCCTTGCTATCGATGGTGTCGAGTTCGGTCGCGGTCTGTATTAATCGCTATGTAAACTTCGCCATCGAGCTGGCCTTAATGGAATCCACAATGTCGATATAGGGCTTCATGGCCTTGTAGTCGGAGCGGCCGGTCCATTTCATGACGACATTGGGAGTGATGCCGGCGACTGAAAAGCCAATCCTTTCTTATATTTGTTCGGACTTACCCCGACACTTTTCTTGAAGAACCTTCCGAACGAGGACTGGTCCGGGAAAAGCAGGATCTGACTGATCTGCTGGATGGACAGCTTTCCCGCCCCCAGAAGTTTCTTCGCATCGAGAACGACCGCCTCCTCTATCCACTCCTTGGCACTTTTCCCACTAATCTGGGATATTACCGTCGAGAAGTATCTCTGGGATAGAAACGCCTTTTGGGCGTAGTAGGCCACGTCCCGATGCTCCCGGTGCTCCTTCTCCACCCATGAAATGAACTCCTCGAAGATCTCCTGTCCCCTACCTTCAAGTCTTGCTGCGGGCCCAATCATGAATCTGCTTCCATAGCCGTAGTACATCGTTAGAAACAAGTGCCTGAGGGTTTTCTGCCTGAGAATCGGGTCCAACATCCTTTCCGAGTCCTTTATCATCTTCCAAAAGAGATCGATGGTCGAAAACGCATTCTCGGGAATGGAGGCGACCGGAGACTGCCGGACAGAAAGGCTTAGGCCAATATCCTCGCTTCCCTCCGTAAACAGGGAGGAGAGGAAGGCCCTTCCTGCAAGAATCGCCCTTGCCCTAAAATTCTCGCTCGCGTTTTCTAGAGTCAGGGCTACTCCCTCTCTTAGAACTACGATGAATGGTGCCTTACATCTATACCGCTTCAAGTCCAAGGAGAAGACGGCCTCCCCCTCTTGGCAGAGGATAATTCCCGTGCGGTTTTCAAAGGATACAACCCGTCCGAGGTAAGAGTCCTTCCGAATACTCTCAATTAATACGATATCCTCTTCCGAAGAAAAAGGGTTCTTCTCTGCGGTCATATAGCCTGCGTTTTTGCAAAGATAGTAATTTTGTGCAATATGTTTGATAATATGTTTACTATTTCTGAAAATACGGGCCATCTTTAGGTAAAACGTAATTTTCGGTCTATTTTTGCATCAGGAAAAGATCATAATAAATCCAAAGTCATTTGCTCATGAAAACCATTCAACTTATCCTTGCAGTCATCGCCTGCACCCTTCCTCTCTCTTCTTGTGGCAACAGGAAGGCAAAATCCGCCGCAGCTGAGGAATACATCATCGAGAAAGACCCTATCTATAACGTACCAACCGAGGAACTCTTGAAGCGATTCCCTATCCGCTACCAGACTCCCGCAACCACTCCCCAGGAAAAGGGAATCCAGAACAGGATGCTCAACGGTTTCGGCACCTGGAATGCGGGGTTCGATACCTGGAAAGCCTGGGGCAAAGTCCTTTACTCTCCAGAGTCCATCTATGTTGTCCAAGGAGTCAGGCTTACCCTCGAGGAATACCAGAGGTCCATGGATATGGCCTTGAAGGGAACGACCATGGAACTGGGACAGTTCGAGAACATGATCATCTCGGGTGACTGGGCAGCCATCCGCTATACTTCCAGGAATATCAACCGTCAAACTGGGGAAGGTGGCGACACCTCCGTGATGGAATTCGTCCACTTTAAGGATTACGGGGAACGCGGCATGAAGGTGGAAACCGGCTGGGGTGGAGAAAAAGGCCGAGGCTATCACGCTTTCCTCCCCTATCAGACAAAGGAGGAGTCAGAGGCACAGACCGCTTATATCCAAGGGATTATCGACGCCTCTCTTCCCGAGACTTCAAACCTTGAGGAGAAGTACCCCGTCACCTATCCTACCGCACTTTCCACTCCTCTTGCAAAGAAGATTAAAGCCTTCATTCTTTCAGAATACGACGCCTGGAACACGGGTTCCTCCGCATGGTCCGACTGGGTGGACCTGTCATATTCCTCAGATGTCACCTATGACTGGAACGGAACCGTTCTCGACCTTGCCGGGGCCAAGAACTTGAATGCGATGGTTTCGGCTAAAGTCTCAGCGAAGAAAGTCCGCATCGATAACATTATAGTCAGCGAAGACTGGGCTGGAGTGCACGCCTGGATCAGCGTACATCGTCCCGATGGCTCGGCGGATGCCTTCGATACGATGGCATTCTACCACTTTGTAGAAAGTGGAGACGGAACCCCCAAGGTGGATAAGTGTTGGATCAAGGAGAATATTCTATAGGTCAATGACACGCCATGCGGTACTCGTACATGGAGTAGCCGACCTTTCGGATTGCGGCGACGGTCTCAGGATAGGGAGTGTCGCAGACATCAGTGAAGCCAACCTGGAAGTCTTCGCCGTCGAAGCGGCCGGTAGTAGCCTGGTCGGAGAACTGGTGCCAGTGGACCCCGATAATCTGAGGATGAGAGAGGGCGGACTCTACGTAGCGGACATAGGCCTCTCCTCTTTTTGCTTGGGTCTCGGTCTCGACCTGGCTGCAGTGGAACATTCCGCGGTCCAGGGCTCCGAAATGGAATTCTCCGATCATGACAGGCAAGTCGACTCCCTCGGGGAGGACGACTGAATCAGTCGTGAAAGCATAGCGGTTGTAGCTGATGACATCGCAGTACTGCGCCCCGATCCTGACTAGGTCAGGGGTAAAGTTGGAGGAGAAGCGGCATCCCATGTAGAGCACTCCGGGGGCCAGTTTGTCGAAGGCCTCGCGGATATTTCTGTAGTACTTATGAATCAGGCTGCGATTGAATTCCAGTAGGTCGTCCCTGTTCTTTCCGTCGGTCTTGATGACTTTATCATTTTGAAGGAGAGCTTCCCATGAAGCGAAGCTGCAGCCCCAGACCTTGTTCAGCGCCCCGATAGTCTTGTACTTTTTTCGAAGGTCGGAGATGAACTGCTTTTTAGCGGCCTGCGAAGGAGGGGTTTTCAAGACGACCTCGGCAAGATGGGTCTCGTTCCCCCATTTGATTTCATTGTCAACGAAAAAGCCGAGGCACCATGGATCCTCCAGCTCTTTCTTCCTGTCTATCAGTTGTTTCTCAATAGAAGCATTGAAACTTTTGTCGAAAGGATCCATGACCGGCCACCATCCGCTTGTCCCTGCAATCGGGGCGGAGACTACCTCGAGCCGATCGGTGTAAGGGGTGCGGTCCATCAGGCAGATATCCTTGTCGGAAGAGTTCGCAATTGTGTTGAGGCCCCAGCTGCGAAGGCGCCTGTGACAGATGTCGACGAACTCGGCGAGATAATTCTCGCCGTACTTTCGATAGAGATTGGCAGAAGAGAAATCGTAGGTGGAATCGATGTCCCTTGCGGTATAATAGGGCTTCAAGAGGGCATCGTGGGTGCGGTAGAACCGGGCGAACTCGCTCTCTTCGGAGGGAAGAGCCTCAAAATAATGGCACCGGTTGGGAATATTCTTCCCTTCGAGGGGAGTGACTGCGCTCGAGTGGGAAACCCTTACTACTCCATGAGACCAGAAGAGATATCCTTCCGGGTCGATCATCCACCATTTCCCGTCAACCTTTTCGACCCGGAAATGGCCGGTCCCCTCGAGTCGCGGTCCCTCCGCCCATCCTCCGAACTTCGAGCGGCCCTCCGGCCCCGGGTTGGCCGAAAGATCCTTTTCTTCGGCCTCCCGGGCCTTTTTCATATCTTCATCCGAATGGACCTTTCCCGGCCACTCGGCATATTTGAACTGACCATACTTGTCGATGAACGGGAAGAACTCCTCCGGAGGTAGTTTCATTGCCTCCGGTAGGAATTTTTCTCCTTCGATAAGGCTGATGTCGGAAACAATCCATTCGGCGTCTTTAAAGGACCGGACATTGAAGAAAGTGACCTTCCAGATATCCGAATAGTCGATTTCCGTGCTATGGAAGCCAGTCAGACGACCGTAAGGATCGTTTCTCATCAGGCGAAAATCCTCAAGGACTTCAGGATGCGGTGCCGGAGCGGGGAGGTCCATTGTGATTGTCCTTTTGCTGAATGGATCAATCATATATTTATGCAGGAGGACTCCCTTTTTTATAGCATTTCCGGGGTCATTTATCCCAGGATTGAAGACACGGACCCAAAGGCCGAGCGGCTTGTCGGACTTGTTCTCGACGCTCCAGCGGAGCGCCTTGTATGGGGTCCAATCCTTGACCGGATTATAGATGGCAAAACCATTATTTCCGTCGGCCTGATTCTTCAAGAAGACGGCCCCGTCCCTCGTCTCTACAAGAGAGGAGTTATTCCCCTTGACCTCTATTCCTTCAATGGAAAGGAGATTGACAGTTTTATGGCCGCAGGCGCATAGAATAAGCAGCAACGCCGCGAAAAGACCCCATTTTGGCTTCATATGGAAGAGATTTACCAACTGAATACTCTTACCTTGTACATGTTGATATCCTCGACGCGGATATAACCATCGACTGCAAGAGTCTGCCCTCCCGGAGCAGCGGCCATATAGTTGTCCGAATAGCGGATCCAGTGGCTGGACCAGGTGTAGCTTCCCTCTGAAAGGCCTTCTGCGCCGAAGGTGTAGTAGACCTCTCCGGTGTCGGGGTTGCAGTTGATGGATTTCATTCCCACGAATCCGTTGAAATGAGGAATATTCGTAAAGGTATTGGTGTTCACGTTGAAAAGGGCGGCTCTTGAACCCGTCATGATAAGAGTATTGCTATCGTACTTTGTCATATCGTGAAGACCGGTGACGGCACTCTTGGTATTAAATGTCTGGTCAAGGCTGAGGGCGTTGTCCAGCACGCGGTACTTTTGGAGTGTTGTTCCTCCGATGGCGTACAATCTCTGGACAGAATCCATCCATACAACACCGTGGGCTGATTTCAGATCATACTGAGCCAGTTTCTTATTCGGCATAGAAGCGTCGAAGAGCATTACATGCTGGCCTGAGCAGGCTACTGCGATAAGGTTCCCGGGAAGAATCTCTGCGGAATGAGCTCCGGTTACGCCGGTTGCGTACCATAAGACTTTCTTGGTTGCAATCTCTACGAGGGCGGCCCAGTTATATGAACTCGTGACGAGAATCTGCTTATTGTCGTTGACGGGCTTTGCATCGTCAATATGGTCCATGTTGCCTCCTATGACACTCTTTGCCGTAGAAGCATCCCATTCCCAGATCAAGCCGTTCTTGTAGTTGCCGGAGGCTTTTGCAAGGGCCTCGTCAAAGATGTAGACCTTATTGCTTCCACAAGCTATAAGCATCCTTCCGGAACTTGCCGGATTGGTACGGAAGACCTCGTCGCATGTGAAAGCCACAGGATCAGATGTGGAGTATTCAATCTTTTCTCCGCCGTCGGTGGTGAAGGTGATTGTGAACCCTTTGGAAAGGCTTACAGGAGCCACTTTAATAGCCACATTGGCATTCTCCTCCCGGCAGTTGAGGGGAGTGGCGAAATTCACGTTAATGGTAGAAGCCGAAGCGCCGGTGACCTTACCCGTTTTCATATCCACGGTCACATCGCCTGCGATACCCTCGTTGGCGTTAGACTTCATGGTTGCGCTCACAATCGAATAGGCTCCCTTCTGTACGATTCCGAGCACATAGGTATGGATAGGCTCCATGGTGACAGCGGTTCCCCTGTAAGACGAGCCGATATTTTTGGCTGCGCCGACGAATACCGGACTGACGGGCCCTCCGTTCTGGGCTACGGGAATGCTGAATACGGCTTCCCCATTATTGATTTTCGGATTCGAAGAAGAAGGGTAATAGAGGAAAAGATCGTCTCCGGGAGCAGCATTCTTGGGCTCGAAAAGGAATGTCCCGCTATTGCTTCCGCTGGACAGAGGTTCCTTGGTAAGGGTCTCTCCCGAAGTCAGGTCCATGAGGACTACGGGTTCGGTTTCACTGAGGGAAACGGATCCGGAAACGCCATTCTCAGTTTTGTAATACTTGAAGGTAAGGACGGCCTTTAGTGCTTCGGCATTGCCGGTGGGCTCTTCTTTATTATTGCAGGCGCAAGCCGAAATGGCGGCGACGAACAAGACTGTAATTATTTTATGTATTCTCATCAGTTTCTTTTGTTTCCAAAAATAAGGTTCCAAGCAGTCATGGTTACATCATTTTTACAAATATAATAAAGACTTAGATTTTTTACTGCATACGCTTGGAATTATAGTAATAATAGTTATATTTGTATGAAATTTCTAACAAATATAACTATGCAAGAGAATGACGGCAAATACATCTTCGGCGTGGTGAAGGTGGGCGAAAAAGGCCAGATTGTGATCCCACGCGATGCAAGGAAAGTCTATGACATCAAGCCCGGGGACGCGTTGCTCCTCCTTGGCGACCAGAAAGGTATGGCGCTGGTGAAGACCGAAATCTTCCAGAGTGCCGTGGATCAGGTAATGGGAGACATCACGAAATGAGAAAGCATTGGATAGACAATCTGCGCTGGGTGACGGTCCTCCTGGTTCTGTTGTATCATGTAGTCTATTTCTACAACAATAAGGGCGTTTTCGGGGGAATCGGCGGTTTTGGCGCTTACCCGGACGTGCCTCAGTATCAGGACGTGGTGATGTATGTCCTGTATCCGTGGTTCATGCCGCTGTTGTTCCTTCTGGCAGGGATTAGTGCGCGCTATGCGCTGGAGAAG